>Ga0209188_1003844_pt1 | contig 10132 bp, 9 predicted proteins | sample C_130625_EF_Meta_FD_187307 | JGI IMG/M metagenome (GOLD analysis project Ga0209188, IMG submission 187307) | Freshwater microbial communities from Lake Croche, Canada to study carbon cycling - C_130625_EF_MetaG (SPAdes) (version 2) | ecosystem: Environmental > Aquatic > Freshwater > Lake | place...
GGAGTTTTGTTTTTTATAGCTTTATTAATTTTATGGTTTCATCTTAAAATTATTAAAAAAAAGGAAAGGATCATACCATTGGATATATATCAAACATGGGAAACAAAAGAATTGGACAAAGATATGAAAGATTGTGTAAATAAAGTAAAGGAATTAAATCCAGAATTTAAATGTCATTTATTTGATGATTCAGATTGTGCTAAGTTTATAAAAAATAATTTCGAAGAAGATGTTTACAAGGCATACATGTCTTTGATACCAGGTGCATACAAAGCTGATTTATGGAGATATTGCATCCTCTACAAAAAAGGTGGTATCTATTTGGACATAAAATATTATAATGTAAAAGGTTTTAAATTCATTGATTTAACTGATGGCGAATATTTTTGTAAAGATATTGAAGTAAATGGCGGGGGTGTTTACAATGCCATTATGATATGCAAACCTAACAATAATAAACTGTTAAATTGCATCAATAATATTGTTTCAAATGTTAAAAACAGACATTATGGAGAAGGATCTCTCGAGCCTACCGGACCAATGCTTTTGAAAAAAGAATTTTCAAATTATGAAATAAAAAATATGAGATTATCGATAGGCGAAAATGATTGTCCAACAAAAACATGTATTAATTTGGATGGTAGGCCTATATTAGCTATTTACAAAGGATATTACGAAACAAGAAAAAGTAAAAAGAAACCATATCATGATTATTGGATGGAAAAAAATATTTATCACTAATGAAAACTAAGTTTCATTTTAGAGTTTCCAGCGTTAACTATAATAGGGCAACCTTTTTGAGAAAAAAAAAATTTTTCGTCATATATATGACAGAATGCATTAGGTACTTCATTCTGATCATTAATGTAATATGGTAAATTGACATTTATCTTATAGTTTTCTCCATGTATTTCGTTCATGTAAAAAGGTTTATTATTTATAACAAATGCTAACCAAAATGTCTCTTTGTCACCATATATATACTTGTAGGTTTCTTCATAATTGTTATTCAGATCATAGATTGTTTCTACAATGTCCTGGTGCATCTTTTTATTTAAATAAACTACCCCTGATTCTTGATAATACCACATAGGCTGTACAGTATCTTGAATGTCATAAATCCAATTCCACTCTTCAGGGAAATAAAGTTTCTTTTTTGGTAAAAGTCTTTTAATAAACTCTTTGCGTGCAGGGAATTCGGTTGATCTGTCGAACGGTTCATGCTTTATCCAATCTTTAAAAAAATAACTTCCAGTACGAATATAATTTTGATCACTAAATATGATTTCCGGATTTTGCAAAAATATACTATCACAGTCACATAAAATGACTTCATCGAATTTAGTATTTTTCATTATAAATGCCTTTATTTGCCATCCCTTCCAATGTTTTGGATTATCTGTATAGTCAGAAACATTTTGAAAGGAAAGGTTATCATTGACTCTGCAATCTTCTAAAATTGATTGAGTTTTCATACTTAATTCTTGTCCAATTTGCCATAATTCTATCGGTAACGTACAACCTAAAAGTTTCCTTAAATTATAAATATTAAAAAGTAGAAGATTTTCATACTTTTCTAAAACCGGAATAATAATTCCTTTGGTCATTAATAAATAAATAGTTTTTTTAAGTCGAAAAAAACTATTGTAAAAAATTGATTTTATTTTTATCTTGAATTTTTGAGATAAATCAAACAAAATGTCTAATTACTCTTACAATAAACCTATTCTCGTCTCCATTGAGGGAAATATTGGTTCAGGAAAAACCACTATTTTATCAAAATTAGAATCTAAATTTCAAAATGATCCGACTGTTGTATTTCTTAGAGAGCCATTAGATGTTTGGGAAGCAGTGAAAGACAGAGAAACTGGAGAGAATATTTTAGAGAAGTTTTACGCAAATCCTGGAAAATACGCATTCCCGTTTCAAGTTATGGCATATTCTTCACGACTTTCTATGATAAGGAATGCAATTAAAAACAATCCATATTGTAAGGTCATTGTCTGTGAGAGATCATTGGATGCTGATAAGAATATTTTCGCGAAGATGTTGCACGATGATGGAAAAATAGACGATATGTGTTATCAAATTTATGAAAAGTTTTATTCTGAATTCTCTGATGATATATATCTGGACGGACTTGTTTATATTGATGCGGATGCCGAAGTGTGCAAACAGCGGGTTGAAATGCGTAATCGTCAAGGAGAAGATGGGATTTCATTGGAATATTTACAAAAATGTAAGGATTATCATGATGAATGGCTATTGGACGATCCATTGGTTTTAAAAATTAAAACTAACAATGCTGTTACATATGATCCTAACGACTCAACTGATGAGGGAAATATTTGGTTACAGCAAATTACAGAATACATCACAGTCTTGGAAAAATATAAGGAGGATCGTTTAGAATGGAAAAATAGGTAAAGTATTGATACATTAATAATATCAGATTTTTTTTACAAAAATATTTTAATTTGTATCGCAAAGGTTTAAATGTTTATGGTTTATCGCATACATGTTTTTTTATTAGAAAAATTGATTGAATAAGATCATTCAAACATAAAGACAAAACAAATATGGATTTTGCAGACACAACATGGTATACATGTTTAATTTTGCAAGAGGTTGTACTATTACCATATTATTGTAGTCAGTTTGTCATTCTTAAAGCTGACAATCGATACAAAATTTACAAAACAAAAAGAAGATAATAATTTTAGGAAAGAAAATATTACCAACGATAGATCAGCAACTAATATATATAGTGTGATTATATATAAGATTTTTTTTATTAATTATGGGATTATTTGATAATTTTGATTCAAAGTTAATATCAGGATATGGGTTGTTATTATTTGTTATAGCTGGAATTTTGTACATATTGTATTCCGCAGCAAAAGATCCCAATTCTGCGAAAACAAATACATATATTTATATCTTTCTTCTCAGTATTCCTCTTATAGCAGTACTTTATTTTACAATCTCTTTTTTTGGTAACATTTTAGATAGTAAAAACCTTGTAGCTGTCTTTTATATTGTAGCATTGACTGTCGCGTCAATATATTTCTATTTTGGTATGAATAAAGATTACTATGATGCATTCGGATATATTTCTTCTGGATTGTTAGTTTTAATTGCTATTATGGCATTAGCATTACTTTTCATATTATTAAATAATTATTTAAAATCATTTACCGGATGGAGTGGGTTTATTGTTTACTTCATTTTTTACATACCATGCATGATATTAGATTTTTTAAGATATTTGTTGAAAGAGATGAGAATGACATCTCAGTTGGTTTATTTTGTGTTTTTAGCTGAAATAATATTAATTCTTCTCTACATATTTATTCCTCAATTAATTAACAAAATAGATATGAAAGATGGAATTGTTTTATTAGAAAAAGGTGCTTTTTTAGATACTACAATGGATATAGGATCAGGTAACATTATGAGGATTCCAAAAAGCAAATTAGTTAATAAAAATAGTGGAACAGTATTCAACAAAAATTACGCATTTTCAATGTGGGTTTATCTCAACGTACAAAGTGACAATTTTTTAGCTTATTCAAAAGAAACAACTATATTTGATTGTGGTGGCGGAAAACCAAAAATTACTTATTTTAATAATATTAAGGAAGACAATAAAAAAAACAAGTATATTTTTTACTTCACAGATTTGAAGAAAGGTCCATCTACTTTCGAGTTGTCATTACCGAATCAAAAATGGAATAATTTTGTCTTTAACTATGATTATAACAAAGTAGATTTGTTTATAAACGGTGAATTGGTAAGGACATTTTATTTTGATAGCAATCGTCCAAAATATAGAGCTGTCGATAAAATATCAATTGGTAGTGAAGATGGATTAAACGGAGCAATATGTAATGTTAGGTATTATCCTGACAAATTATCAAATGCTCACATAATTTCAACTTATAATTTATTAATGTATAAAAATCCTCCTATTTTTATTTTGTGAGTATTAAATATATAAATGAACTCGATTGTGATAATTTTAGGAATTTTAATTGTATTTTTAATTTACCTATTAGTGGTTTATTTAACCAGTAAATCGTACGTACTTGGAACACAATATAATTTCACTCAAATTATAATACCTATCAGCGGTGATAATTTACCTCAAGCTACTAATGTAAGCTATGCATATGGTATTTGGTTGTATGTACAAAACTGGGATCCTAACACTCAGAAGACTATTCTTTACAGACAAAACAATTTCAAGTTATATTTGGACAAAAAGACACCTGTCTTATATTGTGATATGACACTTACTGACGGGTCAACCAAGACAGTTATGATTACTAATAGTTTTGCGTTACAAAGATGGGTTTGCATTATTTTAAGCATGGACGGTCAATATTTAGATTGTTATTTAGATGGTAAATTAGTAATTTCATATCAAATTATTACTGTAAGTAAATCTACCGGAACAACCACATCTGTACCAATGCAACCTACTGATTCAACCACAGCCCCATTATATTTAGGAAATTCAGCAACCCCCAATTTTAAAGCCGCTACTTCATCTGGAGGAACAGGTTCCGGATGGAGCGCAACTGCTAATGCTGTAACACGTTGGGTAACACCAGTTGATCCTCAGAGTGCATGGAATTGGTACATGAAAGGAAATGGTCAATCCACTACAGGTATAGCTTCATCATATAAGGTCAACTACTCGATATTGAAAGATAATGTTGCTATCGTTAACAACAGACCCTTATTCTAATTTAGAAATAAATATTGTAATATAATTTTAAATGACTATATTATATAAATATAGTTATCTATGAATTTTCAACAAAATCAACCTACTAATTTTAAATTACCTCAATCAGTAACACAGGCAACTGAAAATCTAGGCACTGGTATTACTAGTTTAAAATCTAGTGTAAATAACAATTTTTCACAGTTTTCCAATCAGGCAGATGCAGGTGTCGGTGCATCTGTACAGTACTTACAATCAAACACAATTGTTGCAAAGTTTGTATTTCTTATTGTTGTTATTGTTGCTTTCCTGTTCTTGTTAAATTTAGGTATATCATTAATTCAGTATTTTTTAACTCCGGCGAGTAATATTTATATTATCAGTGGATTAGTATCTGGGCAAATGGCTAAGACATTTCCACAAGATCCTAAAGTTGGTAGTCTATCAACCTTAATAACACGATCAAATAATCAACCAAGAGGTATAGAATTTACTTGGTCTGTATGGTTATTTATTAACGATATTGGAACAGACAAATTAAAATACCAGTTTATTTTTAATAAAGGTGATACAACACTCGGAGCAAATAACATTTCCATGGTTAATAATGGTCCTGGTTTGTATTTAGGACCTAACATAGATAATAAGGCAACTTTACGCGTCATTATGAATACTTCTGAAGCAAAAGATGATAATAATTTTGTAGATATCGAAAACGTCCCTATTAGAAAGTGGATTCATGTTGCTATTAGAGTAGAAAATTCAGTAATGGACATCTATGTAAATGGAGTAATTTCTGGTCGTATAAGTTTACCGTTAGTACCAAAACAAAATTACAATGATGTTAACATATGCCAAGGTGGTGGATTTAACGGAAATTTATCTGATTTACGATATTTTAGCAAGGCATTAAATGTTATCGAGATTAACAATATTTACTATTTTGGACCAACATTAAGACCAGCAGATGATACTCTTAACGCCGCATTCGCTGCAAATGGTAACTACATTTCAGGTCAGTGGTATGATAGTAAAATGGCTTAATAAAACTGGAAAAACTATATTATATAATATGATAACTAATATATAATATATGTCTGGGTTTACAACGAATATATCGTTAAACACATTATGTGATCAAAGAAAAAAACAGGCTTTTTTTAATATTCCTCCGTTTCGCTTTACACCAGTATCGCCATATACTGGTGAATTTACAAAATTTCAATTAGATATGCGAAGGAAAGCTGAGATATTAAAATACAGTAATAATACTAGCGGAACTAAAACAAATAATTTAACTAAGGCTCAAAAGTATGCTCAGTTAATTAGTGGAAAAGCTAATACCCAGACCCAAAGTTTTCAAAATAACACAGTAACAATAAGGGATAAAACTGGAAACTTCAGTGTTTTAACAACAAGATGGAGTGATAAATTAAATTTGACTTCAACTATTTTTACTGATCCAAGTGCCGTTCAAATTTTAGGAACACCAGGCTATTTCACATATGATGTAAGTGTGAATTATTATTCACCAAATTGCGCAAAAGATAGATTAAAGCCCACACCCACATATGCATCCGGAATCAGAGGTGGTAAAATAATTAATTTAATAGACGACGAAACTGTCCCGTTATATAATTATACAAACGAATCTATAAATAGTGCATCGTATGCAGTTGGACAAAACATAATTGATGCACCTTGGGATATATATTCTTATCAAAATATACAATTATCTTCTATAAACTATAATAATATTGCATCGTTTGTAGTTAAAAAAGCTATCGACAAAAACACATACACATACAGTCTGCAAATACCATTAGGAATTTATTTTAATGAAATTCCGACCTCATCAACACTTTTAGAAATAAAGAATGTGAACTTTTCAGTTTATTATAGCAGTACTTTGGTAAACGAAACAAAAATTAGTTACAAATTTTTATCCAATGACCAAACTACATTATCTCTTTCTATAAATCCCATTTCTATAAAGCAAATAACAACAGAATCTGGTTACAATTATTTTGCGATAATTGACACTTTACAAATAGACGGAATATTCCTCTATACTTTACCAGGTTACACCTACGATTTCTTTTTAGCTTTAACTACTAACGATTCAGCATTAAATATTGTAGCTAATTATGATAATTCTTATCAAGGTGCTATTTCATTGGTATCATCAAGTATTTAATTAAATAAATCAAATTTCAAATTGTCTTGTAAATTAATAATAGTATATGTCATAAATTCATAGTCAGCAATAACTTTTATTGCATTATTGGCAAGGATCTCCCAATTTATAATATCTAATTCATGATAAAACAATTTGTCAAAGACAAATCCAGGTTTCCTAAAGAAAACACTATCATTTACCTTTATTTTGTCCTCATCTAATTTAAAATAAACATCAGTAATATATTCTAAATTCTCCATTAATAATTTGTATCTTTTATTGTCAACTGGACTTACATTAATTTTACCAGGTTTGTGAGAATTCGTATTTTCTTTCGATGAAGCAATTGTTTCATGTAACCATTCTAATTCACTTATCAAATTTCTATTAATTTTTGTGTATCCTAATTTATCTAATTTATCGTACAAATCATATTGATTTTTAAAGTCCGCCTCTGTCAAATTTTTTTTTTCTTTTAATATGTAAAATATATGAGCAATATCAATTTCGTTTTGACTTTGTTCTGATAGTATATGGCTTATCATAAAATCAGATAAAACCTCACTTTTGTAAATTCCTCCACGAACATTTTCTATTCCAAAATATTCCATGTATCGTTTTACCCATGTGTTAATTTCATAATTATCAGATACCTTTAGAGTTTCGTATATTTTTATAGGATTGTTGTTTTTTACAAAATCAAAAAGTGTTTTTGCTTCATATAAAACGTATGGCTCGGGCATGTTGGACAAATGTAAAAACCATTTATCATTTTCTAGTTGTAAAACGTAAAGTAAATTGTTATTCATTAATATATAAACTCACAAATTCAGTTTATATATTTTTTTTTATAAATAAAATTATTGTTTATTCATAGGTTTGGGATTCATGTTATTCGTCATGGTTGGATTTAAACATAATTTCTGTTCAGGAAAAACCTGACCCGATAAGCACTTATCGTGTTCACTTATTTCAATACATCCTCTGCGTCCTTGGTATTCTCCTACCAAACACCAATTTGTTTTTGCGGATGAAATAGGCTTTTGGATAGGATTTTCTGCGGTATCTGGATTTGCATAATGTTTTTTGAAATTAGAATTTTTAATTGATTGATCTAGATGTTTTATAGTATCATGCGCATTTTTTACACCGGGTTCACTTCCTTTCTTTAACAAGTCACCTATATCATGAAATGTTCCTCCTGCTATATCGATACCTGTTTTTGCTGTATTTGTGACGACATCGGTAGACTCGTTTATGACAGTTCCAGTAGTATTACCAATTACTGAAAGTATTTGTGATACTAAGGGTCCAAAAACCTTCACAAAATATTGTATAATATGATCCATAATAGTAACCAAATTTATTCCTAAAAAAGAAAATGCTAATAATCCAAACAATACGATAATTATCGTGTTTTTATTACTAAATGAATCATTTGTTGTATTGGTTGTTGTTGATGTAGATTGATTATCCATTTTTTTGTAATATAATATACTATGGTATATTTGTTATCAAAAATCAATATAAAATTTAATCAAATTAATAAATTAAATGACACAAGAAAATTATTGTTATTACAATTCTAGTAGAGGAATCTTAAAATCTTGTGATGTAATAAGTGATACTCCGATATCATCAATACCACAATTAATAAATTATTCAACATTGTTAAATGATCATAAAAATGGTACTCTTATTTATGTTTGTAATTCTGCTATGACGGACTTCTTATCTTACTTACCTATAATAAAATATAAATTCATATTGGTATCAGGTGATTCCGATACAACCGTCCCTCATGAATCGTTTTTTGACAGCAGTTTTTTTCAAAATTTTATAAATTCAGATAAGCTTATTCATTGGTTTTCCCAAAATTGTGTTTTTGATCATCCTAAAATGACTAGATTACCAATAGGTTTAGATTTTCATACATTATCTGAAAGAGACCATATGTGGGGGCAACAAAAATCATCAGTTGATCAGGAAAATGAATTAACATTTGTTAGAAACAATTCTTTACCATTTTGGGAAAGAGAAATTAAATGTTATAGTAATTTTCATTTTCATTTTTATAAGTATGGTCAAGACAGAAAAGATGCTATTTCCCAGATTCCTAAAAATCTAGTTTTTTATGAAGAAAATGAAATTCCCAGAATTAAATCTTGGAAAAAGCAATCCACTTATAGTTTTGTAATCTCCCCGCATGGAAACGGACTAGACTGTCATAGGACATGGGAAGCATTGGCTTTAGGTTGTATACCCATTGTAAAAACTTCTCAAATAGATTCATTGTATGATGAATTGCCTGTTTTGATTGTAAAAGAATGGTCTGATATTACATTAGATTTATTGACAAAAACCGTAAATGATTTTAAATGTAGAACATTTAATTACAACAAATTAACTTTAAAATACTGGGTTCAAAAAATAAAAAGTTCGTTTGTTTAATCTATATTTTTTATAGTTTTATAGTAAAATGAGCTTTTTTAATTTTATAGAGACAGTTTTTTTCTTGAGTTTAGGAATAACGTTTGTACTGATATTGTTGTTGGTTTATCATTTTAAACAACGTTTATCCGCTCTAGAAAATAAATGCGATACAGTTTTCGAAATTATTACTAATGTGGTAGACGAATTATCCGGTTTAAAACAAAATCAAATTCAAATACATGCTAATTTAATGAACATGAGGCAACAACATATTCCAATTATTCCAGAGTTAAATACCACTATTAGACCTTTTACGGCTGGAAACACTAACGATAAGATTAAAGTCGTTGATGAAGATTTAGACGAGGATGATGAAGATGATGATGAAGATGAGGAAGACGATGATGAGGAAGACGATGATGAAGATGAGGACGATGATGAGGAATATCCATCATTAATTAACGGAACGTTTGAGGTTGATGATTCAACAATTCGTATTATTAATGTTGAAATGAATGAACCAATTGAATCAGAAACAATTGGTATGACAGAGGTAGAGCAAGATAATGCTGAATCAGAAGAAAATGATAAAATAGAAAATATTGAATTACAAGAGGATAAATACGAGGAAATTCACGTAGAGAAATTAGAAGAGTCAAATGCTTTAGAAAATAGCAACATTAATTCATCTGATGATTTGAATAAAGATTCAAAAGAAGTTTACAGTAAGATGCCTGTCAATACTTTAAAGACACTTGTTATTTCAAAAGGATTAAGCAGTGATCCCA
>Ga0209188_1003845_pt1 | contig 10132 bp, 20 predicted proteins | sample C_130625_EF_Meta_FD_187307 | JGI IMG/M metagenome (GOLD analysis project Ga0209188, IMG submission 187307) | Freshwater microbial communities from Lake Croche, Canada to study carbon cycling - C_130625_EF_MetaG (SPAdes) (version 2) | ecosystem: Environmental > Aquatic > Freshwater > Lake...
TTTGGCTAAATTAAAACCGCCATCATCCCAACCGCCGCAATATTGTTCTACAATTTTTGCACATTCTTCGCGTTCTTCTAACTGCCCTTGCCTGTACCCTTCTTGCAAAAAAACTTTAGTAAAATACAAAGTTTTAGGATCAAAGCGTTTAAACCAATCGTCAAATGTCACTTTCCACCCTCCAGCCATCCACTGGACTGATCGGTGTTTGGCGTTAATTCACCCCTCGCTGCCGATCCGTCATCCTCAAACCTAGCTGTTAGCGCAAATCTACCGTTTAATTTCCATCCTAGAATCATTTGAAAATAACTTGGGCTTGCTGTGGCGCTCCAGCGTATTTGTAAGCAAAAACAAAACGGGAACATAAACCGAATACAAAAAATGCCATTGCGAAACATTTGTGGGTTTTGCTGAGTAAGATCAAACCACACCCATTTACCAGTTTCAGCAGAGATATAACCACTAGTAAACATCAACAACGGCAAAATAATATTCATTGGCAATAAAAACGGGGGCCAATTCAAAATAGTGTTTAACCAGCCGGGTATGCGGGGATCAATTTCAGTTGCCCATTTCATTCGTTTCGCTCCTTTAATTTGGCCTCGATTGCTTTCGCAAACAGTTCCTCGTTTAAAAAACCTAATTCAGTTGAACCCATTTGTTCTAAACATTGATGTTTGAGAACCTCAATCTCTCCCTCTTTCAAGCCCTGCCAAACCTTAAAACCTACCGGGTGATTAATAGCGTTCAATAGTTGTTTAATGTAAATAGCGCGTTCGGCATCAATAGCCAACAAAGCAAAGTTTATTGCGGCCTGAACATCCTTTTCGGTGCGCAGATTTAGTTTTGCTTGATTAGCTAATTTTAAAAGCTCTTTGCGCGTCATTTTTTTGGCAACCTAATCGTTAAAGTTTCTATACGCTGAACACAAACATCATTGTCAAAAGTTTGTCGGATGTTGTCGTATAAAAGTCCATCAATCTTGTTCTGTTGAAGTTTGATAACAACCAACATACATACAAATATAAAACATATCGTAATACTTATTATTATATCTTTATTCATTATAAACCTTTGTTTTAATGGATGCTCTTAGGTGAACGGAACCCAGCCATTCCTAAAGGGTTCCTTAAAAACATGCTCTTCGGAGCCACGTTTACCCGGTAGACGTTCGGTTAGGGGCTCTGCCTTCGCCACCCCCTCTCGCTCTCAAACCTATCCCCATTGCGAGTTTTCCCCTTGCCCGTGTGTCTTGGTTATCCCGGCGAGCAAGGCGGTCTGAAGTGCCAAAAAAAACCCGCTATGTTTAGATAGAGGCTCGGCCTTTGGCGAGGCAGTCTTAAACACGAACTGGCGAACGTGTATCGAACTACACAAGCCCCTATCTAAAAATAACGGGGTTTCATTCGCCAGTTTTTGCCTGACTGCCAGATCAGACAAACGCACATTAACCGATAATTTATTTTTTTGCAAGCTCAGGCCAAATTTCATCGTAATCCTCGAATAATCCTCGCCGTGTCACCAAATGGCCTGTGGCCTTTTCTAGTCGCGCTGCCAATATAACTAGCTGTCCTTTTGGAATACCGCCCTGACGCCATTGTGAAACCGCCTGTGGGCTTACGTTACACATTGCTGCTATTTCAGTAGGCCCACCAAGAATGTCAATAATTTTGCTGCTTGCTAAATCAGATTTCATTAAATAATCTCCTTTAAGCAATCTTAACAGATTTCACGCATAACCCGCAACATGAAAATAGTTGTTGCATTGTTCTGAAAGATAGCTTAACATTGCTTCACGGTGATCGACCGGACTACTCAAGGATAAAATTATGAACGAACTAATCAAACACGCCTTATACGATTGTTTTCCCGCTTCCGCTCTTATGCGCCTTGTTCGTGCTAAAAAAGTTGGTTTATCTGAAGCTACTGAAGCGTATTTTGCAAAATACCGCAACGCATCGCGCCAGTATTCATTAAAAGCCCATGAAAAATTCGAGAGTAATTATCAATACGATAACGACATTTAAAAAAATTCTATTTACACCGCCCGGAGAGAAACCGGGCTACTCAAGGAACTCAAAATGCTGCATGACTTAATCGTGACGAACTTTAAAATTGTTTTTGATGAACCCAAACTTTTAACCGAACCCACTCGGTTTTGCGGTGATTGCTACCATTTTGCTAAAAACAGGTCAGGTACTGGTGTCTGTTATAAAAACCCCCGCGTTGATTTAGTAACAGGCAATAAAACTTATCGCAGCCCTTACATTGAACGCGCATTTACAGTTGAAGACGGTTGCAATCCAGAAGGCCGCTGGTATGAGGAAAATTTATATGATGACGAATAATTCAATGATGTTAAACGATGGAGAATACTACGAAATGATGCTACTACTTGAACACGAAGCTTTTGACATTTTAAACAAAGTCAAACACTTACTTACCGAAGACGAAATATCCACCCTGCGTTACTTATTAGGAATTAATTAAATGGCAATCATTCTCAAACTTTCACCCGATACTAAAGAATTTATCATTGTTCCCCCCGGCAATCATCTTGCTCGCTTGTATTCAATCATTGATTTAGGAACGCAATTAACCGAATGGGAAGGAAAAGAAAAAGCTCAACGCAAGTTGCTGTTCCGTTTTGAACTCCACGGCAAAGACAATGACGGTAAACCTATGGTTACCGAATCAAACGAACCGCTGACCATGAACAAAAATTACACTTGGTCGTTTTTTGAAACCGCTAAGTTAAGGTTGCATCTTGAAGCATGGCGGGGCCGAGATTTTAACGAATCGGAACTGGCTGGTTTCAACATTGAAAAGGTTTTGGATAATTTTTGTATGCTGACTGTTATTCAAGGAACGAAAAAGGACGGAAAGCGCTTTGCCAAAATTGAGCAAATTTCCTCTGTACCCTATGACTTAAAAGAACGGGGTTTTCCGCAAGGACATAACCCAAAATCTATTTTGTCTTTAGATGACTTTGATCATTCATTGTTTGAGAAATTACCTCAATGGATCAAAGATCAAATCATGCTTTCGCCAGAATACAAAATGGCAATGGGTTATATACCTAACGCTCCAGTTGCCGCCGATCCGTTTGGCGATATGTCTGATGAAGTACCCTTTTAAGGAGAAAAGAACATGAAATGGATTGTTATGTTGCTTATTTTGTTGTGCTGGTAAAACCCTACTAATCGAGAATATAAAATGAAATTTAACGACTTTTTACAAGAATACAAATTATTTAACCGCGATCCTCGCGAACTTGTTTGCATGGAAATTGCTTGGAAGGCTTCAAGAACTCAAACATTTAAACAAGCCGCTGAAATTGCAATGGATGAAATGAAAATCGACTCCGGCATAGTTGCTGCAACCATAACTAGAAAAATACTTGGAGCAATGAACGATGACTAAAGCCGCCGAATCTGGCCATTGGTACGACCGCGATGGAACCCCGCGCTATACGATCATTGGCAAGAATGGTAAGGAACGCCCGACAACCCTGCGTGACGCTAGAGAACATGGTTATGTGGTGTCAGTCACCGGAATAACAGGTCAATTGGATAAACCCGCTTTGGTGAACTGGAAGATCGATCAGGCCATTCTTGCTTCATTAACCCTGCCACGCTTAGAGGGCGAGTACGAAGAATCATGGTTAGAACGTGTTCGTGAAGACGCCAAAGAAACCGGCCTTAATGCTGCATCTGAAGGAACAAAGATTCACGCCGCAATACAGGCTTTCTATGAGGGCGAAACGGTCAATGCATATATAGATCATGTCATTGCTGCTGAAAGCGCCTTAGACGCTATGTATGGGCGTCAGAAATGGATTTGCGAGGCTTCTTTTGCGCATCCATTAGGTTTTGGCGGTAAATCCGATCTGCACCTCAAACCCTGTGATGATTTTCCGCTTGGTTTGGTTGTGGATATTAAAACCAAAGAGTTTGACGATCCTAGCAAAGTTGCCGGATGGGATGATCAATTGTGGCAAGTTGCGGCTTACCGCGAAGGCTTGGGGATTCCTAAAGCGCCTTGCGCAAACCTGTGGGTTAGCCGATCCACTCCCGGCCTAGCAGTAATTTGCGGAAAAAAGCATGACATTCCCGCTTGGACTGCTGAGGAACTGGATTGGGGATGGGCTTGCTTTAGCAAACTTGTCGAGTTTTGGAAGATTAAAAACAAATATGAGGTGAAAGCATGAACGAACGAATTGCTAAACTTTACGATCAGGCTATTGTGATTGAAGACGGTGAAGATTATGTTTGCGGTGAATTGGATATAGAAAAATTTGCCGAGTTGATTATGCAGGAATCGCGTAAATGGGTTGGGCTGACTGATGAGCCTGTTGGCAGATTTGCCAAGTTTACTGATGGCGTATGGCGAGAAGTCACCGATGGTTCTGCGGGAGTGCCTTTGTACCGCAAGGAGAAGAACACATGAACAATTATTCATACAAAGATTTTAAAAAAGAATCCGAACCGCCCATGATCTTACAGGTTTTAGGCGCAATTCTAGCTTTGTTCACCGTTTACGTTTTCTTGATAGGGGTAATGAGCCTATGAACGCAACCGAAACCAGCCGAGAGGCTTATAGGGGCTTAATAGCCGATCGCAAACTTCAACCAATGGAACAAAAAATACTTGATGCACTTTCTGACAACATTCCTAAAACTCGCAAAGAATTGCGTGATCAAACTGGCCTTGAGCTTAGTTCTGTTTGCGGTCGCGTTAATAGTTTGCTTGCTGTGCCTTTGGTACGGATCGCCGGAGAAAAGAGGGATTCAAAAACAGGTAAATGGCAGGAACTAATTGAATTGATTCCTGTCGTGCATGATTTATTTGCTTAGTGTAAATTAGTCGTACTCCTCCCGCGCTATAACATCAGCGCGTTCGCCCCCTTCATTGGGGGCTTTTTTTTATTTGTGGCGCAATGCAGGGATTGGATGGGCTTCAGCCATAGATTTACGCTCATGTTCCTGCAATTCCTTATGCATCTCAGTCACTCGTTTAATTTCTTTTTGAAAATCCTTTTCAATTACATAATGTTTAGGATCGTTGCACTTTGATTTTTCTCTAGTTACTTTCATGCGTATAACCTCGTTCCGGTTTTGTCAATAATTAAGGCTTGGCCTCGCGGGGCTTCACCATCCCTGTTTGGTACAGAAACGTGCGTCCAGCTATCAAACTCACGAATAACCTGATCAAACGGCAATCCTGAACCAATTATGGCCTGTGTGACTTGATCTGGTGTCATTCCCGGCACTCGAATGTCTGCTGCGCATCCTAAACGATGCTGGCTGGTGTCTTTTGAACCTACTGCATCATTCACTTGCTTGCTGCGGTAAGCCGAGTTAATCATAATCGGTTTGTTGTCTAACAAAACTTTTATTCGCTCTAAAAACTCAGCTAGGCGGGTTAGATTAGCAGTTGTTGGTTCATCTGGTAGGTTATCCCATCCATTACGAACCGCAACATCTGAATGGGTTAGTTCTTCAAACGAAAAATGGGGAGAAAATTGTGTCATTCTACTGGCTTACTGTTGGCTAAAAAGTGATCTTTGGTTTCGCTGCTGGCACTTGATCCAAAATAAAACGCAATGATACCTGTCCACGCTGTGCCAAGTGAACCCAGCATCAACATTAGCGCATCCGATGTTTTGAATGTTTCTGTCATCATGCCAATTAAAATACCAAAAAATCCACCTGTGACGATAACCGCCAAAAATGCAGGAACCCATGATTTAACGGTGCTTTGCATTTGCCGGGCGCTGGCCTTGTCATCATAAGATAGTTTAGCAAAATCTAATCCTAGTTCTTGCGCTCTAGCTTTAATTGCAAGCTCGGCTTGTTGAATGGCTGCAACCTGATCCCCGGTTAATTTGCCTGATTCAACGGTTTGTTTGACTTCATCGCTAGTCATGCCGAGCGCACTTTCCAACGCGCCTACTGCCATACCAGCAACGGGGGAACCTAACGCACTTGCAATCGTTGGTGCAAGTTTTCCAATAACATCAATCCAATCACTCATTTTTTATTCCATTCGTTCATTAGTTGTTGTTTCAACGCCTTAACATCGTCACGGCGCTCCCAAATAAACATCAAAAGGGCAAGTACCCCGATACCTAAAATATCCAGTGCAATTAATAACCATTCTAATTCAGTTTGGCAATTCATTTTTTCTCACTTTTATCAACCTTGTTATCAATCCTGTTAAATATTCTCTCAAGAGCTTTTCGGTTAAGGTCTTTTATCTCATGGATGACTTCTTTAAAATCATCTTTCCGAACATAACGCTCATTCAGAATCTCTTTAATCTCTTTGTTTTCTTGTTTCAGTTCTTTGATTGCATCCCAAATTGCTTTCACAATCCAAGCGCCCAAAGAAGTGACCATTGTAAAGGCCGCATTGACTAAATTTTGATCCATTATTTATTCAATCCACTTAGATTTGTTTCGCCGGTTTGCGCGCCTTGATAATTTAACCCGCGATATGGTTGATTTGCTTTCTTGGCTTCAGAACTTCTTTGCAACATTTCAACGCCTTTACGAATTGCTGTTCCTACTGGTACGCCTTTAGCCGCCACGTTTGCCATTCCTTCTAAACTACCAGCCGCTGCACCTTTTGCTTGTTGCATGAATTGACGTAAAACGGTGGCTGTTCCGCTAGTATTTACTGCTGCACCAGCCGGGGGTGATTCAATATAACTGGCAACGCGCCCAAGTTTATCTAAATCATTAAATGTTTGTGGGTCAAAAATTGCATTTGCTTTAGGGCGTAATTCGTCCAAGCGTTTGTTGTATGTGGCTTGGCTTGTCCATTTTTCTTCGCCAGTAACCCCTTTGATAGCGCCTTCCTGAATGTGTCTAAGGGCCGCCGCTGAAATGATTTGCGGTGCATCTGGCATATTTTCAATACTAGAAAATTTTTGGCGCATCGATGCTACATCTCGCGCAGGGGCAGAAATAATATATTTCCGAGTGAAATTATCAGGCGCAACATCATTTAACGCTGCTTTGTATGCAGGATCACTGTTTAATTCTTGAAAACGCTCACGCGCTGCTGATCTTGCTGCATCGGCTATTGGTTTGACTTCAGCCGCCGCCGTTCCCTTAATAGGTAATGCCTCCAGTTGATCACGCACTATCGATAAAGCGTGTTCCATATTCCCATCGCCTTGACGGGCCGCTGTTCTGCTGGCTGCTGATAACCGGGTTCGCAAATTATCAAACTCGCCAAAATCCATTGGTTCGCCAGATTCATATGATTCAATACGTTTGATAAATTGAGGCGGTAAAAACTCAATGTCATGTTTTAGTGCCGCTTTAGTATTTTGGGCAAATAGCGCTGCATCCATTGGGAAATCGCCGCCGTTAGCTTTTTCAAGGTCTTTATAAAGCGCATCAACCCTAGCTTTAATCGGTGCATCATAGGCTTTATATGCTTCAATTGCTGCTTCACCATCTTGAACCGCATTGCTTGTAGTGACGCTAGGCCGCGCACGTTCGTCAATTGCTTGAAAGTTTTGCACTAATTTTTGATTTTGTTGCCCACGAAACGCTGCATCGTCCGTGCGTTTATTGTATTCGTCTGCCCAAATAGCAGGGTCGCGCGTTGCTTGTCCTTCGCGTAATTGCATAGGAACGGGCAAGGTATCTGCCTCAACGTGTCGAGTAACTACTTCCGGCGATATATCGCCAGATTTTGAGGCTTTTTGAATTGCAGCGATTAATTGCGGGCTTGCTCCAGATGCTGACGCAATTTGTAATGGTGTAGCACCCGCCGCTCCGACTGAACCCGGCGTAGCTTGACGGGCTGCAAACTGATCTTGCAATTGTTCTGGTGCGCTTTTTTGCAAAACAGGTTCAGTATTAACCACGCCTAATTCTGGTGGACGCGCTGCTGCTTGTTCTTCTCTTAATCCTGCGGCCCTAGCTCTACCAGATGCTAAAACGCCTTGCGCTTGCGCCTCTGCGCCTCTGGCAACGTCTGATGCAATTGCACCTTTAAGCCCTGCTGCTTCAGGTACTGCCATCATTAAGAAGTTTGTGCCATATTGGGCATCAAGCGGATGCAGTCCCGTTGCTTCAGATAACTTTTGACCGGGATAATTTGCAGCCTGACCAATTAGATTGGCTGCTTGCATAGGTAATGAGTTTTGATACTCCGGCGTGTTGATCAGCCCCGAAAACTTTCCAATAGGGTTTTCTAAAACATCCCCGCGTTGCGCAATCTTTTCCGCTTCTTCAGGTGACATTCCCGACATTCTGGATAACCAATAAGCGGAAGTTTTAGCCATTCCAGCAACGCCACCAGCCACCACATCAGCCGCCGCAGCAAACGGGGCAGAACCTTTTGATACTTCTTCGGGCGTAAATTCAGGGTTTTCACCCCCATATTGGCTAGGGCTTTGTGAAGTTGTTTCAATATTCAGTTCAATAGGCTTATAGGTTTCGCCTTCAGGTGTAAAACCTAACTGCTCCATGACGCCACTTTCAATAGGGCCGGGCTGCTCTGTTGGCGTTTCCGCTGCCTGTGGACTAGAAAGGTCTACGCCTTTCAAAACTTTGTTTACATAACTGGAAGGATCAGCGGTTTTAAACCCGCCATAAGCCGCCATTGCTTTTTTGTAATCCCCGCCATTGTCTTTAACTAACTGCTGAATATAATAATCAGCCGCTGCTCTCGATTCTTTTTCATCAAAGGGGTTAAATTTGATTCCCTTTTTATGCAACATCGAGGCGGTTTCCGGCAAAAACTGATATTTGCCAATAGCTTTGCTTTCTTTATTAACCGCGAATGGGTTGTTGCTGCTCTCTACCCCGCCCAAGTTGTCTAGGATTTGATCAGGGGTTCCATATTTTTTGGATATATCAAACGATAGTAATGGCGCAGCATTTAACTGTTTTGCTTGCGAATCGTCTTGCACCCCAAGCATATTCAAAACATCATCAGAAACCGCCATGTTATAGCTTCCCTGTGCTGACCAGTTTTTCAAGATTCCGAACTTGTTTCAGTATTTCTTGAACTCTCGCTGGTTGCTGTGATATTGGTTTCCCTGAAACAAAACCAACGCTTTGCTTAACTGCATCCACCATATCAGTTTGCGCCGGGTCAATTTTGCCGTTTTTGTCTTTTGGTGCAGTTGCAGCGTTATAAAGCACCATCGCTTCTGGAGAATAATTTTTATAGAAATCTGTTTTAAATTGTCTTGCCTCAAACGCGCCATTCCCATTAGGGTTTTTTGTTGCTGCTTCAACGCCGTTGGCAAACAATTCAGCGCCTTTATACAAAGCATTATTAAAAATAGCTTTGCGTTGAATTGCTAAAGCGGGGTCGTTAGTTGATCCAGCAATAGCCGCCGCTGCTTGTCCAGCCTGTGTTGGATTGCCGCCCGCCGTAGCCGCTGCATTTGCAGTTTCACGCGCTAAGTATTCGTTAAGGGTAGCGGTATCTGCTGCAATATCACCGCCAAACGTATATTTAAGCCCCGGCAAACTGCCAATTGACGCCCTCCAATTAGCCCCAGCGCCCGTGGCTGATTTTTTGGCTGCATCAACAATCAGGTTATTTACTAGCTGACCGTTTTTAATGTTAGGCATTTGATTGGTTGCATCGCTGCGGATTTTTTGCACTTCCGGCAAGGTTGCCGAACTTTCTCCCGCCGGGTATTGCATCATTGGCTTAGGATAGTTTTCAGCCAACGGCTTATAAGTTATTGTTCCGGTCTTAGGATCGGTTATTTTGGTAACAGGCTGACCAGTAACATCGGATACGGTTTCTTGATTAGGTACTTTTGCAATCGTGGATGGTGCGCCTAAAGCTGCCGCCATCGGTGAAGTTTGCCGGTATTCGCCGCCTAGTTCTTGATATTGAGGCTGCATAGCTTCTTTTTGACCGCCAACCGACAACGTGCCAGCCCCGGCCTGTAATGCCGCCTGTGAAAATGAATTACCTTTCGCTGCTGGGGCCAAAATATATTTCCAGTTAAAATCCATTACAGGTTTTAACTGTGGATATTGCTGGACAAATGCTTCAGACTTTTTAGCCGCTGTTTGCGGATCATCGTTTGCAAGCGAAGTAAGAAACTGTCCTGCCATTGTGCGCTGTTCTTGTTTCAATCCTAAA
>Ga0209188_1003846_pt1 | contig 10132 bp, 9 predicted proteins | sample C_130625_EF_Meta_FD_187307 | JGI IMG/M metagenome (GOLD analysis project Ga0209188, IMG submission 187307) | Freshwater microbial communities from Lake Croche, Canada to study carbon cycling - C_130625_EF_MetaG (SPAdes) (version 2) | ecosystem: Environmental > Aquatic > Freshwater > Lake | place...
TTATGCGATAGTCGTGCAATGATTCCGATGATTGGCGATTTAGGGTCACTAAATGTTTCTGTGGCAACTGGCATTATTCTTTACGAATTGGTTAGGCAACGAATTGGGTAATGAACGGTATGCATTTTTAAAGAAGTTGACTTAAATCTAAAATTCTTAACTAAAAACAAACAAATACTCTTTGACTAAGGTACCGTTTTTAAAATAGTGAGATTTTATAGCTTGTAATCTTATACTGAAATCGTTAAGAAATTAAATTGTTTCCTCATAAATTAGAATCGTAAACTATTTATTGATAAGCAAAAGAATATTTTAATAAATTTTCCAATCGAGGTTTGAGCAGTAACATTGCCCCAACTATAGTTTATATTAATTTCTAGACAACCACGTTTGAGGGTTTTGTGTTATTTGTCCCTTCCAAATTTCAAAATGCAATTCACCACTACCACTTTCTCCATTAGCCACTATGCCAATAGGTTGTTTCGCTTTCACTTTATCACCTTTATTTACAAACGTTGTTGCAAGGTTTGAATAAACACTCAAATACTCACCGTGTCTAATAATAACTGCCTTTCCAGCTCCTGGAATACTAATAACTCCAGTTACTACTCCATCAAAAACTGAACGCCCGCTTTCATTTGATTTAGTTTTGATGTCAAGACCGTTGTTCTTAATTTTTATACCTTTTAAAACTGGATGTTCATGTTCACCAAATCCAGAAATTACTGAGCCAGATATAACAGGCCATGGCAATCTATTTTTGTTGTTTTCAAAACCGTTGGATAGTTTTTGATTTTCACTGCTCAAAGCAAAAACTTCCTCAGAACTTTTTGCCGATTCAGCTTCTTCTATTTCCTTATTAATATTCTCAATTTTTTTCTCGTCCTCATTGTTAGCAACTGTTTCAGATGCTGGATTATCTTTCTTAATTTTATCTTTCTTGTCAGAATTTGACTTTTCAATTTCCTTCTTTCTGCGTTTAGCTTCTGCAATTGCAGCCTCTCTTGCCTTTCTTATTTCTTGTTCAATTATATTTTTAATTGCGTTACTTAATTTGTTAGCATCCTCTTGTTTTTTTCTTATTTGGCTTTTTAATTCTTTTTCGCGCGTTTGCAGTTGGGCTACTACTTTTTCTTTTTGATTTTTTTCTTCATCAAAAATTTCTTTTTCTTTCTCTTTTGAATCTAGTAATCGACTCTTATCTTCCTTAATTATTTCAAGTTTTTGAACTGTTGTATTTAGCTCAGTGGTGGTATGATTTATTGCACCAATTTGTTCTTTTCTAGCTATAGCTATGCGCTTAAAATATTCTATTCTTCTAATGCTTTGGTTAAAGTTTTCGGAGTTAGCGATGAAGTTAATTGTTGTAGATTGATTTCTGTTTTTATACAAATTCAACACCATATTTGCATAGTTACTTCGCAGCAGTTTTAGTTTATTGTTTAACTGATTGATGTTATCAATATTCTCTGAAATTTGCTTTGCTGTAACTTCTAACTCCTCATTAATGGTATAAATTAATGCTTGGCGTTTCATGATTTTTTGATTTAGAATAATCAAGTTTTTCATTGACGTACGCTTGTCTTTTTTAGTTTCTTCTAACTCTTTGTTATATTGAATTATTTCCTGTTGTAGCCTTTTCTTTCTTAGTTCTAATTCTGTTTTGTCAGTTGACCTTAATATGGTTTTGTCCAATGGCTTTGTATATACCTTTGAACGCGATTTTGACTTCTGGGCAAAGCAAAAATTTGTGAACACAATAAGTAGAAAGTATATGTAATTAGTAATGCGCATTTAACGTACGAATTTACATTCAAGCATTTATACTAAGGGCAAGCGTTGTATTAGTTATGAACATAAAACTTTTAAAAGTGAGTAATAATTACTCATCATTTTTATTTTATGTTGTACCTCAAACCGGTATATATTATTCTCCCTGTTACTGGTCCATAAATCATTGTAGCATCAAAGGTGTCGCTAAATGGTTTATTGGCGCTAACAATAGCATTCGGCTGCAAATAGTTAAGTAAGTTTTCACAACCAACGTATACCTCCATTTTTTTAAATGCTTTAGTTAATTGCATATAGGCAGTAATGAAAGCTTTACCAATTGTTTGTTTCATTTCTGGGTTTGAATGAGAATTTCCAACAGGTAAGCGACTAACGCCATTGTAACGAAATGATGCATCCGCTTTCCAAATATCAAACTTTGATGTGTATGAAATATTAAATAAAGCCCTACTTGTTGGTATCATTGGTTTTGCTTGGGTGCTGCTTAAGTATTTGGTTTCTATTTTATAGAATTTATATGCACCCTTTACAGTGAAGAATTCGTTGAGATGCATTGATACTTCAGCTTGTAAAGCATTTGCATAACTCTTTCCTTTTAAATTATATATAAAAACATTTTTGTAACTTTCATAAAAATCAATTACCACTTGATTACTGAAACCACTTCGATAAATATCTAGCACAAACTCAGCATCTTTGCCAAATGCCTTAAATTTTTGCAATAAATTAATACCTACACTGTAACCCTTTTCGGGCAATGGTTTTTCTAAAACTACTACTTTTCTTGCGTTGGCAAACAAGCCAGTATTATCCATAAATACATTTGAAATTCTAGTACCCAAGCCTGCGCTAAATCTAAGCGTGGTGTTTTTGTGTGCTCTATATTTTAGATTTATTTTTGGTGTATAAAACACTCCATATTTAGGATGATTGTCGGCACGAAACCCTACAATGCTTGAAAATTTACTTAAGTTATCGAAATTGTATTCAGCAAAAGCGCCAGGCATATTATCAATGCGTGAAAATAAAGAATCGTTATAATTCTCAATAAAATGATCATATAAATAGGTAGCGCCAACTTTGTATTTGTGTCTAGAGTCGCCGATAATATCTTGAAAAATTAAATTACTATAAAATGAATTATACACTGCAACGTAAGTTTTATTTCCAAATTCTGATTGTTGCTCCTGCATTTTACCATTTGTAATCAAGCCAATGCTGCGGTAAGGACTATTTAAAAAGTTAAACGCAGTTTTTGTGAAAAACATACCTTGTCGGTTATGAATCTTTATTTCATAGGTTTTGGGAAATCCTAAAAGTCCTCCCCAAATTTGACCAGCTTTTTTATCGTCATCAATTAATTGAGTTCCCGCTTGAAATAAAAATCTTTTACCGTTATACTTAATGCGGTTAAAAACATTGTATTGCAAACTTAATGGTATATCTATAAAACCATCTTTATTAAAATCATTTATCATTAATACTCTACTATGATGTGCCATCAATAAATAACTCCATTTCTCATTTATTTTTAATTGGTAGCTGATATTTGTTTCAGCTCGTCCAGCAGAGCTAACATAAATATTTACTAATAATTTATTTGCTTTATCTGGCTTTTGCAATTCTACATTTACAATTCCCGACAGCGCCTCGTAGCCATTTACTACACTCCCTGTTCCCTTACTAATATCAATACTTTCAATCCATGACCCAGGAATGAAATTTAAACCATAACTACTACTTAATGCACGTACATAAGGCGTATTCTCTAACAGCACTTGCGTGTAAACACCATCCAATCCAATCATAGAAATTTGCTTAGCGCCGCTTACGCCATCGTTCATCGTTACATCAACACTGGCATTGGTTTCAAAGCTTTCGCTGAGGTTGCAACAAGCAGCCTTTTTAAGTTCACCATCGCCTATTATTTCGCTATTAATGGTCTTTATTGTAGAATGTAATGTTCCTAAACCCTTCTCGGTTATGGTCACGCCTTTTAGTTCGATGATGGGCTGTAGAAAAATATTTTGAAATTTAAAAACTGGAGCAACTGTAGTATCCGTTTTGTAACCAACACAGCTTGTAATAATTGTTTGCGCTTTGCTATAATCATCTGAACTATCTGCTAACAATCTAAATATTCCAATACTATCAGAACTTGTAACAGCAGTTACACTAACATTTTTAACTACTGCAAACGGTATTGGTAGGCTGGTTTTAGCATCAAGCACTTTCCCATTAATGCTTGGCTGTGCAAATAAACACGAATGAGCACAGAACAATACAATTATGATAAGTAAGTACTTCAAGTTAATCACAATTTTATTTTTTCTCTAAATCCATTTCACATACTGGGCATTTGCCAGTATCTGCGTACGTTTTTCCGCTTTCACAATCCATTGGACATTGATAATCCGCAGCAACTATTCTTGAATTTGTTGTATCGGATTTTACTTCAGTTGTATTTTTTTGAGTGTTTGATGAATTGCAAGCTGCAGCATAAAAGCTAAATAAGAAAATAAAGATTATTAACTTTTTCATTGTTTAATTATTTTTTGTGAAAACGATTTGTTGTCTGCTTTTATTTGCAAACTATAAATTCCAGAATTAAAATGTTCGGTAGGCAGAATAATAGTTTGTGTTTGCAGTAGTTTTTTATGATACACAATTTCTCCCAAGGCATTGTAAATAGTTATTTCTGAGTCATTGATTAAATCACGAAATTGTAAATTAAAATTACCTGTTGTGGGATTTGGATAAACACTAAAAAGATTATTATCTGTTAATTTTTTAATATCAGTTGTATTTGGCACTACCATAAATTGTCCCATCATACCAGCATCTTCATGCATGAGAATATGACAATGATACATATATGGAATAATGGTATCAACAAAATCAGTGAATTTGGTAATGAACCTAACAGAATCAAAAGCAGGTACTAACACAACATCTTTTCTTCCTTGTTCGGCTTTGCTAAGCGCAGACTCATTTCTGTCTAACAAATAAAATTGTACGTCATGAATGTGAAACGGATGTGCCACCATAGTCATGTTTACCAACTTCCAAATCTCAACACTTCCTAAAGGTATTTTAAAGTCAACACGCATCATATCAAAAGTGCTATCGTTAAAGTAAAAGGGGCCATCCATCACCAGTAAACTATCTGCTGTAAAGCGAATGGTTCGTGTAATATTTGCTTGCTGTTCAGTATAAACCATATTTTGTGTTAGTGTTGGAGGTATAGTTGTTACAGGGTTTTGTGTGGGAGCAACAATATTTATTTTCATTATATTGAAATTAATTCCATTCAATGGACTATCCATAGGTGGACTACCTACAGGCATTGGCATTGTTGGCCCACCTTGCATGCCCATTGGCATCTCAGAGCCATAAGACATTAAATATATAAACGGAGTATTTATTCCTTGTAGATTAATTACAATTTCTGCTCTTTCTCCTGGGCCAAGTCTTACTCTATTGGTATCAAATGGAGCGTCCAATAATCCACCATCGGAAGCAATTTGTTTGAATGGAATATTGTTTGAAAATCCAAAATTAAACGCGCGTTCACCAGAAGCATTTAGCAAGCGCATTCTTACCATTTGCGCTGGAGCATCTAAGTATGGATTTTGTGTACCATTAACAAGCAGTGTGCTGTCTTGCATTCCCAAAGGCATTGCTTGGTTTAATGAATCGTATTGTTGGCACTGGACTATAATTGGAAAATCATCTATTCCATATTTACGAGGTAAGTTTAGTTGTGCTTCAACACTATCACGAACTATTATTAACCCTGCTGCGCCACGTATGGCTTGCAATGCAGTTTTTTTGTGCAAGTGCGGATGATACCAATACGTTGCAGCATTATCCATTACCTTAAAGTGCGGATGCCAACTTTGACCCGACATGATTGTTGTGTATGGGCCACCATCCCACATTGCTGGAACATGTAAGCCATGCCAATGCACGGTTGTAGTGTCGGGCAACGAATTGGTAACATTAATATTTATGTTTTCGCCTTTATTTAAAATGAGTGTTGGCCCTAAATACTTGTTTTGGTTGAATGCATAGGTGTGAGATATTCGTCCAGAAAAAAACTGAACACTATCAGCATGCATCGTTAAATTATAAGTTGGCCCAACTAATGTATCAGGTATAAATAAAGGTGATTGTGCAAAAGTCTTTGATGCAATAATTAGAAATAAAATTATAATTTTTCTCATGGTAAAAATAAGCCTCGCAAACCACTCCAAAGGAGGGGCTTGCGAAGGCAATTAATTATTTAATTTACTCTTTGATAAATTGTTTTGTGATTGTTTCAGAATTAGAAACAACATTTAGTATGTAGTACCCTTTTGCAAAGTCATCAATATCAATACTTGTAGCGATGTTGTTTATTACATTTTTTACTTCTTGTAGTAGTTTACCTTGTGCATCAAAAATTTTAATTGTTGATGATTTTCCTTTTAAAGCACTAAGATTAATATTCAAAATACTACTTGCAGGATTTGGATAAACTAAAATATTTGATGAAGAATTATTTTCTTTAATACCTGTTACACTGCCTGCAAAGGCTAAGTTATCTACCCACAAATAATCAAGATTTGTGGGGTTTAATCCACTTGCACTCATAACAATAATACATGTATCAGGAGCATTAAAATCTGTGTAGGTTAGTGGAATTGTAAAATTTGCCCAACTCATAGCCATTCCAGATAAATTTACATGACCAGCTGCTACATTTACTCTCATGTTCATTGTAGCATCCCAACGCGTTAGCTTTACATCAATAAACCCTTGACTGTTACCATATATCATGTGCTGCCATTTTCCAGTTAAAGATTGTGGTTGAGCAGTAAATGGGAAACCTGATTTTGGCTGAAACGTGTTTTGGTCAATAACGCCACTAACTGCTACGCCAGGCATAACACCCATTCCTGAAATAGTTTTAGAAGTTAATTTCAAGTATGCAGTTCCTGGAGAACCCGGTGTTCCTTTTTCGCAAGTGTAAACACTAGCAGAAGAAGTCATCATGTCTAAATTGTCCCAACCAACGGGATTGTTGTATGTTCCCATACTTGACCATGTCTCAAATCCTGCATTAGGAATTGTTTGTGCTTTGGAAATAGATAAACCTAACGTCAAAGCAATAGCTGAAATTGTAAAAAATTTATTCATTTATTTTATATTAAAATTGTGATTGAAAAGTTTAAATCGAGAAAGAAATTCTGTTTTGCAGAGATGTGCAAAAAGAAATACAAGCGCATTACATTATTCTAAAGCACCAATACAATTGAACTTTAAGAATAATGAAATTAGAAAATTAATCAGATTAAAAAAACACGATTCATTAAGAATAATGGAGGAGAATGTCTGGGAGGAGAACCTTTGTTTGAAAAAACAATTGTGCTTGATTCTTGAATATTATAAATTGTTACAAACGAATACAATGCAAAAACATCAACACCATAATCTTTACTAATAGAAATTAATTTGTTGTTTGATTTATCTTTTGAATAATCGGCTTTTACACTTGCATCTTTGTTATTACAACATTTTTTGCTGTGTTTTTTTTCGTCATGCTTACATTTACATGATTTGTGAATATCAATACCTGCTATTGTAACAGAGGTTTTTCGCATACAAAAATGAACATTCATGCTAATGCCAACAACTGTAAACAGATGCATTAAAGCTAAGAATATTACAATACTTTTTTTCATTTTTGCATAGTGAAAGTAAAAAAGAATTTTAAATAACTAAGACCATTTGAAATATTTGTGTTATTTATTTTAATTTTGAAATATTAATTTGAAAAACATGAAATCAATTAAACTATACATCATCGCTATTATTTGTCTTTGGCAAACGCTATTTTCTGTTGCGCAAACCAATGCCTTTTCTGAAGTACAAATCAAAACTTCTGCAGTTTGCGATATGTGTAAAACAACTTTAGAAAAAGCAATGGCTTATGAAAAAGGTATTAAAAAATCTTCATTAAATGTTGAGTCTGCTGTGCTTACGGTTTATTATAATCCCAAGAAAACGGATGCTGATAAAATAAAAAAGGCAGTTACAGAAGCTGGTTATGATGCCGATGAAATGAAGGCTAATATAAGAGCTTACGATAAGCTAAATGCTTGTTGCAAGAAAGATGCACATAAAAAATAGTTTCTATTTTTTATCACATATTCACTCTATTATCTTTTTTGTATTTCCTAGGTACAGCTTAGTATTTGTCTACTATTTTCTTTTTAAATTAGTTTAAATTATACTTTTAAACTATACTAAAAATGGGAAGCCTACATATTTGCGTATGCGCACTATGATTGATTACAATATCAACGATTATTTTACCACATACCTTTCATGCGAATTACGTTACCAAATTGATGTGCCAAATAGTGATATTGTATTTAATGGCTTTTGGCATCGTATTAGAAATGTGTTAGGTGTTGATTATAAAATAAACAGAAAAAATACTGTTGGCGTTTACTATTTGGTGCAAAATGAATTCAACATTTCACCTCCTGAAAACATTTACATTACTGGCTTGCAGTATAGTTTGAAATTGTAGATGTTTTGATTATTGGCGTAAAAATAGTTTAGGTTGTACAGCAATTCAAAAGTAATTGTGTTTGTAGCATACAATTTAAGTTTAGATATTTGCGCAACACGTTATGGCAAATAAACTCAAAATCTTCAATGACCCTGTTTATGGGTTCATCAGCATACCCTTCGAAGTATGTTTCGATATAATTGAACATCCTTATTTTCAAAGATTAAGAAGAATAAAACAATTAGGGCTTACCTCTTTGGTTTATCCTGGTGCGCTACACACAAGGTTTCATCACGCTTTGGGCGCAATGTATTTAATGAGCCGTGCCATTGAATCTTTAAAATTAAAAGGCGTTGAAATAACAAATAATGAAGCCGAAGCTGTTACACTTGCCATATTATTGCATGATATGGGGCATGGGCCATTTAGTCATGCCCTTGAATTTTCATTAACACAACATGTAAATCATGAAGAAATTTCAATGTTGTTTATGCAAAAACTAAACATTGAATTTAATGGTAGATTGCAATTGGCTATTGATATTTTTGAAAACAAATACCGCAAGAAATTCCTTCACCAGTTGGTATCAAGTCAATTAGATATGGATAGACTTGACTATTTAAAGCGCGACAGTTTTTTTACAGGAGTTTCTGAAGGAGTAATTAGTAGCGACCGCATCATCAATATGCTTACCGTAGTAAATGATAGTTTAGCTGTTGAGGCAAAAGGAATATATAGCGTTGAGAAATTTATTTTGGCAAGAAGACTTATGTATTGGCAAGTTTATTTTCATAAAACAACTGTATCGGCAGAGCAGTTACTTGTTCAAACTTTGAATCGTGCAAAATATTTACTGCAACAAAATGTGGAGGTTATTTGTACACCTGCACTTCATTATTTTTTAATAAATAATATTACAATCAGTGATTTTAGAAGTAATCTAAAAGTACTAGAAACCTTTGCTATGCTGGATGATGATGATGTTTTTGCAGGAATTAAAATGTGGCAACAACATGCAGATAAAATTCTAAGCATGCTGAGTAATTGGTTAATCAACAGAAATTTATTTGCTATTAAACTGCAATCGAAACCTTTTGAAAACCATGAATTGGAAGCTGTAAAACAAAAAGTAAAAACACATTATTCATTAACTGATGATGAAGTGAATTACTTTTTTGTTGAAGGGCATTTTACCAACACAGCGTATCATCCACACAAAGATAAAATATCTATTTACTATAAAGATGGCTCTGTGCTTGATGTTGCAGAGGCCTCAGAGCAGTTAAACATGGAAGCTTTGGCTTCTCATGCTGATAAATATTTTATGGCTTGGCCTAAAGAAATGGCCATATAAAATTTGACTAATTTTTAACCGCTAAACCTGTCTTTTCATTTACATATATATAAATGATGTAAGTTAAAACCATAGCGCTATTTATTGCCATTTTCAATGCAAAGTTTATTTCATTTAGCAGTAAATATTGAACCAGAAAAAATACCAGTGCAATGGCTAAATATTTAATCATTTGAGGTAATTTATACGGTATGTAGTATTTGCTTTGGCCAATAAGATAAGATACCGTCATAATACTTGCATAACAAATAAGTGTTGCCCAAGCAGCTCCAGTATATCCATAAATAGGTATCAAAATAATGTTAGCAATTAATGTAATACTTGCACCAATAATGGTTAAGTAGGCGCCATATTTTGTTTGACCTGAAAGCTTATACCAAATGGATAAATTAATGAAAACACCAAGGCATAAATTTGCAAGTAAA
>Ga0209188_1003847_pt1 | contig 10128 bp, 9 predicted proteins | sample C_130625_EF_Meta_FD_187307 | JGI IMG/M metagenome (GOLD analysis project Ga0209188, IMG submission 187307) | Freshwater microbial communities from Lake Croche, Canada to study carbon cycling - C_130625_EF_MetaG (SPAdes) (version 2) | ecosystem: Environmental > Aquatic > Freshwater > Lake | place...
CTCAGACAACCATTTCGCATCACCCGCTTTAGACGCCAAGAATACAATATCAAAATAATCGATTGGTAGACTAGCTAATTCATGAAGATGGATCGCTTTCAAGGGAGCTGATTGGAAGTCGCCATCGGAACTTGTAATTTTAAGCCCCTGTGTTCTCACTACATCGATAACTGCGGGCCATGGATCAATGACCCAATGATCAATACCTGCTTGTGAAAAATTGGCGCTCACACAACCGCCAATGGCGCCAGCTCCTAAAATTGCGATTTTCTTCATTTGATTGTCTCTCAAGCTCTATCTCTAAATTACTCTACCAAAACGTGAAAAACTCACTCCACAGCCAAGTGCAATCAGGAGCAAGCCTAAGCCCATGACAGGGCCGGTGATTTCGGTTAAGTGTTGACGCTCAAAACGAATTGTTAAACCCAAAGAATCATAAATATTCTTTAGATCTTCAGGTTTGGTAGCTAAGTAGTATTCACCCCGTGTACCATTCGCAATTTTTTTCAAACTCGTCTCATCTAAACGCACGCGCATGGACATCCCCTGTGCTTGGATTACGCTACCCTCTGGAGTACCAACACCAACCGTATGGATTTTGACTCCATGATTAGCAGCAAGTTCCGCCATTTTGAGGACATCAGGCCCCATATTACTTTGACCATCTGTGATTAACATAATCGCCATCGATTGATTAGAACCTGGTTCCATATTGACTTGATTCGTATCTTTGGGAGAAGTCGGAGAGGGTTTGGCTGCAGGCCCTTGTTCGGATTCCGTAATAATTTTTTCTGCATCAATCCCTGAACCAGGTAATAAATTTGCAAGTGCAATCACAATCCCGCTTCCTAGGGCTGAACCTGGTTGCAGTGGAATATTGTCTAAGGCTTGCATCAAGGTAATACGATCACTCGTTGGTGCTTGTCGAAGTGCAGCAGTACTGGCAATCGTGACAATCCCAATCCGCATTTGTGGTGGTTGGTCTTTGATAAATACCTTCACCGCACTGATTGTGGCATCAAAACGACTCGGCTTAATATCATCCGCACGCATACTCCCTGAAGTATCAATCGCAATCATGATCGTATCTAAACGACTTGGAACATAAAGAACAGCCCTTGGTCTAGACATCGCAAACAGCATGATACATAGACCTAGTAAGAGAAGAACAGCACTTAACAACTGCCAGCGTTTAGCATGACGCAATTGTGAGGTCTTACCACTTTGTTGTTGCAGACGATAACTAACTGAAGAAACCGGTGATTTAGAGCGCCAATACAGGAGCATGAACAAAGGTACTAAAGCCAACAGATACAGAGCAAAAGGCCATTGGATGGAGAGGGTATCGAAGGCAAACATGTCTGCTCCTAAGTCGCCACTCGCATTGGATGAACCTTCGCGGGTTTACGTTTGCGCAGTTGCATAAAGCGCAATAAAGCATCTTCCATGGGTTCTTTGGTACTTAGTTCTAAACAGTCAGTACCTGTTTGGGCAAAGCTGGTAATTAAACGATTCGTATGTTCCTGAGCAATACGCTGATATTTTTCCTGAAAATTGGGATCATTAACATCCACAAATAATTGTTCCCCCGTTTCAAGATCTTCTAGTATGCATAAACCCAAAGGTTCAAGAACGGCTTCGATAGGGTCACATAAACGTACAGCAATCAGATCATGAGATTTACTTAATTCACCGAGAGATTTCTCCCAATGTGGTTCACTAATAAAGTCAGAAACAATAAAGATAGTTGATCGTTGCGGTATGAGCGCTTTGGCGGTGTTCAATAACACCTTCAGATCCGTCGCTTGGGTTTGAGCATCAGTGCGTGTATTTAATAAAAGGTTGAGTAATTGCACTAAATGGGCTTTACCTGTTCTAGACGGTAGGATCGTGTCCACTCGACTACTTGCTCCTGTCATCAGCATGGCACCAATACGATTACCTCGCCTACCCAGTAATCTTGCCATCGTACCGACAAAACTTGTAGCGAGCATCCGTTTCGTTTGGCTTTGCGAGCCAAACTCGTTGGAGCGAGAAAGGTCGACTAAAAACCAAGCACTCATTTCACGATCTTCTTGATGTTCACGCACATAAGGCACTTGCATTCTGGCAGTCACATTCCAATCGATGTGACGCACATCATCATGCGCTTGATATTCTCTCAGGTCGGCAAGCTCAAGCCCACTGCCTTTAAACCAAGTACGATAATCACCTTGTAATTGACCATCGAGTCTTCTAAGCGTCGTCCACTCTAGATGCTTGAGGAACTGTTCCGGATGAACACGAGGCATCACTGGCGCAACAGGCGCGCTTGATTTTTTTGACAGTGACTTTAAAAAATTAAGCATCTATTGGAATTAAGCATCAATTGGAATTAAGCATCTATTGGTAAGGCTTGAGTCGGTACAGGGATTGCCTTGAGGATTTGACGTAACAAATCATCTGTAGTTTTACCCAGTGCAATTGCCTCATAGGAGAGGACAACACGATGACGCAGCACATCCAAAACAAGATCCTGAATATCCTGAGGCAAAACATAGGAACGACCTCTTAAAAAAGCTAGAGCGCGAGCGCCCTCAATCAAACTAATCGTGCCCCTCGGACTTGCTCCAAAGCTAATCAGCGGAGCTAATTCGTTGAGGGCGTAGTGTTCCGGATGACGAGTCGCCGCCACAATTTTGACCGCATACTGAATCAAGGCTGGATCAACATAACCTGTTTTACAGTTTTGTTGGAGTTGGGCAAGTTCATCAGTCGAAGCCATGCTAGCCAGTTCAATCGCACGACCAATTTGGCGCTCTACAATCACAAACTCTTCCGTCTCAGTTGGGTAACCCACAATGACCTTCATCATAAAGCGGTCTACTTGTGCTTCTGGCAAAGGATAGGTTCCCTCGGTTTCAATCGGGTTTTGGGTTGCGAGAACGATAAAAGGTGAAGGCACACGGTGGGTTTGACCTGCGATGGTCACTTGGCGTTCCTGCATCACCTCTAACAAAGCACTTTGCACTTTAGCTGGTGCGCGGTTAATTTCATCGGCGAGGAGAAGATTTGCAAAGACGGGGCCGAGGACAGTACCAAATTCACTAGTTTTTTGGTTATAGATACGTGTACCGATTAAATCAGCTGGTAGAAGATCAGGCGTAAACTGGATACGCGAAAATTTACCCTGCACGACTTTGGCAAGAGAGTTTACGGTTAAAGTCTTTGCAAGACCTGGCACACCCTCAATCAAAATATGACCACCAGCAAGGATGGCAATCAGCACACGTTCTAAAAAGGCATCTTGACCCACAACAACGCGTTTGACCTCATACAGAATGCTTTGCATTTTAGCCGCATGCTCGTGTTGAGAGCTTATATTTTGTTTGCCTGACCATTGACTATTTTCTGACATAAAAAATTCCGATAAATAATTAGAAGGGGGGAATACCAACTGCTGAACCTGCACTCTCGATGGTAACTGCAAAGCCAATACCAATAAAAGTTTTTTCTGTCGAAGAGGGGTTGAGTAACGCCGTCACAATACCGACTACTTCTCCCGCTGAGTTAATCAAAGGACCACCCGAATTACCTTGATTAATGGCTGCGTCAAATTGAATCAAGTTACGCAACTGAGCACCATTTTCACCAGTAAATTCACGACGTAATCCTGAGACCACGCCCGATGTAACAGAAGGACCAATACCAAACGGAAAGCCAACCGCTACTACATCGTCACCATATTTGAGTTGTGCGCTGGAGCCCAGAGTTGCAGGTAAAAGATCATCTGGGAGTTTTTCAGATTTTAAGATCGCTAAATCATTATGCGGATGAACTGCAACTATTTTGGCATTCGCCTTGGTGCCATCATAAAAAATCACCTCGACCCGGTCAGATCCTGCAATCACATGAAAGTTCGTCAAAATCGTTCCATCTTCCATAATGACTACACCCGTTCCTAAAGAACCATCCTCTTCCTCATTCTTTTTTGGGTCTTTCTTTTTTCTCTCATCCGTATCATTTTTAAAAGCCCTTACCATCACCACTGAAGGCATAATCGTTTGAGCTGCTTTGGCTGCCTTTGAAGGAAGCTCTTTAGTATTGAGCGTTTTTAAAACAGCCTCATCAATAATATCTTGCGTGATTGGCTTGGATTTTGGAGAAAAAGCATTCCAACCGAAAAATAAAGCACTGGTAAGCAAAATGCCAGCGATGAAAAAAATGACAGGCGTATGCCGAGTCACTTGCCAACGGGCGTGTAAATTTTTTCTAGACAGCGAACCCATAGGTTTGGGAGATGGAGGAGATATTGGTTCAGGCCTGCGACTATAAATCGGCATTTTTTTCATAATGAAACATTAGCACAACTCAGTTTGAGATACTATTAGAGAAAATAAGAAGAGAACTTAAGAGACACGTTGACATGCACTTTATTTGGCCACAAGCATTTTGGTTATTGATTCTAGTACCCGTCTTCATCCTCATGTATTGGTGGATGTTAAAAAGACGTCGTATCAATACCGTACCGTTTTCTTCATTACAGGTGGTAAAACAAGCGATTCATTGGCGCTCTAGCATCCGTCGTCATATACCACCTTGCTTGTTATTGCTCGCGATGATCTTTGGGATTATTGGTGTATCAAGACCTACAGCAACCGTGAGCTTACCAGCAGATTACATGACCCTTATACTAGCCATAGATGTATCGCGCAGTATGTTAGCCGAAGATGTTAAACCTAATCGGATTAAAGCAGCACAAGCAGCAGTCAAAGAATTTATCGAACAATTACCCAGAGATATACGTGTGGGGATTGTATCTTTTGCAGGCACAGCACAACTAGTTCAAGCCGTAACTGAGTCACGTACCGACCTTGTCGAGGCAGTCGATCGATTTCAGTTACAAAGAGGAACCGCCACTGGAAGTGGCCTGTTATTGGCGCTAGCAACCTTAATGCCTGAAGCAGGGATTAATTTAGAGTCCTCCATTTATGGAGAAAACTTTGGTCGTCCTGATTCCACCAAACAGTTAGAGCCCAAAAAAACAGTGCAGCAACATCAGCCAGTCCCGCCAGGGTCCTATAGTGCAGGAGCCATCGTTTTATTATCCGATGGTCGCCGTACGACAGGTCTTGATCCTTTAGAGGTAGCCCGAAAAGTCTCGCAGCATGGCGTCAAGGTCTATACGGTAGCTTTTGGTACTCCTGACGGTTTTATTCCTGGTTATGATGGATATTCTTTTTATGCCAAAGTCGATGAAGAAGCCCTACAGGCGATTGCAAAGATTACGCAAGGTGAGTTCTTTCGCGCCAGTAATGGAGATGACCTTAAACAGATCTATGAACATTTATCGAGTAAGTTTCGGATAGAGACTAAAGAAACAGAGATCTCTGTTATTTTTGCTGCCATCGCACTCGTTTTAGTCCTTATTGCTCTTTGCTTATCACTCATTTGGTTTAAACGAGTATAAGAAGCATTTCAGTAAGCTTCGATTGAATTGGGACGATTCAATTACCAACTCTGCATCGTTAACAAAAATCAGCATTCAATTAAAAAAGTTGAATATTCCCGATTCACTATGATGAGGTGTCATTTACCATTTGCTTGAGCATCATTTGCCTACAAATGAATCCGTAAGACCTGATTATTCTTTTGCGACAAAGTCATTAGATTAATGCTTGCTCAACTCTTTCAAGGCGTTAATATGCTGAACCTCACCTTCCTTTATTTCATAATGCTTGGGTCCTATTATTTAGGACGTAAATATGTACCTAAAATACACGAATTCATTAAATTGTCGAGTCGGTTGATGAAAGATAATCCCTTGCTCATCACTGCATCTCTTTTGAGTGGATTTATTTTGCTTCATCCTGAAAAAGATCTTTTAACAAGCAAAATCCTACAATTAGGTCTCGCAGAGGAGGGTATGGAGCATTTTCCAGAAAAGTTTCAGCAACTACTCCAGGGATCCGAAACAGAGATATTGCTTTACCGGATATTTACTTTGTTAATTGCCGCATAACAAGCACTCCTTTTGGGAGTGCTTTTTCAGGGGTTTACTTTAATTGGTTTTTAACACATGCTTCATAGAGCGGCGAGCCAATCGTGAGGCCCATGCCAACGCAGCGTTGCACTGCGTTGGAGAAATTTTCTGCCATTTGCGCATTGGTTTGCGTAGGAGCTTGAGCAGGTTTTGCTTGATGAGCATGCATTTGATCGGCGCAAGCGCCTAATAGAAGAGAACTAAGAATTGCAAGGGTAGATAGTTTTTTCATGGTTAATTAATGGTTGTGGTTGTGGGGAAGAAATTCAGAGAAGCCAGATTGTGGACCAAGGTCGGCAATCAAGCCCTGACATTTAGGGGACTCCATGCAAGATAAATTTTGATTAGACTGAGTTGTCGGTTTGAGTTCGTAAATAGTTTTACCTTCTTTGATAGTTTTTAGAACTTTAACCTCCGCAATTTTTGTCCGGTCCATTGTCGTTGGGTTGTCAGATAAGACCACTAAGTCAGCGAGTTTACCAACCTCAATAGAGCCCTTCGATTTACCTTCACCATATTGCATGGCAGCCCATAAAGAAATTGACTTCAGACCAACGACTGGCTCAACCCGTTGATCCAGTCCTAAAACCTGACCAGAGCGAGTGGTCCGATTTACAGTGGCGGATAAAACGCGCATCATGTCAGGGTTCGCAACAGGTGCATCATGATGTGACGAGAAGGGCATCTTTGCATCTAGCAACCATTTCGTTGGCGAAATATTTGCGGCTCTTTCAGGGCCGAGTACCGAATCGCGATGCCAGTCACCCCAGTAAAAGGTGTGCATCGGAAACACGGATGGGAAAATACCTAATTTTTTGAGTTCAGGGATTTGATCAGCGCGTAGTGCTTGACCGTGAATCATTACCGGTGTGATGTTCGTGTTGGGATATTTTTTCTTCGCAAGGCTAATACCAGTAATAAGTTGATCAATGGCAGCATCCCCATTGGTGTGGGTCAGGATTTGCCAACGATTGGCATAGGCTTGGGCAATGAAGCGATTGGCATCAGCATCTGGCATCGAGCTATAGCCGTTGTAGTCCTCTTTCTGCCCCTCAGGAACTTTAAAGTAGGGCTTAGTGAGCCAAGCAGTTTTACCTTGTGGAGAACCATCCAAGACGAGTTTTACCCCACCAATCCTCAGATGGTTTTGATACTTTTGACCGACATATGGGCTTTGCATCGCTTTTTCAATGCCAGGGAACATGATAGGTGGGTAGGCAACCACATCAATCTCGAGTTTTTTGCGACCTGCCATTTCAGTTAAGCCTAATAAAAATGGAGAGATAGCTAAACCCTCTTGGCCCGTTGTATGGCCAAAGCGTTTATATAAATCTTGACCAGCCATCGCCAAGTTGAACATTTCTTCCGTACCGACCTTTGGCAAAATTTTTGTATCAACTAACAGCATCGCGCTTTCTTCAAAAACCCCATTGGGCTCTTGGCTACCCGCTTTACGCTGAATCACACCACCCACAGGATCCTTGGTTTGACTGGTAATACCAGCGATTTCTAGAGCCTTACTGTTGTAGGAACGAATATGACCACTTTGATGAAAGCACATAATCGGAATATCCTTAGACACCGCGTCTAATTCTTCTTTGGTTGGATGACGTTTTTCTTTCAGTTGCGAATCATCGTAACCAAAACCAATAATCAGCCCATATTTTTTGGAGACAGGAGATTTTGCAATCCAGTCTTTAAGAACTTGTTGCAGTGCTGCAATCGAATCCACACCACCATCTGGAGGGGGGAGTAAATTTGCAGAAATCGCTTGAACACCCACATTGACCATATGACCGTGACCATCTATAAAGCCTGGTACGAGGGTTTTACCATCCAAGAAAACTTGTTCAGTTTTTTGTCCCGTCCAAGATCTCATGGCGTTTTCAGAGCCGACTGCCACAATCTTGCCATTTTTTACGGCAACTGCTTGGGCGGTGGGTTGCTGATCGTTCAGGGTAACAATCGGGCCACCATAATAAATTACATCCGCAGCTTTCGCATTGCTAACAAATTGGGTCGCATGGGCAAAAGAGAGGGTAAGAGAATTGCTTAGGACAAAGGCTACTAATGGGAGAATTTTCATAGTCAGCAATGAGTTTAGAAGTGAGTTTTATTGATATTCATTTGATTCTATTTATGATTTATGACAATTTATCATGATAAGAATATCCAAATGATGAGGATTCTTGAAATTCGATTTAGAATGTACAAAACATGAAAAATTAAATCAAGGAGACAAAGATGCAAGCTTGGAAATCTGAAGTACGCGATGGTATGCACATTGATTGGGATATGCCCATCGAAATGGATGATGGCTTAGTTCTACGTGCTGACATTTTTCGCCCAACCTATGCAGGAAAATTTCCCGTTATTTTGTCTTATGGTCCCTACGGTAAAGGCTTAGCCTTCCAAGAGGGGTATAAGACGGCCTGGGAAATTATGGAAAAAGAGAATCCAGACGTCATGCGTGGCACGACGAGTAAATACCAGAACTGGGAAGTCGTTGATCCAGAAAAATGGGTACCTGACGAGTATGTTTGCATCCGCATTGACTCACGCGGAGCAGGGCGTTCTCCTGGCTATATGGATCACAATAATGCCCGTGAAACCAAAGATATTCACTTATGTATTGAATGGTTAGCCAAGCAAGAATGGTGTAACGGTAAAGTGGGGATGAATGGTATTTCTTATTACGGCAGTAATCAATGGCGCGCAGCCGCTAGTAAGCCAAAACATTTAGCTGCGATTTGTGTGTGGGAAGGTTGGAACGATAACTATCGCGAATCTAATCGTCATGGTGGAATCGCTTGTTCCTTCCGCAAAAATTGGTTAGAGATGCAAATTAAAACCGTACAACACGGTGTAGGTGATCGGGGCAAGAGAAACCCCAATACCGGAGAGACAGTGTGTGGGCCTGAAACTTTACCGCACGAAGAACTCTTAAAAAATGTTGAAGATATTTGGAAACGCGTTATTGATAATGAAATGATCAATGATTGGTACATGGAGCGTACCGCCAATCTCGATTTAGTCGATATTCCTGTTTTAAGTGCAGCGAACTGGGGTGGACAAGGACTCCATACACGTGGAAATTTTGAAGGTTTTGTTAGATCCAAATCCAAACAAAAATGGTTAGAAGTACATGGCGGATCACATTGGGCGCCGTTTTACACCGACTATGGTATTGGGATACAGAAACGTTTTTTTGACTACTTCCTCAAAGGGAAAAAGAATGGTTGGAACAAGACACCACCAGTTTCCATGTTGGTGAGAAGTCCAGGTGAAAAATTTGAGCCACGCGCCGAACAAGAGTGGCCACTCAAACGGACACAATGGTTTAACTTGCATTTAGATCCCACGGCAAAAACCTTTAGCCAAAAGCCCCTCAAACAAAATGCGCAAGTAAGCTATGACATGATGGGTGATGGCGTGACATTTGCCTTCCCACCACAGGAACAAGAAGTTGAAATCACTGGACCGATGGCCTTGAAATTATTTATTTCATCAACGACTGTGGACGCCGATATCTTTGCCGTCGTTAGAATATTTGATCCACAAGGAAAAGAAGTTTTATTCCACGGCGCACTTGATCCAAAAACTCCGGTTGCACAAGGTTGGTTACGTGCATCACACCGTAAATTGGACAAGAAGAAAAGCTTGCCGTATCGTCCATGGCACTCGCATGATGAAAAACAGCCCCTCACACCAGGTGAAGTGTATGAACTTGATGTAGAAATTTGGCCAACCTGTATTGTTGTGCCTGTTGGGTATAGCATTGCCTTATCGATTCGTGGACGTGATTATGAGCATGATGATGCCGCAGCAGTTTTATCGAATATGAAAAATCCGATGAAAGGTTGTGGCCCATTTGTGCATGATGATGAACAAGATCGCCCACCAGCTATTTTTGGCGGTAAGGTCACACTCCATATGGGTCCTAAGCATCAAGCCAAATTACTGGTACCAGTGATTCCGAAGAAAAAAAATAAAACAAAAAAATAAAATAAAAAATAGATAAGGAGACTAATATGAGTATTTCTGAGAAGAAGCGCAAGAGTATTCGCACTGGTATTGCGGTTGCATTAGCGATTGCTTGCCCACTG
>Ga0209188_1003855_pt1 | contig 10113 bp, 11 predicted proteins | sample C_130625_EF_Meta_FD_187307 | JGI IMG/M metagenome (GOLD analysis project Ga0209188, IMG submission 187307) | Freshwater microbial communities from Lake Croche, Canada to study carbon cycling - C_130625_EF_MetaG (SPAdes) (version 2) | ecosystem: Environmental > Aquatic > Freshwater > Lake...
AGCCAAGGATTCCGCAGTATTCGATAAAATTCGTGCTGAAACCGATGCCAAACTCGCACAACAAGAGGAAGAAATGGCACAATTGAGGGAATTGGTTAATCAGTTAACTGCTAAAAAATCTGGCAGACCGAAAAAAGAAATGGTGGAGTAAATGTCCTATACCCTATTAGAGTTGGTTGATCAGGTCTCAGGCGAACTTGGACTCACCCAACCGCCTCTAGTAGTGGGTTCAACAAACAACCAAACTATTCAACTTCTATCCCTTTGTCAGCGTCTTGGAAAAGACCTAGTAAGGGACTTTGAATGGCAAAAGTTAGTAAAAGCCTACATCTGGCAAACCCAAACTGCGATCTCCACAACGGGAAACATCACCGCAAACTCTAAGATCATTACAAACATCCCTAGCACCACAAACCTACAAGTTGGGAATGTGATTACAGGGACGGGGCAAACCCCTTACGCTGAAATTCTGACAATTGATTCAGCAACCCAAGTCACGCTAAACGCGCCTGTAACGACCTCTACCGCATCGGTCTCCATGACCTTTGCTAAACAGGATTACGACTTGCCTAGTGGCTACGACAGGATGATTTCAGACACGAACTGGGACAGAACAGACCATTGGCGCAACCTTGGAACGAAATCTAGCCAAGATTGGCAGTTCTTACAGGGTGGCATTATCTCGATTGGCCCACGCGAGCGTTATCGGATATACAACGGCAAATTCCGCATATTCCAAGCCCTCACGACTGTTTACAACTTCTCTTTTGAGTATGTGTCGAACTACTGGGTGTGTGCTACGGGTTCGTCTGAAGGCACAAAAGCCGAGTTCACAGCCGACACCGACACTTGTGTATTCCCTGATGACTTGATGATGGCGGGGCTAAAGTTCTACTTCTTGAAAGCCAAGAAACTTGATTACGGCATCGAATTAGGCGAATTCACACGGGCATTGAGTTACACAAAGGCTCAAGATGTACCAGTTCCATCCATGTCTCTAGCACCAGTAGGTATGAACCAATTGGTCGGGCCTTGGTCTGTGCAAGACGGCAACTGGCCTAGCGTTTAACAGGAGGCATTATGAAATTAGACGGACTTTATGCAAATATCCAAGCAAAGAGGGAGAGGATAGCCGCAGGCTCGGGCGAGAGGATGAGAAAGCCTGGCACAGAGGGCGCACCCACCGCTAAAGACTTTAGACAAGCTGCTAAGACTGCAAAGCCTGAGAAAAAAAGCAAATAATGCTTAAACAATACGCCAAATACGCTAAGTTAAAGACCCAAAGCGCAACCACAATAACTGTGCCTGCCCCGATTGGGGGGTGGAATGCTCGGGATTCGTTAGGGTCAATGGCGGTTGAAGATGCGGTGACGCTGACGAATTGGTGGCCAGGCACGAACTCGGTTATTTTGAGAAACGGCTACACAAAACACGCCACAGGCATGACGGGTCAAGTTGAGTCTGTAATGACCTACGCCTCGGGTTCTGCTGACAAACTGTTCGCTGCTGTGGGGCAGTATGTCTACAACATCACTACGGGTGGCGCGGTAAGTTCGCCTGATTTATCAAGCCTTACCAATGCCAAATGGCAATCTGTGAACTTCACCAACACGGGCGGTTCATACCTAATGATGGTCAATGGAGCTGACAAACTCCGCAGTTACGATGGCTCTGCTTGGCACAAAGACGGGGACGGGGCAGGGTATGACATTACTGGGGTAAATACTTCCCAATGCTCAAACATCAACCTATTTAAAAACCGCATCTGGTTAATCCAAGACCAAACGCTGAAATCATGGTACTTACCAATTAACGCTATTGCAGGCGCAGCTACTGTTTTGGATATGTCTTCCCTAGTCCAAATGGGTGGCTACTTAGTGGCAGGCATGACATGGACGCTAGACGCTGGCTATGGCATGGATGACTATTTAGCGTTTATTACCTCTAAGGGCGAGGTTTTGGTGTGGAGGTTAACTGACCCCACCACTCCATCGGGCATCTCTTTAATCGGTGTTTATACAGTCGGTGCGCCTATCGGTTCGAGGTGTTGGGTTAAGTTTGGTGGTGACCTCTTGATCATCACCCAAGACGGGGTAGTGCCAATGTCGGGGGCTTTGCAGAGTTCAAGGCTAGACCCAAGGGTGTCGATTACCAACAAAATTCAATATGCCATGAGTGCGGCAATATCAAACTATTCGACTAATTTCGGATGGTGTTTGCTGTATTTTCCCAAAGAAAACCAATTGATTATGAATGTGCCTATTTCGACAGGCGCACAACAACAGTATGTGATGAACAACATCACTAAATCATGGTGTAACTTTACGGGTTGGAACGCTAATTGTTGGACTCTTTACAAAGATAACCCTTATTTTGGGGGTGATGGATATGTCGGTCAGGCGTGGAACACAAACGCAGACAATGGGGCTGATATTGCCTCATTTGGTTTGCAATCGTTTCAGACCTACGGCAGAGCCAACCAAAAGCAATGCGAGATGATCAGGTATCACTTGTTTACAAACGGAGTCCCCTCGATCTACGGGAATGTAAATGTGGACTACAACACGCTTGATCAAAGCGTTTCTTTAGACTTTACTGTTGAGACTTATGGGCTTTGGGATACGTCTTTGTGGGATACAGGCATTTGGGGGGATGGATTAGTTCCAAACGCTACTTGGCAAGGGGTAACTGAGATCGGTTATTCGTTTGCACCCCTGATAAAAAGTGCCTCCCAAGGCATACAATTGCAATGGGTCGCTAGTGACTTAGTGTTTGCAGGCGGTGGTACTTTGTGATTACGAGTGACCATTCCGCAGGGCATTGGGTTGCTAGACGGACATTTGGTGGGTATTTTGAAGAAAAAAGCAGATCATTAGGGCTAAAAAAGAATGGTGAATTTGTTGCAGGGGTGATTTACGAAAATTTCAATCGTAGGTCAATCATGTGCCACATAGCAATTACTGGAAGGATGACACCTTTTTTTTTGTTTGCTATTTTTGATTATCCTTTTAATGTTTGTAATGTGGAAAAGATCATTGTTCCTGTAACTAGTGATAACACAGAAAGTTTGAAATTGGTTAAAAAGATGGGTTTTGCAGAAGAAGCCAGACTTAAAGATGCTGACCCACATGGAGATATTATTTTGTTGACAATGCGAAAAAAAGATTGTCGCTTTTTAGGGGAAAGATATGGGAAAAAAAACACCAGCTGCGCCAGCAACACCTGATTACACAGGGGCGGCCGTAGCGCAAGGCGTTGCCAATGAAGCAACAGCCCGATTAACTGCCAAACTTGGCAATCCTAATGTCTATTCGCCTTATGGTAATCAAACAGTTACTTTTCAAAATGATACTCCGACTATTACCCAAACATTAACGCCTCAAGCGCAAGAAACTTTAAATGCTCAACAAAAAGTCCAAACGGATTTAGCAAATCTTGGAAGTCAAGGCGTAGCAACTGCACAAAATGTTTTAGATAAACCTTTTACTTTTGGTGGCCCGAGCGTTCAAACTTCGCTAGACACTTCTGGAATAGCCAAAATGCCTGTAAACGCAGGCACTACGGGTCAAGAAGCGATTATGTCCCGCCTAGAGCCTAGCATGGCAAGAAACCGAGTTAGCACAGAGACCCAATTGATCAACCAAGGTTTGCGACCAGGCTCGGAAGCCTACGACAACGCCATCAAGTTACTTGGTCAACAAGAAAATGACGCAAGAACGCAAGCGGCTTTAACTGGCATCAACCTAGACACAAGCGCAAACGCACAAGGATATAACCAAGCCTTACAAAGTGGACAGTTTGGCAATACTGCCCAACAACAAGCCTTGGCTCAAGCGATACAAGGTCGGCAAATGCCTCTTAATGAGATCACGGCCCTTATGTCTGGGTCTCAGATACAGAATCCCACATTTAGCCCATACCAAGGCACTAATATTCAGCCTGCGCCTATTGCTAACGCAACGGCTCAAGAAGGTCAATTTGCTCAAAATACTTATAACCAACAAGTTGCAAGCGCAAACGCGCAAACTGCTGGTATGTTTAATTTAGGTGGTGCAGCCATTATGGCATACGCTTTATAATGTTAGGGTTAGCGTTTTCTGGTGGCAAAGACTCATTGGCGTGTTGGTATCTGTTTAAAGATCAAAACCCAATAGTTTTATGGATAAACACGGGAAAATGCTATCCAGAAACACTTGAGATTATTGAGGAAATTCGTAGTCAATCCAATTTTGTTGAAATAAAAACAAACCAAAACGATCACATTAAAAAACATGGTTTACCTAGTGATGTAGTGCCTATAAACTGGACAACTTTAGGCATGGCGATTACTGGATTAAAACCTGTAAAGGTACAAAGTTACTTAGATTGTTGTTTTCAAAACATTTCTAAACCATTGTTGGATGGCGCAAAAGAACATGGCGTAACCCAACTTATTCGTGGTCAAAGAATAGATGAAGATCATAAATCCCCTGCTCGAAATGGCACAGTAGTCGAAGGTATTGAGTTTATTCAGCCAATTGAGAATTGGTCAAAAAATGAAGTTTTGGCATATTTGTCTGAAAAACGAGGAATCTTGCCAGCGCACTACACGATTGAGCATTCAAGCCTAGATTGCTATGACTGCACAGCATTTGCAAAAAAATCAAAAGATCGTGTGAAATACACCGAAAAATATCATCCTGAGTTCTATTTGGCATACAAAAAAAACATGGATGCGTTAAAGTATGCCTTAGATTTGGAGAGCATAGATGCCTAATGTAAACCTATCCCCCTACACCGCAGAAAGCGAAGCAATTGCTAACCGCATGAGAATGGCGCAATTGATTGGGCAACAATCAATGCAACCAATGGAGATGCCACAGCAACCAGGCGCAAGGTTTAGCCCCTATCAGGGTTTGGCAAAAATGTTGCAAGCCTATACCTCTGTTATTGGGCAAGAAAAAGCGTTAGAACAACAAAAAGAATTACAAAACAGAATAGGCACTGAGGCTACTGATTGGATTGCAAATTACAGTAGTGGCATAAAAGGCACTCCAAATACGCCAGAGCAGACTTATAAGCCTGGTGAGGCAGACTATCGTGAAATGGGCATGATGGGCAAGGATTTGCAAGTTAATCCTCAAGGAATGGCGGTAGAACCCGCGCAAATGGGTGTTCCAACAAGAGCAAGAACCCAAGAAGAACAGCAAGCCTATTTAGGTCAAGGCATGAGAAATCCTCTAACCTCGGCAATGGCTAGTGCTCTGTTAAGCAAAAACATAGAAAACCAAAACTTTCAAAATATTCTTAAAAGTGCAGGCATGGGCAACGCGCCTATTGCACCTATGGGTGGTGCGTCTGCCGCACCTACGGGTGGAATGCAACCTATTGGTGGCGGTATAACAGGCAATATAAATCCTAATATATTGGCAATGAGTGGCGATCCTCGCGCTATTGAATTGGCTAAATATTTATCTGGTCAAAATAAAATTAAAAACTTTGACGTTGAAATTATTGACAAAGTTCCAACTAGAGTTGGTTTAACAGAGTCTGGTAATAAAATTATTATTGGCCCTGTTGAGCAAGCACTTAGCCCAGATACTGCAGCTAGACTTAAACAAGAAAAAGAAATATCTGATCGTGCATTTAATCAATTGTCTGCAAAAGATAAAGCAGACCTTGCTGATAAAGCAATCGGACGCAATATTAGCGCACAACAACTGTTCTTTGACACAGGCATCAAGGTGGGCGGTGGGTCATTTGTCAATCCTATTGCACAACCTCCTGCACCAACTAACGCACCGCCTGCACAGCCTGCGCCAAATGCACCGCGCCTTGCCCCTGCTGGCGCGTTAACACCAACAAGCGCACCAGTAGCACCGCCAGTAGTAGGCGCACCCGTAAATGCACCCGTTGCTGGCGCGTACACACCATTAAACCAACTAAGTCCTAAAGCACAACAAGAAGTGGCCAAGGCTGCGGCTTTAGAGCAAATAGTGCCTAAACCTCTAACTGAGTCTCAAGGTAACGCTACTGCTTACGGCATGAGAATGGCAGAGGCTAACAAGATATTGACCGACCTAGAGAAGAAGGGCGTTACCAATACTGGCATTCTCCGTTCTGCTGTGGGTGGAACAGTCGGTTTGACTCCTTTCATTGGTGACAAACTCCAAGAAGCCACAAATGCGCTAATTAACCCATTACCGACCTTTTTGGGTGGCCCAAGCGCACAGCAACAACAAGTTGACCAAGCGCGTAGAAACTTCATTACTGCGGTCTTACGCAAGGAATCAGGCGCGTCTATCAGTCCATCTGAGTTTGCCAATGAAGAGAAAAAATATTTCCCACAAACAGGCGATACAGATACAGTAATTAAACAAAAGCAAGATGCCCGTGAGTTGGCTATCAAGGCTATGGGCATTCAAGCAGGGCCTCAAGGCGCACGAAACATTGCCCCACAAGGTGACCCACTAGGACTCAGATAATGACCACACTAGCAGAAGTACGCAGTCAATATCCGCAATACAACGATATGCCCGATGTGGCATTGGCTGATGCTTTGCATCAAAAGTTCTACGCTGATATACCTAAAGACCAGTTTTATAAACAAGTTGGTTTGACTGCCACTCCTATGGTTGCGCCTCAACAAATGGCAAGCCAAATACCTGGTCAAGTTAGCACCTCGCAAGCGCGACCAGAGCCAACGATGCAAGACAAGATTATGGGTTATGTAGAAGCCCCTGCAATCGTGGCAGGCAACATTGGTCGGTTAGTAACCACTCCTATTGCTAGGATGTATGGCGAGGCTACGGGTGGATATGGAACGCCACAAGGTAGACAAGCAGGCGAGCAAATGGCTCAAACTGTAAGTGGTCAGTTTTACCAACCTCGCACCGAGACAGGGCCAGAAGTGGTAGGCGAGATGGCAAAGGTTTTAGGCTCTGTGCCACCAACTCCGCTAACAAGCGCAGGGACAGCCCTTTCTACGCTGACAGGGCCTGCGGTGCGCCAAGCATCTTCTTTGGTTGCCCCAAGCACTACCGCACAAAAGATGGCTGCACTCCTCAAAGCCCCCGAACCTAAGATGCAAGGCATGGGCGCAGCTAGTGTGGACGAAGCATTGGCTAGAGAAGTTAGAGCAAAAGAGCAAGGCATTCGTTTAACCAAGGGCGAGAAAACCCAAGATTTGGGTCAATTGCAGTTTGAGTCTGATATTCCCAAAGAAAAACCAGAGTTAGCCAAGGCTTTGATTCAGTTCAAAGAAGGTCAAAAAGGCGATATTTTGAGGCGTTTTGAGCAATTGTCTAATGAGACAGGCGCAGAGTTTGCCGACCCTACTGCTTACCGCAAAGTTGGTTCTATTGTTGACAAAACCCTAGTCAAGCAGTTTGATGACAAAAAGTCATTGGTTGATCAAGCCTATCAAAAGGCTAGAGAAGCGGGTGAGACTAAACAAGTGGTGGACACCGCTAAACTTGATCAATGGTTAACAGACAACGCCCCAGAAGGCATTTCTGTGCCTCAGATTCAAACGATTAAAGCCAAGTTGGATGCTTTGAAAAAGGCTACTAATGGGCAGATCACAATTGATGACATTGAGAATCTGTATCAAACTGCGGGTAGTTTGTCCAAGCCTGGTGAGCAATCCTCTGTCTACATGGGACGAGTCAAGGGCGTTATCAATGACATAACTGAGGGCGCAGGCGGTGATCTTTACCGAGCAGCTAGAAATCAGCGCAAAGAGTTAGCCAATGATTTTGAGAACACCTATCGGGTAGCAAAACTATTAGGCACTCGCGGTGGATATGGAGATCGAGCCGTTGCCCTAGATGATGTGTTTAGCCATGTCGTGTTGGATGGTTCTTTAGAAGAAATGAGAACTGTTACCAAACTCTTGAAAAAGGGTGGCGCAGAAGGTCAACAGGCTTATGCTGAGTTACAGGGCCAAACTATTCAGTATTTGAAAGACCAACTCACTAAGAACTCTAGCGGTCAACTATCGTTTGCAAAACTTAATAACGCCATTGATACGCTAGACCGCGAAGATAAATTGACTTATATGTTTGGCAAACAAGGTCGAGAGACTTTGGTCGAACTAAGAGATGCGGTCAAGGATGCTTTGGTTAAACCGCCTGGCACAGTAAATTACTCCAACTCTGGCAATGTTGTATTGCGAGGATTGGATAAACTAGCCAAGTTGCATTTCCCCCTTGCCAAAACTGCATCAGAAATGGCAGAAACAAGCCAACTAAGCAAAAAAGTTGAAGAAGCAGTCAAGTATGACGCTTTAACCAAAGCATTGTCAAAATAAGGAAAATCCATGTCGTACAACGGAAGTGGAACATTTAACATCAACTCTACTGGTCAGCCAGTAGTAGCAGGCACAGTCATATCGTCTTCAGCGTTTAATGCGTTGACTGCTGACTTGGCTACTGGACTGACAACCGCCATCACCAAGGACGGACAAACAACCACAACGGCTCGGATTACCTTTGCCCAAGGCATTACTTCTAGCCTAGTAACGGATTCTTCTAGCACCTCCACAGGCTCAATCATTACTGCGGGCGGTATGGGTGTTGCTAAGAATCTTTATGTTGGTGTAAATGCGAATGTAGCGGGGACTTTGGGCGTTACTGGCGTTGCTACATTTAGTTCTGCGCCCATTTACTCTAGTTTGACAGCATCTAGCGCGGTTGCTACGGATGCGTCTAAGGGTTTGGTAAGCGTTACTAATACGGGTACTGGTAACAATGTATTGGCTACCTCTCCCACATTGGTAACACCAGCACTAGGAACACCAGCAAGCGGTGTTTTGACTAATACAACTGGTTTACCATTGTCAACTGGAGTAACTGGTACTTTACCCGTGGCAAACGGTGGTACAGGATTAACTAGTGTTCCACATACAGTAACTGTTTATTCAAGTGGTTCTGGAACTTATACAACTCCTGCAAATGTAAAAGCTATTTTTGTTCAATGTTGGGGTGGTGGCGGTTCTGGCGGTGGCGGTAATGGTGCTGCCGCCCGTGGAACTGGTGGTGCTGGTGGTGGGTATTGTCAAAAACTTATTAACTCTCCATCTGCTACTTATTCTTATGCGGTGGGTGCTGGAGGTACAGCCGCCGCCCAAGGCAATAACGGAGTAACTGGAGGAACAACAACATTTGGAACATCTTTACTGACTTGTAATGGTGGTGTGGGTGGTACTGCTGCAAACGGGGGCGCAATCGCAGGCTCTAGTGGCGGTGCAGCCTCTGGTGGTGATTTAAATATTACAGGTGGTGGGTCTATTACTTTAAATACAGCATCTTTTGCCGCCCCTGGTGGTGATAGTCCATTAGGCGGTAATGGCGGAAAAGAAAACGTCACTACGGCTGGAGTTGCCCCTGGCGGTGGTGGCGCAAATGCAAACTTCACAGGAAGTTCTGGTGCTGGCGCGGCTGGCGCAATTATTATTACGGAGTACTATGTATGAAATACGCTATTGTTAAAGATGGTGTGGTTGTTAATGTCATTGAATATGAAGCACAGCCTTCTACTCCCCCTCCTGGTTTTGAAGCGGGGCATGAGGCTATTCAAACAGATTTGGCTAGTCCGAATTGGCACTACGCTAATGGCACATTCACAAACCCTAATCCTCCCGTAGTTGTTGCCATGCCAGCGCCTATGTCATTAACAGACATGATTTTGGCTGACTCAACAGAGTTAGCAAAACTTAAAACTGCATTAGGTTTATAAGATGCTTGAGGATGCTGAGACCCGTTTGGCAGTTCACGAAGCCCTGTGCTCAGAGCGTTATAAACGGATAGATGAGTCACTTTCATCTGGTGATAAGCGCATGGCAAAGATTGAATATCTGCTGTATGCGGTAATTTTGGCTGTGTTGCTCGGGCCTGGCGTGGCTGCGGAGTTTGTCAAGAAATTAATCGGAGTGTGACATTGAACCTACTCTCATCTTCGCTGGATGCAAGCTCGCCTATGAGGGAATCAAGACGGCAGTTCAAGCATATCAAGACATCAAGAAGACTGGTGGTGAGGTTGCAGGTATCGCTGGTGAGGTTGGTGGGCTACTCTCGAAATTCTTTTATGGTCAAGACCAGATAGAAGAAGCGCACAAACAAAAACTAGAAGAGA
>Ga0209188_1003859_pt1 | contig 10099 bp, 9 predicted proteins | sample C_130625_EF_Meta_FD_187307 | JGI IMG/M metagenome (GOLD analysis project Ga0209188, IMG submission 187307) | Freshwater microbial communities from Lake Croche, Canada to study carbon cycling - C_130625_EF_MetaG (SPAdes) (version 2) | ecosystem: Environmental > Aquatic > Freshwater > Lake | place...
ATCGAAACGACGGGCAAACTCAACACAGCGCAAGTGCAGGACCTTGGCGCCGACGGCAGCGAGCTCGAGCATCTCCTCGTAGGTGATGTAGGGGACCTTGCGGGCCCGGGACACCACACGCGGATCCGCACTGAAAATGCCGTCGACGTCGGTGTAGATCTCACAGACCGAAGCCTTGAGGGCAGCGGCCAGCGCGACCGCAGTGGTGTCGGATCCGCCGCGTCCGAGCGTGGTGATGTCTTTTGTGTCGACAGCAACACCCTGGAAGCCAGCCACGATGGGGATCGCTCCCTGATCGATAGCTTCCTGAACGCGATCAGGGGTGACGTCGATGATGCGGGCGGCGCCGTGGGCTGAATCCGTGATCAAACCGGCCTGAGACCCGGTGTACGACCGAGCCTCAGCGCCGAGGTCGTTAATGGCCATGGCCACGAGCGCCATAGAGATGCGCTCGCCGGCAGTGAGGAGCATGTCCATCTCGCGGCCGGGGGGGTTTTCCGAGACCTGCTCGGCCAGGTCAAGAAGTTCATCGGTGGTGTCTCCCATGGCCGACACCACGACCACGACCTGATGCCCAGCGTTCTTGGTATCGACGATGCGGCGGGCGACGCGCTTGATGGCGTCCGCGTCAGCGACGCTTGAACCGCCGTACTTCTGCACGATGAGAGACACGAGAGGGAAGTCTAGCCGTTGTCGCGCAAGCCCTTTGTCGCGGTCAGGGCCGCGGAGGCTCTACTCGACGCCGACCTTCGAAGGCACGTCCGAGTGTTACTTCATCGGCATATTCGAGGTCACCGCCAACGGGCAATCCACTCGCCAGACGCGAGACTGCGATGCCCAAGGGGCCGATCATGCGGGCCAGATAGGTGGCCGTCGCTTCGCCCTCAAGGTTGGGGTCCGTGGCCAGGATCACCTCCACTATTGAGCCGTCAGCCAGGCGAGCAATGAGCTCACGGATCCGCAGGTCATCGGGGCCAATGCCGTCAATCGGACTGATGGCACCACCAAGAACGTGGTAGCGGCCGCGAAATTCACGGGTCTTCTCGATCGCGATGACGTCCTTGGATTCTTCGACCACGCAGAGCACCGTGAGGTCACGACGGGGATCACGGCAGATACGGCACTGATCTTCTTCGGCAACGTTTCCGCAGATGCTGCAGAAACGCACGCGCTGCTTAACCTCACGGATAGCTTCCACGAGCCGTTGCACATCGTCTGGATCGGCACCCAGGATGTGAAAGGCAATGCGTTGTGCACTCTTGGGGCCAATGCCCGGCAGTCGACCGAGTTCGTCGATGAGGTCTTGAACTACTCCTTCGTACATCAGCGCTCGATCTCACCGATCTGCGTGGCACCGAAATCGCTGAGCGCAAGATCCACGCCACTGCTGGTGATCACATCGGTGTCGTCCAGGCTAGGCGTGTCCGGTTCGTCAGTCTGAACCGCAGATGCAGTTAGCGGGCCCACACGATCCGGAGCTAGGACGACGTCGATGCGAACATCGACCTTCATGACATCAATGACGGCCTGACGCAGCCGCTCATCGTGCTTGCTGCTGGAGATGTTGGACAGCTTGCCGGGTTCACCCACGGCTATCGCAAGTGCGCCACCACTGATCGATACCGGTCGGGCTGACTCAAACAGAACCCACGCCACGCGTGAGTCGAGCTTGAGGGCTTCGAGCACTGCCGGCCACATCGACACGAATTGATCCAGATCACCGACAGCCTGAGGTGCTGCGGGTGCGACCTGCGCTGCTGGCGCCAACAAGGCTTCGGGATCCGCCGCCTTACCCGGACGCGGCTTCTTGGGTGGCGTCGGCAGATCTCCACTCGTCGCCCGTGCCGGAGCTTTAGCCTCGCGCGCTGGCGTGGCCTGTTGCGCTACCGGCTCCGCCACCGGTTGCACTGGGGTGTGGGCTGCGGGCTGAACCGCGGGCTGAACAGCAACCGGTCCTGGCGCAGGCGTGACATGCGCCGGACCGCTGGCGACCCTGCGCTCAAGCTGATCCATCTGGGCCCGCAGCCCTGTGACATCAGCGTCGACCGCTGGAAGAAGCAGGCGAGCAGCCATAAGTTCAAGGTGCAGGCGCGGCGCAGTGGCATTGCGTAGACCACTCACGGTGGCACTGGCAATGTCTGCCGCGCGCGTGAGCTCGACCATCCCGAATCGTTCCGCCTGCGCGACTTCGCGAGCCACTTCATCCTCTGGGGCATCGATGAGGTCGAGTGCATCCGGGACGTTCTTGAGGACGATCAGGTCGCGGAAACGGCCGAGAAGATCGGTGACGAATGTGCGAGGGTCGTGACCGGCATCAATCACGCGATCAATAACGCGGAAGAGCGCGCCGCCGTCCTGCTGAAGAAGTGCCTCGATCGTTTCGTCAAGCAAAATGCGATCCGTGACACCGAGCTGGGAAACAGTGTCGGCATACGTGACACCTTCGGGTCCCGAGCCCGCGATGACCTGGCCCAGAATCGACATGCTGTCGCGCACGCTGCCCTCGCCCGCGCGTGCCACGAGCGCAAGTGCCTTGGGGTCCGCAGCCACTCCTTCACGTTCGCACACCTCTGCCAAGTGCTGCTGCAGCAGTCGAACCGGCACAAGGCGAAACGTGTAGTTATGAGTGCGCGACCTGATGGTCGGCAGAACCTTGTCCGCCTCGGTCGTCGCGAAGATGAACCGCACATGCGGCGGAGGTTCTTCGACAAGTTTGAGAAGCGCATTGAAGCCCGCGTTGGTGACCATGTGAGCTTCGTCGATGATGAAAACCTTGTACCTCGATGCCACAGGCGCGAACATCGCACGCTCACGCAGCTCGCGGGTGTCTTCGACCTTGCCGTGCGAGGCCGCGTCGAGCTCGATCACATCGATGGATCCCGGTCCGTTAGCGGCAAGGTCAACACAGCTCTGGCACACGCCACAGGGATCTGGAGTCGGGCCCTGTTCGCAATTCAGCGAACGAGCGACGATGCGAGCGGTTGAGGTCTTGCCGCAGCCGCGCGGACCGGAGAAGAGATACGCGTGATGCATGCGGTCGTTCTCGAGAGCTCGACGTAGCGGTCCCGTGACATGGTCCTGGCCCACGACCTCGGCCAGCGTCGCCGGGCGATAGGTGCGATACAAGGCCATGGACACAGGAGCACCCTAGACGCTTGTCCCGACACGACCCTGGGGAAGAACAGGGGAAGGAAAGGGACCCCCCGCGCACCCGTCAGAGCACGCTTACCCTTGCTGCCTTCCGGCCCTGGGGGGGTTCACATGGTGACGCCGCACGAGGGGTCGATCCAACTGTACGGCCCGCACGGTGTCGCCGAAAACCTCGGGAGGTAACCTCTCCGACGGAGGTTTCGCATAGTGGCCGAGTGCGCACGCTTGGAAAGCGTGTAGGGGGAAACTCCTCACGGGTTCAAATCCCGTAACCTCCGCCAGTCAGCGAGGGCGACCGTCAGGTCGCCCTCGCTTTGTTGTGTACCCTCGTCGGCGGTGGCGTGTCCGAGTGGCCAAAGGAGCACGCCTCGAAAGCGTGTGTGGGTGAAAGCTCACCGTGGGTTCAAATCCCACCGCCACCGCCATACGAGTCAGGGGCACTCCGCATCGGGGTGCCCTCACTCATGTCCTCGCGGTGTGCCAGGACTGCTAGAACCGCAACGTCCGCAAGGACCTCCAGTACCGCCTGCAAGGATCGCCCCATGACCACTGCTACGACGACTGTTGCCCACCACCTGGTTCGCCGGCTTCACGAACTCGGGGTTAACGAGGCATTCGGGATCGTCGGCGATTTCGCCCTTCGCCTCTTCGGCGCGCTTCAGGATGAGGGCCTGCCCATTCTGGTCACCACCGACGAGCAGGGAGCCGGTTTCGCCGCCGATGCTTACGCGCGGATCAATGGATTCGGAGTGGTCGCTGTCACCTACGGCGCCGGTGGCCTCAAGGTGGCCAACGCCGCCGCTAACGCGTGGGCGGAGCAGGTCCCTCTGCTCATTCTCAGTGGTGCACCCGGCATGGACGAGCGCGCGGGTGACCCCATGCTGCATCACAAGGTCAAGGGGTTTGACACACAGTTGCGCGTCTTCGAGGACCTCACCTGCGCGCAGGCGGTGCTGACAAGTCGGCACACCGCCGCCGACGACATCGATCGAGTCCTGCGGACCATGATCGAGCAGCAGCGGCCGGGCTACATCGAAGTCCCGCGCGATCTGGCCCACCTTGATATCGATGCACCCGACTTCGACATCACGCCCAACCCGCCTGTCGTAGACGAGGGCGCTCTGCAGGATGCGCTTGAGGACCTCATGGGCGAGCTCCGAGCTGCTTCGACGGCGGCCATCCACGTGGGTGCGATCGTGCGCCCCCGTCAATGCCAAGACGCCCTATTCGAGCTCGCAACATCAGCGATGCTTCCGGTCGCAACCAGTTCCCTCGGCCGAGGTGTGTTCCCCGAGCGTCACGAACTTGGCCTTGGCCTCTATATGGGTGCTGTCAGCCCCGACTCCATCGTGCGCCGCGTGGAGGATGTCGATCTCCTGCTGAGCATCGGCGTGATGCACACCGACCTCACTCTCGGTGCCTTCACCGCGCACCTGGATCCGCGCCGTCAGGTGGTCATATCTGACAACGACGTCACCATCCACCGACGCAATTACCGCAATGTGCCCATCGGGGTCTTCCTGCCTGCACTCGCCCGCGCGGTGGCCGCCGAGGGTCTTGCGTTTCCGCACGATCCGATGCCGGAACACCCGACGTTCGCCCCCGCCGATGCGCCGATCACTGTCGAGAGAGCGATACGGGCGATCGAATCTCATCTGGACGAGCGCCACGGATTGCTCCTTGATCCCGGAGAGGCCCTGTTCTCGTCGGTGGACATGCGCGTGCCGGCCTGGGCCCATGCAAGTGCGTACTACGCGACCATGGGCTACGCGTTGCCTGCCGCGCTCGGTGCCGCTAAAGCTGATCCCGCGCATCGACCCGTCGTGATCGTCGGTGACGGTGCGTTCTCGATGACCGGACTCGAAGTTGCCGCCTGCGCGTTCCACTCCGTGCCAGTGATCGTGATCGTGCTGGACAACCAAGGCTTTGGTACGCAGCGGCCCATGCTCGACGGATCGTTCAACGACATCCCCGCGCTGGCAGCCGAAGAAATCGTTCGCGTGATTGGCACAGGTCAAGGTCGTCTGGTGCATACCGAACAAGAAATGGACGATGCACTCACAGCAGCAATCGCATCAGATGGTGTGTTCATCATCCGCGTCGTAGTCCCCAAGTATGGACGAAGTGCGGGCCTCACTCGGCTCGGCGAAGCACTCGCCAAGCGCGTGTAAGGCCCGACACGTCGACTACGCGCGCAGTGCCACCGCAAGCTCGCGAATCCCGGTGACCAGCAGATCCATGTCCTCGTTGGTATGCGCCAATGACACCAGCCACTGGTCATCCATACCGGGGGGCGTGAGGATGTTGCGATTGAGCCACCACAACCAGCTGAGTTCGGCCATCGCGAAGTCGACCTTCTTGAAGTCGCGGTAGTTGCGCACCGGGGTCGGTGACCACGTGACCGCACCCTTGACGCCGAATCCCACCGTGTGCGCCGGCAACTCGAATTCGCGAATCACGGCATCCATCCGACTCATCGCGCGATCGTTGCGCTGCTCTGCAGCGGCAAGCGCTTCGCGAGTGCACACTTCGTCAACGGCGATCACCGCGGCCATCGCCAACGGATTGCCGTTGTAGGTGCCGTAATGCGCCATGCGCCCGTCGACGACGGTCTGCATGATGCTGGCCTTGCCACCAAACGCCGCGACCGGAAGGCCGCCGCCGATGCTCTTGGCCAATGTGCGCAGGTCTGGCTCCACACCGACACGTTCCGATGCGCCGCCATAGCCCGCGGTCAGGCCGGTTTTGACCTCGTCGAAGATCAGCAGGACGCCGTGGCGATCGCAGGCCTCGCGTACGCCCTGCAGGTAGCCCGCATCGGGCACGATGATCGCGAGGTTCTCGAGCACCGGCTCCATGATCAATGCTGCAACCTCGCTCGCATGCAGGCGAAGCACCTGCTCAAGTCGATCAAGGTCGTTGTACGGCACGACGTACACAACACCTGGTTCGGTGTCCCCCTGCACCACCGAAATAGGCGCATTAGCGGGCCCTGCCTCATCAAGAGCGGGCTTGACCGACACCGTCAGCGGGTCGTACCCACCGTGGTAGCCACCTTCGATCTTGATGATGGCCTTGCGGCCGGTGGCCGCTCGTGCCGTGCGCACCGCGTACATCGTGGCCTCGGTGCCGGAGTTGGTGAACCGCACCAGATCGAGATGGAAACGGCGCTGCACGCGTTCTGCCGCCTCGGTCGAGATGGGCGCCGGCGTGACGAACAGGGTGCCGGTCTCATGCAGCATGCGCGACACATGGTCGACAACAACAGGGTTGAGGTGGCCGACGAGCATGGCGCCGAAGCCCATGGACATGTCGAGCACGCTGCGTCCGTCGACGTCGGTGACCCATGCGCCACGCGCGGACTGAACCGCGATCGGGTGAGGGTCCCAGTGCTGGAAGGAGGAGGGCACCCCCAGCGGAAGTGAGCGTTGTGCGCGAGCGTGATGCTCAGCGGAGGCGGGAGTGGTGGACCGGAAGCGATCCCACTCAACCGCGAGGAGGGATGAAACCCTGCCGGGGTCGATCGGCGTGGAGTAGTCCTGAACGGTCCGCCACGTCGCCGTGTCGTGTGCGGGCCAGGACTTGGTACTGGACATCGTTAATTGGTCTGCGGTCATCGCAAACACCCCTTCAGTTTTGAAGCACGCTATCTCACCGCCTGAAAAAATGCACGGGGCTTTAGTCCTGTCGTTGCGCGGCGTGCAGTGTTGTGAGGAAAGGCAGGTAACTCAGTAGGAAAGCCACACCACAGTCGTCACGTCCGCTTCACGAAGGTTCTTCGGTTGAGGCCGTACCGTCGCCTCAGGACTACATCCCCCTCTGTCTCAGGAGCCCCCATGTCGCGTGCTCGTTCCATGTCCGCACTCGTAGCCGTCACCTGCATGGTTGTGATGGGAGCGGCCGCCAGTGCCGTACCGGCGCATGCCGCCTCTAAACCTGGCGTGGTGAACTGCAAGGGCAAGGCGACCGTGCAGCCCAAGGAGATCAACCTGTCGTGTGCGGACGCAAACCTCATGGTGACGGGTCTGAAGTGGTCCGCCTGGACGAACAACATGGCCAGCGGAACGGGAACCCTCGTGTGGAATCCCTGCATTCCTACGTGCGTCGCGGGCAAGGCGGAGAAGTTCCCAGCCAAGGTGACATTGGGGCGCCTCGCCTCGGGCGCCGGCGCTTCAGTCTTTTCCGGAATGACCCTCGCCTTCCCCAAAGGCGGACCTGCAGATGCCGCCACATCCACCTACGCCCTGGACAACCCGCTGAAGTAGGTCCGGTCTCAGGATGCAGCGGGAGTTGGGGCGGGCGGGCTGACCGTGTCTGCCGGAACCACGACGGTCGATGCAGCCGGGCTGGCACAGCCGCCTGCCGACGGGCTCGGCACGGCTCGCATAGCGACCTGGTCGTTGATGTCCGGCTGCGGGGGAATCGGGCGGAAACCCGTGCCCAGCGCAATGTCGATCAATTTGCCGCGGCGACCATCGTTGATGAGTTCTGCGCCAGGGAAGTAGTACTGCAGCAGCTGTGCAGCCGTTTGCGTCTTGGGTCCGTAGCGGATTTCAGCGACACCGGTGATCGGCAACTTCTTGGGATCGTTGCCCACGTCCTTGATTATGAAGCCGCGCGTCTTGAGCTCAGCCGCGGTCGACGCCGCGAGTCCCTTGAGATAGGTGGCGTTGTAGACGTTGACCTTGATCTCCGTCGGATCCGGCAATGGCTCGACCGCTATCGCTGAGGTCGATGGGCAGGGAGCCGCACTTGCGGAAGCCTCCGGTGATACCGAATCGCCTGATCGCATCAACGTAAAGACGCCAAAGCCCACACCGATCACGACGAGTGCGACAACGGGAATCACGACGGCCAAAAGCCACGTGGGCCGAGATTTGCGACGGCGCATGGGAGGGCGTTGCCGAAGGCTCATCACACCACCCCATCCCCATGGTCGGCCGGTCGGCGCTCAGCCAGAAACGCTCGGACGAGCTCGCCACACTCGTCCGACATTACGCCAGTGACGACCTCGGGGCGATGGGGTAGCCGGCGGTCGCGGAGCAGATCCCACCGGGATCCGGCCGAGCCGTACTCCTCGTTCCATGCACCAAAAACAACGCGCTGCACCCGCGCCATCACGGCTGCACCCGCGCACATGGGACACGGTTCAAGGGTGACCACCAGCGTGCAGTCGGTCAGCCGCCAGTCCCCCAGCGCTTGCGCCGCATCGCGCAGGACGCGCACTTCTGCGTGGGCGGTGGGGTCGTGCAGCACCTCGCGCGCATTGCCCCCGCGCGCAATGACCTCACCGGCGGCATTGATCACCACCGCGCCAATGGGGATATCGCCGGACTCACCAGCGGCACGTGCTTCCACAAGAGCGGCCGCCATAGCGTGGTCGAACCCGTGGTTCATCTAGAGCGCAGCACCGCGCTTAGTTCAGCGCCGAAGCCCATGCGCTTGGCGACCGCACGAACCTGCTCGTCAGGTAGCAGGTCCTCGTCCTGACAGATCATCAGCAGCTCGTCGGTATCAAGTCCAAAATCAGCGCACACCTGCAGATCGCCAACGGGCTCAAACTCTTCGACGTCGTCCTCGTCCCAATCAAGTCCTATGAGGTCAGCAACTTCAACCGCGAGCGACCAGTCGAGCACGCAGGCACCATCGCTGATCAGCCCGCGAACACCCCCGGGTGCCGTGCGCAGAATGACGAAGAACTCGTCGGCGATGCACGCGATGCCGAACACCCCGCCCTCGCCGGGAAGTTGCCGCATGGACGCCACCAGATGGTCGGCTGTCGTAGCAGTTCGCGCCGGCAGGGTCGCGACGATCCATCGGCCCTCCTCGCGGTACACCGCCAGGGCGAAATCGACGTCGTCGTCGGTCACCGGATCTGCGCTCACAGGGTGATGGTTGCACGTCGCGGGTCATGAGGTCATCCGGACGACTAGTCTCGCCGCCATGCGCACCCTGGTCATCGATCATCCGCTGGTCGCCCACAAGCTCACGCGCCTGCGTCGAAGCGAGACTTCCTCGGCCACCTTCCGCCTGCTGGCCGAGGAATTGGTCACCCTGCTGGCCTACGAAGCCACCGATTCGCTGCGGGTGGTCCCCATGCAGATTCAGACGCCCGTGGCCCCCACCGTGGGTGTCGAGATGGCTGAGCCGAAGCCGCTCGTGGTGCCCATTCTGCGTGCGGGGTTGGGCATGCTCAACGGAATGGTGCGCCTCATGCCCACCGCCGAGGTGGGTTTCCTCGGCATGGTGCGCGATGAGAATTCGCTGCTGGCCACCACGTACGCCGACCGCCTTCCGCTTAACCTCAAGGACCGGCAGGTGTTCGTTCTTGATCCCATGCTCGCCACCGGTGGCACCCTCGTAGCTGCCATCAACCTGCTGCTCGAGCGCGGTGCGCGCGACGTCACCGCCATTTGTCTTCTCGCAGCACCCGAAGGCCTCAAACGGGTCGAAGACGAATTCGCGGGTCGCGACGTCAACGTCACGGTTGTCACCGCGGGACTGGATGAGCGACTCAACGAGAAGGGCTACATCGTGCCCGGCCTCGGTGACGCCGGCGACCGCTTGTACGGCGTGGTCTGACGAATCGTCAGTCGATATCGGTCACGTGTGTGACCGTCAGTCGATAACGGTGCGACGAGGACCGATGCCCCACACGATGTAATTCCAGAACCAGTCGGCGATCACGCTCACACGTTGACGCCCACCGGCCAGATAGAAGACGTGCAGTGCAAGCCACGCCAGCCACGCTGGAGTTCCGTGTAGACGAGTGCCGTTGGGCATCTCGACCACTGCACGACGTCGACCGATCGTCGCCATCTGACCCTTATCGGTATAGGAGAACGGCTCGACCTTCTCGCCCTTGAGTTGCGTGACGATGGCAGCGGCGCAGTAGCGGCCCTGCTGCATTGCAACCGACGCAACCATGGGAAGTGGGCGTCCGTCCTTG
>Ga0209188_1003860_pt1 | contig 10095 bp, 8 predicted proteins | sample C_130625_EF_Meta_FD_187307 | JGI IMG/M metagenome (GOLD analysis project Ga0209188, IMG submission 187307) | Freshwater microbial communities from Lake Croche, Canada to study carbon cycling - C_130625_EF_MetaG (SPAdes) (version 2) | ecosystem: Environmental > Aquatic > Freshwater > Lake | place...
TCTACCCGCTCGCCTTGAATCGCAGCAAATAGCCAACTGTTGCCTGAATGTCGCGAGTCACTTGCAACCGAGGTAAGAATTAAATCTGGATCGCCTACTAATTTTCCACCCGTGATTTCAGCGATTTTTCCAAGAGTTATTTCATGCATTTGCGATTACCTCACGAATGACTTTCACATCATCGAATTCGGTGATTACACCATTTACTTCTTGGCCAACTTCATGACCTTTACCCAGAACTGCGACAACATCGCCGGAGCTAGCCGTCGAAAGTGCAAAAGCAATAGCTTCCTGTCGGTCCCCGATTTCAAATACTTTTGCAGGTTTCCCCAATGTTCCATTGAAAACTTCGGCACGAATTTGTGCTGCATCTTCAGTTCGAGGATTGTCATCAGTAATTACAACGATGTCTGAAAGTTCGGCAGAAATTTGTCCCATGATTGCCCGCTTACTTGAATCGCGATCTCCACCGCAACCAATTACGGTAATTAACTTTGCTGGTTTAGCTTTAAGAATTTCGGTTAATACTTTTTCGACTGCATCAGGAGTGTGAGCGTAATCAACAAAAGCCAACGCCTCATTGTGTTCCGCTACCAATTGCATACGGCCTGGAACCTGTGGCAATTTCGCTAACGACTCTTTAAGTTGAAGTGCATCGAAACCCAATATTTCGCAGACCGCTAAACAGAGTGCTGCGTTTTTGGCATTAAATTCTCCATACATTGGAATGGAAACCGCGAAGTTTTGCGTTGGGGTCGTTAACGTGAAGCTAGTGTTACCTGATAGCCCTGTCGAAACCCCACTTATGCGCCAATCGCCGGTCGCGCCCACTGAAACTACCTGCTGGGCGCCTGTGCTTGAGATCAGTTTGCGGCCCCATTCATCATCACTATCAATTACTGCAATGTTGCAACGAGAGTCTGTGAACAGTTTTTGTTTAGCTGCAAAATAGTTTTCCATCGAACCATGGAAATCTAGATGATCTTGGGTCAAGTTTGTGAAGACAGCCACATCAAATTTGATACCAGCAACCCGGTGTAATTCGAGGGCATGACTTGAAACTTCCATACAAACAGTGTCAGCACCTGCTTCAACCATCTGAGCAAGTAATTCGAACAAGTCAGTGGATTCTGGGGTTGTCCGCTTGCTTGGAATCTCAAGTTCACCGACAAAAGCACCGAGTGTGCCAATCACTCCCACATTACGTCCGGCCCCAGTTAGGAGAGTCCGAAGCATTTGGGTAATTGTGGTTTTACCGTTAGTTCCAGTAACTCCAATCATTTTCAATTTTCGTTCTGGATGCCCATAAAATTCGGCTGCGACTAATGCCATATCTAACCGTGGGTCACTAAGTAGTAACCATGGCAAGCCAAGGTCCTGCGCTAGTTGGCAACCGTGCTGATCGCTAGCAACAGCGACTGCACCTTTTTCAATAGCTTGGCTAACAAAATCAATTCCATGTTGAGTGAGTCCTGGAATTGCTACGTAAAGATCGCCACTCGTTACTGCTCTAGAGTCGTGAGTAATCCCAGTGATGTAAATTTCACCATTAACTTGCAGATTAACCGATGACCCTAATGTTGCCAGTGAAGCTGATCTAGATTCGCCCATTATCACCACTTCACAGGAATCTTTGGTCGCTTCTGGCTGGACGGTGGAACTCTGCGATGAGCCAAGGAGTACATCATTACTTCGCGAAATACTGGCCCAGAGAGCAAACTACCGAAGTGCAAACCGCCTGGCGTGTGAATCATAACGGCAACAACTAAAGCTGGATCTTCTGCTGGCGCTATGCCAACGAATGATGCGGTGTAACCGCTGTACCCGCGAACACTTCCACCTGAATACTGCGCAGTGCCAGTTTTTCCGGCAACTCGATAACCTGGAATTTGAGCAGCGGGCGCAGTTCCATCGGCGGACACCACACTTTCTAACATCTCACGGATAATTCGCGCTGTTTTTGGACTAACAACCCGAGTAGCGGTCGGAGGATCCGCCGGCGTGTAGACACCATTTGCACCAGTCGTCCCGGCAAGGATTTGCGGAGTTAATCGAACCCCGTTGTTGGCGATTGTCGAATAAACGCTGGCTACCTGAAGCGCAGTCACCGAAAGTCCTTGCCCGAAGGCAAGCGTTGGGAATGTGGTGTCTGACCACTGGTTGGGGTTTTTCGGATTAGGTAAATCGCCAGATGCTTCACCATAAATACCTGAACCGGTTAGTTGACCGATGCCAAATTTGCGCAGGTAGCTGAGAAACTTTTCTTGCCCAATCTTATTTGAAGCAATGATGGAGCCAATGTTGCTCGATTGCGCCAGAACTCCGTTGAGAGTTAAGTGCAATGTGCCGTGCGGTTCATGATCGTGAAAGTTTGTGCCACCTTTACGAATTGAAGGCGGAATAACAAGTTTGCTTGTTGGCTTCAGCGCACCCTCTTCAATCACTGCGGCCATCGTCATGATTTTGCTAGTTGAACCTGGTTCGAATGAATCCTGAACTGCGCTATTTCGTTGCTGATTGGCCGAATATTTTTCCGGGTGATTTGGGTTGTACGTCGGATATGTAGCCATGGCCAAAATCTGGAAAGTTTTTGGATCCATCACAACAACGTCGCCGCCGATAGCGTGTTGAGCCATTACCTGTCGAGCAAGTGCACGTTCGGCAACTGCCTGAATCGAATGGTCAATAGTTAGTTTTATCGAACCACCATCAACGGCATCAGTTCCAGAGTTAGGCCCAGTTGGTATTTGTGCACCATTGACCATCTCGACAGTTTGCTTGCCATCTTTGCCCGACAAAAGCTCGTCAAATTTTGACTCAAGTCCAACAAGACCTTGTCCGGTGAAGCCAGTAAAGCCCAGTAGGCTCGCAGCTAAATTGCCTTCGGGATAAATTCGCGTTGTGGTTGATTGGCTCAGGATTCCCTTTAAATTCAACTTATCAATTTTTCCCCATAACTCTGGGGTGATGCCTTTAGCCACATAACTAAACCGAAGATTTCCAGTTAGTCGCTTCTCAATCTTCTTCGCAGACATCTTTAGATACGGAGCTAGTATCAGTGCTGTCTGATGTGGATTTCCGATCAGTGTCTGATCAGCCGTCACATCTCGGGCTTTCACACACATTGCAATTGGGTTACCGTCAATGTCTGTAATTTGGCCCCGAAGTGCGGGCACAACGAAAGTTTGCAGCCGCGAATTTTCAGCCTGAGAGGCAAGTTCAGATCCACGAACAATTTGTAAATCAATTAGTCGCCCAACACACGCCACGGTAAAAATCATCAGCAGAACGGTGAAAGTTCGAATTCGCTTACGCGGGCTACCTAAGGTGACAACCATTGGTGCATTGCTAACTGGTCCTGATGCTTGTGGCGGCATTCCTTGATTTGCCATGTCATTGACCCGCTACGGCAGCTTGCGGAACTCCTAGAATCTTGTGATCTGAAAGTCGTAAGAATGCTGGTGTTGCTGCCGGGACCATACCCATTCGCCTTGCATTAATGAGAAGTTGTCCAGGCGATTCATGATATGAAACTGCTCGTTGAAGTTGCTGCTCTTGCGCGGTCAATTGTGAAACCTGGCTCTGTAATTGTCGCTTCTCAAATGACGCTTTTGCCGACATATTGTTAACTACCAGGAGAAGTAACAGGCCCAGCGTTGCGAACGCGCAGATTATCAATGTAAATGTTCGGTTATTCGCTTTTCCTTTTGGAATCGCCTCATGAATAGTTTCAAGTGCTGGACTAAACGCTGGCTTGATTTGCCTCAATAGGCGCTGAGAACTCGACTTTTTCGCTACTGGGATTTTAACTGGCGGGCGCGAGATTTGAGGGGCGCGAGCTGGCATAGCACTCATGCAGCCACCCCGATTCGCTGGGCCGCACGCAGGCGGACTGAGGCAGCGCGTGAATTAGATTCAATCTCCGCTTCACTTGCAGTTTCGGCCCCACGGGTAAGCAGTTTTAGCCAAGGCTGATCATCAGGAGCTATGAACGGCATGTCGATTGGAGTTTTTGATTCTGTACCAACACGAAGTGCGTTCTTTACAATTCGATCTTCAAGCGACTGGTAAGACATGACCACAACTCGCCCATTAACAGCCAAACAATTTAGCGCTGCTGGAATTGCCCGCTCTAGCACTGCAAGCTCATCATTGACTTCGATACGAAGCGCTTGGAATGTGCGTTTTGCCGGATTGCCACCGGTGCGACGAGTTGCCGCTGGAATCGCATCCCGTACTACGGTGACTAATCGATCGCTATCAGAAAATGGTTTGATTTCGCGTTCACGAATAATGGCACTTGCTACTCGCCCAGCGAATCGCTCTTCTCCGTATGTGCGCAAAATTCGAGCAAGATCACCGTGTGAATAAGTGTTCACTACATCGGCTGCCGTTTGGCCAACTGAATTATTCATACGCATATCAAGCGGAGCATTTTTTGAGTAAGCAAAACCGCGTTCAGCATTATCTAGTTGCATAGATGAGACGCCGAGATCAAAAAGGATTCCGTGAACGGTTTCAATTTCCAATCCTTCAAGAACCTCTTCAATTTGGTCATAAACCGCGTGCACTAAAGTCACTCGATCACTGTGCGCAGTTAACCGCTCGCGACTGATCGCTAATGCACTTTCGTCCCGATCTAGGCCGATTATTTTCACATTTTTGAACGCTTCAAGCACTGCAAGGCTGTGCCCACCAAGACCCACTGTGGCATCAACAAAAATTGCTTCAGGAGTTTCGAGCGCTGGAGCGAGAAGCTCCAAACAACGCTCTTGCATTACTGGCACATGTTCGAATTTCAACATTTGCCACCACTTGCCTGGATTCCCGCCTCTAGTCCTCGGCCATTGGCGAGCCTGGCACCGGGGAAGGTGTGACAGGAATCTACCAACGGCCGAAGGCCACAGACGGTATCCAACAAAATCATGGTCGAGAAATCTCCTCGTCCAGCGAAGCAAAGCCTGGTTCTTGTACAGCTAGGTATTGATTCCAAGCAACTAAGTCCCAGATTTCAACTCGGGTATCAGCCCCGACTACGACTAAATCGCGATCGAGTCCAGCCCATTGCCGCAAAGGGGCTGGAATGGTAACTCGACCCTGTTTGTCGGCGACATCATCAAATGCTGAAGAGAAGAAAACACGAGTAAATGCTCGTACTTTTTCGTTGTTCTGCGAACGAGTACGAAGGGATTCGGCGTAAACACTGAACTGTTCGTGAGCCCAAATGACTACACAGCGTTCTTGGCCTTTGGTCATGACTAAGCCATCGGTGAGGGATTCGCGGAATTTAGCGGGCAAAATTAGTCGGCCTTTTTCGTCCAACTTGGGGTTATGGGTACCTAAAAACAAGGTGACACCTTCTTCCCCGTCAGTGGCAACCCTTCCCCAGGTCACCGCGTATACCCAGATTACTCCACTTTGCTCCACTGTCAAGGCTTTTTGAGTAACAATTTTCCCTTGTGTCGCAAAAACTTCGATTATTTTCAATTAAACATTGGTGGAGCAAAATGGAGCAGTTTTAAGTAATTTCGGCAACAGAATGGAATTCCGGGTCTTGTCTGGTTGAATTTGTCGATTTACAGGTGGTTTAACCGGAAAAGGACGCTAGAAAGTGAAACTTTGGTCTGAATAAGCCAGACTGGCTCGGAAGTACTGGATTTAGGTGAGCGCAGCCCAAGGATTGTTTGATTACGGCCGGGCTACAAGTCCAGCTGGATCGCCACACATGATGTTGCGATCGGTCCAAATATCGCCAGTTTTACCAACAAATTGCACAATTGCGGGCTGGCGACCGCCAAAGTTTTGCCTGGTGCAGGCCGCCTTGGCATCTGCCACTCCTTTTTCCAGATTCGAATATGGACCTAACGCTACCCAAGTTGGTACCGACACATCGGCTGACAGCGTGATGCTGAACCAATGAACAGGGACCGAGTAAACCCCAACGGGGTGTCCATTTTTATACAGTATTCTCATGACTTCGTTTAAGACAACGATCGATCGATCTGCATTTGTCCAGTCGTTATTCAATTCAATGTCGAGCCAAATCGGTACATCACTTGGCACATTAAACGACTTCATCAGCGTAAGAGTGTCCTTAGCGATTGCTACACCACGAGCTTTCGCTGTGCCATTACCTGGGTCAGAAACATTTATATAAATAGCTCGAGCCGCGTGGGTATTTGCCCAGGCCCACTGCCTCGCAAAGCACGGGTTCGTTGTGTAAGGGCGACCGTTATTTAGTCCAATGATTGTGAACCCGACAAAGCGTTGGGAAAGTTCTTGGTGACATTGTGGAAACGAAACGTCGTAGCCACTGTTATCAATTTCGCCAACAAATTTTGGCATCTGATAATTCTTTATCCCGACGGTGGGAGCACTTACTGAAGTTCCACCATTTGAAGATTCAAGCCAAGCCTGAACACCTAGATAAGCAATCAGCGAAAATCCGATAAGCGCCAGAACAGTTAAGGCACAACTAAAAAATCTACGCACAAAAGTAACCCCGATAAGAATCAGTTATCGGAGCGATTGTCCCAGCGGTCTTCAAGTCCTTGCATGAAAGATTTGCGGGACTTGGCAGAAGGAGCAGCTTTGCTTTTTTTACGTGCCGTCTTTCCGCTTAATATAGCGCTAACTGAAAGCACGATTACGACAAAACCAAGTACGCCAAGCAGGGGCTGAGAAACCATAACTCCTGCAAGTAGCGAGGCCACACCAAACACAATTCCTGCGATTACTAATCCAGGATGAGCTACAACGTTAGATCGCTTACCAACATGTTTAATCGAGTCACGAAAAGTAGAGGCGAAACGAGGATCGTCGGTGAGGATTGCACGTTCCATTTGGTCAAGCAGTTGTTGTTCGTGTTCCGATAACGGCATAACGATCAACTCCTCCGTGAATAAACGTGGCAAATGTACTTGGTTCTAGGATACGACGGATTACTGACTTTTGTAATCCCAATCGCAATCACTAGGGGGTTTCGCTCATTCATCTTGCCCTGCAGTTAAATCCCTTGTTTCTGGGGTTTCTGGGGCAATCAACCGAGCTTGACGCAGCATACTCTTACCAAATTTGGCAGCCACCTTATCCAGAACTCGTTCAGCCTCACGCCAACCTGAAGCACGAGCACCAAGTTGCAACTGATCAGGTACATCTAAGCCAGGAACTAGGTTTTCGGCACGAACTCCCACGAGGCGTATCCGAACTCGTTGCAGATTCATGCCTTCCAACAAACTTTGGGCAACTTGAAAAATCTCTTGAGCCGTATCTGTTGGATTAGCCAATGTCTTACTTCTGGTAACAGTTTTGAAATCAGAGAAACGGACTTTGATCGAGATTGTCCGAGTTGCTAGTTCGGCGCTTCGCAATTTTCGGGCCACCGTATCGCTAAGTGACATGAAATGTGTCGAGAGTTCGGCTAGGTCATCTGTATCGCTATCAAAGGTGCGTTCTGCGCCAATACTTCGTTCGACGTGTTCTGGTGTTACCGTTCGCGGATCCCGGCCCCAAGCTAATTCGCTTAGATGTTCTGCGTGCGCTTGCCCAATAACTCGAGCCAAAGTAGCAACTGGAGTATTTGCAATGTCAGCAACTGTGGTTAAACCGAGACGACTCAGTTGCTCAGCAGTTTTCGCACCGACTCCCCACATCGCAGTGATCGGCAACGCATGTAAAAACTCAATTACTTGATCAGGAGTAATTACATAAATTCCGTCGGGCTTTGCCCGGTTAGTTGCGAGCTTCGCCACAAACATACTGGGCGCAATACCAACTGAACATGTGATGTTTTCTTGCTCCCAAACCATCCGGCGAATTTCTCGCGCAATGTGCATTGGAGAGCCAATAAGTTTTATGGCTCCGCTAACGTCAAGGAACGCTTCATCGATTGATAAGGGCTGTACCAGCGGTGTCATCTGCTGGAAAATTTCCATTACTCGCCGAGATACTTCTGAGTATTTCTTCATATTTGGTTGAATTACGACTGCATTTGGGGCAAGTTGGAGTGCGCGTGAGAGCGGCATCGCACTGCGCACACCCCGAGCACGGGCTTGATAAGTTGCCGAAAGCACCACGCCTCGACCGCCAGTGTGACCCACAATTACTTGTTGGCCCGCTAAATCCGGTCGAGTACTAACTTCCACTGACGCATAGAAAGCATCCATATCGATGTGCAAAATATTGCATGCCTGTTCAACTTCGCTTGCTGGGTTATTTGATTGATTATCTTGCGTCATCAGCCCACAACCCCTGCAGATCGATTTTCAATCCGCGAACCGCTGACACCAGCAGGCGTGACATCGCTGAACAACGAATGCTTAAAACCACTGGCATGCTCCCACACCTGACTCGATGGTGGTGTTTCATCTCCATCGTAAGGCCGCTGATTCAATAATTCATGTACTGCTGCGCTACCGCCATTACGCCAGTGTTCATAAACAGTGGCAAGCTCCCAACAGCCATTTGCTTGCACTGAAACTCCGCGTGGCCCGGTTCTTCTGGTAGTCCCCCGAATTAAAACCAGCCATGAATGAAAAAGTGTTGATGCGTAATGTTGTTGAGCTTCATCAAAAAAAGCAATGTCGATTGGGCCGGTGGAATCGTCCAATGTAACAAACACAACTCGTTTACCAGTTCGAATCGGCGGAGTTTGAGTAGACACTTTCACCCCAGCCACTAAAACATTGGACTGCGATCTAACATCAAGTAATCGACTTGATGGCAGCACACCCAGATCACGCAACATAGGTATGTAGAAACTAACAACATGCGCGCTTACATCGATGCCTAAAATTTCTACTTCGTTTTTAACTCGGTCGGCTAAAGTCATCGGTTTCAATCCGGTTTTTTCTGGCTGCCAAACTTCTTCGTCAAAAAACGCGAACTGGGCCGAACCTTGTTTAACTGAATTCGGTGCAGACAAAACATCCATCGCATGGAAAAGTAAATCATTTCGTGAGGCTTGCCCAGCATGCAGTTCATCAAATCCGCCAGCCAGAATTAGCCGCTGCGCTATTGGTTGCGACACTCCTGCGCGATACAAGAAGTCGTAAAGAGAACGATACGGCTGTCCGGCAATGATGCTTGAAACTTCATTAGCGTTAATGCCTTTAACTTCATTTAACGCAACACGCACCCCATATTTAGGTTTTCCTAAAGTAGTAGCTGGTTCGACAGTTCCTGTTTGTGTATTTACTTCAGATGGTGCAACTATTTCAACAACATAATTGGCTTTAGATGCATTCACATCAAGTCCTAAGATTGCAACTCCACATGAGCGAGCATCGTCAACAATTAGTCGCTTGGGATACATGCCCGGATCGTGCGTTAATACCCCAGCAAAAAATTCCGCTGGATGATGTGTTTTTAACCAAGCAGATTGATATGTGGGTAAAGCAAAAGCAGCGCCATGTGCTTTACAGAAACCGAACGAAGCAAAAGCGCGTAGTACTTCCCAAACATCTTCAATAATTTTTAATGTATAACCACGCTTTCGTAAACTTACATAAAACCATTCACGAATTTCATCAAGCTTTCTGAAGTCGCCAAGATTACGACGAACTAAATCCGCATACTCCAAAGAGCAACCTGTCATAGTTGCGACGATGCGCATAACTTGCTCGTGGAAAACGACTACGCCATACGTCTCTTGCAGAATTGGGGCTAAATCGGGATGTAAATATCTAGCAGCTTCCCAACCTTGTCTGGCCCGCAAAAACGGACCGATCATGTCACTCTTAACTGGACCTGGGCGAAATAATGAAATATCAACAATCAAGTCATGAAATGTTTTTGGTTCGTACTTACCAATCAATTCGCGTTGACCCGGCGACTCAATTTGAAAACAACCTAAAGTTTTTGTGCTTTGAATTAACGCGAAAGTTTCAGGGTCATCGAGTGGAATTTTCTCTAAGTCAATTGGCTCGATTGTCTCTTTTTCGTTGGATACAGCCAGGTCAGAGGCCTGTGAGTCATTTACTTTTGTCTCAGCCACTTGTGCGCGTACTCGTGAAACTTCAGCTACTGCGTAACTTAAAGCCGATTGCATTCGCACACCCAGCACATCAAGTTTTAGTAACCCCATTGCTTCAACAT
>Ga0209188_1003861_pt1 | contig 10093 bp, 9 predicted proteins | sample C_130625_EF_Meta_FD_187307 | JGI IMG/M metagenome (GOLD analysis project Ga0209188, IMG submission 187307) | Freshwater microbial communities from Lake Croche, Canada to study carbon cycling - C_130625_EF_MetaG (SPAdes) (version 2) | ecosystem: Environmental > Aquatic > Freshwater > Lake | place...
TATTATTTTTTTCATGTGGTGCGGCATGATGCCAACAAAAAGTTCCATCCTAATGTTGTACTTGAATCTTTCGAAAGTGGGTTTGCAAGTGCTGAGGAGGCAAGTAAATTAGAAATTAAAGATGGCTCGCCTGTTTGGCGTATCGTGAACTTACTTCATTTAGATGGTCGTTGCGTTATGGTGGATCAAATTACTTTAGATAAAAAACGTTTTAAAAAATTGTCTAAAGAAGAGTTTATCCGCCGAGAGGGAAGTATTTATCAGTTGTATCAGGCAGAGCATGGTCAAGTTGTCATTAGAACAAGTGAACGCTTAAGAGCTAGTCATGCCAGTAAGCGTATTTCTGATTTTATAGGTGTCAAGCCAGAGACTGCAGTTCTAACAATCCGGCGAATAGCTTTAAATATTAAAAATGAGCCAATAGAATGGCGGGTATCGACCCTCAATACAAAGCAACATGAATATTTTAGTGAATTAGTAGTTTAATTTTTTAAATAATAATGGAGGAGCAAAAAATGTCATCAGAACAAAAGCCAGTGAGAGTAGGAATTGTAGGTTTGGGACGTTGGGCAAAAGTGTTAACTAAAGCATCAAAGCAATCTACCAAAATAGATATCGTTTGCGGATATAGTAGATCTGAGGAAAAAAGACTTGCATTTGAGAGTGAGATGGGGGTTCGTCCTGTAGGAAGTTTAGAGGAAATGCTTAATGATCCTACGATTAGTGGAGTCATCATTACAGTACCCAATGAACAGCATCGCGCCATTGCTGAAAAAGTTGCTGCCGCTAAAAAACATGTTTACACTGAAAAACCGATTGCTCATAATTTAGAAGATGGCTTACAGATTGCCGCCTTAGAGAAAAAATATGGTGTGACTGTTACGGTTGGTCATAGTGCTCGTTTAATGGCTGGAATTCGTATGATTAAGCAGCGAATTGATAATGGCGAGTTAGGTACTGTGGCATTTATAGAGGCTAACTTTTCAAATGAGCGCGCTTTAGAGTTGACGCCTCAAACATGGCGTTGGTACAAAGATAGAGCGCCTGGAGGCCCACTATCACAATTAGCCATTCACCACTTTGATGTTGTGCATTACTTAGGCGGTGCCATGTTAGAGGTAAGTTCAGTAGCTTCTAAACTTTCTCCTGTTGGCGCCGAGGTAGATGACCAATCCATGACGACTATTCGTTTTGCGGATGGCAAATTAGGATATGTAGGCTCATGTTGGACGTCCCCTGGTATTTTTTCAGTTCGAGTATTTGGCTCTAAAGGCCTGATGCATTATGAGATTGATTTTGGAACTTGGGATACTCCACATTTGTTACACCAAAGTTCAACTTTGTATATTCAGCGAGGTAAAGATGGGTATGGTAAACGTGAAGAGTTAGTAGTACCCGAAAGTGATATGTTCCGAGCAGAATTAGAAATGTTTGCTGATAGTTGTGTTTCTGGAAAATCACCTGAGTTATCAGCGGATAATGCAATTACTTCCTTAGCGGTTGTCAATGCTGCGCTTAAATCAATTGACCGAAAAGGGCAGGCTGTGACATTGGCTGAAGTAATGGCTGATTACAAATAATAATTATTTAAAGTCTGAATTTTAATTAATTAAAAAAGTGTTATTTAATCTATTTGGAGAGTTATCTGATGTCAAATTTACCTAGCCGTTATTTTTGGGAGTTAACTCAGCCTGAAATAGCAGCGCAATTTAAAAAGAACCCTTTCGTTATTCTACCGGCGGGTAGTGTTGAACAACATGGTCCTCATTTACCAACTGGAACTGATATATTTGCGTCCAATGTCATTGGCCACGCAGTTGCGGAGCGCATGGATGGCGTTGTTTTGCCTGGGGGACCTTTAGGCGTTACCCCCATGCATATGCCATTTGAGGGAACGATTACTCTGAGCCCCGAAACCTACATGCAAGTCGTTGTTGAGACCTGTGTTTCCACTGCCAAGCATGGCGCAAAATATCTGATGATTTTAAACTGGCATGAAGGTAATATTCCTTCACTGGCTATTGCTGCTGAGAAACTTCATCGCGAACATGGCATGACAGTATTAATTGTTCAGGCATGCTACGTTGCTGCTGAGTTATATGGTCATGATTGCGGTGGTTTAACACATGGTGGCGAAATTGAGGCCCTAGCTGTTTTAGCGCACCGTCCTGATTTAGTTCATTTAGATCGAATTGATTATTCATCAGATCATCAGCACGGTAGAAAATGGGATAAATTACGTCGAACGCATAGTTTTCAGCCAGTCTTAAGAGATATTCGTACGATTGCCGCTACTGGATGGTATGGATCTCCACAACATGCTACAGCTGAAAAGGGGCTGAAGATGTTAAATGATATTGCAGATGCAATTGCGAAAGAAGCTACCGAGTTATTTAAGATGTTGGACGAAGCTGAGGGCGGTACAGCAGAGATCAAGCATTTGAAAGTAGGTTAATCATGGCGCAAGTAATTTCGCAGGCAAATGCAAGGAACTTGGGTCTGCCAGGTAGAAAATCGCTTGAAATTATTTCTGGTGAGATGGGCGCAGACGCAGTCACTTTGCGATTGGTCGAGATTCCAGTTTCTAAGCCAGGAGAATCTCTTCGCGGCCCTCACTATCACACTAATTATGAAGAATGTATTTATGTACTGTCTGGTCAAGGTTGTACAGAAACAGATGCTGATAAATATCCGCTAAGAGCAGGCGATACGATTTTAATTCCTTCAGGTGAGGCTCATGTTACTCGTAATACTGGAACTGAGTCATTAATGCTGTTATGTTTTTTCCCAACGGCACAAGTAACTAATTTAGAAAGAAATCAGAACTAATGTCAAATCAAGTACTTTGCCTACGTCCAGAAATTGACTTTACAAGAGTTGGTGCACCAGCACCAAGCACGTTGACAGTTCACTATATGTCTCCTGATGATCCCCAAGTAAGTCAATTATTAAAAGAAGTGGGAGCACTTGTTATTCCTGCTGTTGGTAAACCTTTGCCAAAAGAATTATTTAAAAATTCAAGTATCAAAATAGTACAAGTAACTGGCGCTGGAGTGGACCGACTTGATCAAGAAGCAATGAAGAGTTTTGGAATACCTGTAGCAAATATGCCAGGAGGTAGCAACCAAGCGGTAGCTGAATATGTCTTAACAAGTGCGCTGACTTTATCAAGAAGGCTGATGTGGTCAAGTCATGAAATACGTCAAGGGAACTACTCAACCTTTAGAACCAGAATGTTGAGTGACAATTTAGCGGGCTTAGAAGGTCAAATGATTGGGTTGATTGGGCTTGGTGTAATTGGTTTAGCAGTTGCCAAAGCATTTTTACAATTCGGCTGTCACGTTCGATTTTATGATCCAATGCCCAAAGATCTTGCTCTAGCAACAAAATTGGGTATTGAATTAGTTTCTTTAGATGAAATTCTGCAACAATCGGACATCATTAGCTTGCATGTGCCCTTGTTACCAGAAACTCAGGGAATGATTGGAGACGCGCAAATCCGCAAAATGAAATCCGGAGCGATTCTCATTCATGCGGCTCGTGGAGGTATTGTCGATGAAAAAGCACTGGCTGAGAATATTCAATCAGGCCATCTAGGCGGTGCAGCTGTTGACGTATTTAGTGTTGAGCCAATCGCGAATGATAACCCTTTATTGACTGTAACAGGTGATGCAAACCAAAAGCTTTTATTAACGCCGCATATTGCAGGTGTGTCCCGTCAATCATTTTCTAATTTATTTCGTGGGGCTTGGGAAAATGTTGAACGAGTATTAATTCAAGGGGAAAGTCCGAAGTATCAGGTTTTTTAACATAATTACGAATCTATAAAAAATAAGGGAAATAAATGATACGTCAATTACTACGCTTGGTTTTTTTAGCGATTATTTTGGTTAGTAATACCGCATTCGCACAGCGTTCAAATCCTTCAGATTTAGTAAAAGATTATCCAAATCGGCCGATTCGCATGATATTACCAAACGCCCCTGGAAGTTCCAATGATGTGCTAGGGAGAATATTTGCTACCAAACTTGGCGAAGTGATTGGACAGTCGATAATTGTTGAAAATCAAGCTGGAGCTTCTGGCCTGATTGGAATGGAGATGGCAAAAAATGCTCCAGCAGATGGTTATACGATCATTTCAACATCCCCTGCAACCATGACAATCTTACCTAATATTCGTAAGAAAATGAATTATGACCCATTAGGAGACTATCAATTCATATCCTTATATGCAGTCTTACCAAATATGTTGGTAGTCAATCCAAGTTTACCGATTCAAACCGTACAGGATTTAATTAAATACTGTAACGCCAATCCAGAAAAAGTGTATGTCGCCTCAGCAGGTCCAGGATCTCAGAGTCACTTAGCTAGTTTACTGATGCAGGTAAATGGTAATTTTTCATCAATTCATGTGCCCTACAAAGGGGGCGGTGCTTCTGTTCTAGCGGTGATGACAGGTGAAGCTCAGTGGACTATTACTCCCGCTTCCTCAGTGATAGGACATATTCGTAATGGCAAATTGCGGGCTGTTGCTCATAGCCTTAGCCAAAGATCACCATTAATGGGAGACTTACCAACAGTGGGCGAGACGATACCTGGGTTTAGTTATAGCGGATGGAATGGAATTGTTATGCCCAAAGGGGTTCCAAATGCTATCGTTGAAAAATTTCGAAGTGCGATGATAAAGACTTTAAGCATGACAGAGGTCAAAGATTTACTTGGAAAGCAAGGCGCTGAGATCTTCACTAATACGCCAGAACAATTTCGAACATTAGTTAAAACTGAATTTGAGAGTACTGCGAAGGTTGTAAAGGTTTCTAACCTAACAATTGATTAAATTTTTTCAAAAGCTGCTAATTACCAAAGAGTATGGTGATTTGCCGCTGGTTTGAAAAATCAGATTTATTAGTTACAAAATAGGAGTTGATTATCAGGAATATAACTTTCTGAAGTAATACTGAAAATTAGGTCGTATCCAGCCTTGGTCAAAAGTCATTCAAAAAATAAACATAAAACAAGCTTAAAGAAGAAATCTTTATATTCTATTTATTACACCTAAATCAAGCACCCATGACTATGAATTTATTTTTGAAGACAGAGGCAAAAAATCAACAAATAAAAATATGGTTTAAATTTCTTTCTCAAATATTTCCTGGATTAATACTTTGTTCTTTTTTAGCAATATTATCGATACAACTTGGTGGAGTCCCTTGGTTGGCAAGGCATGGGTTGAGTGCATTAACTATTGCAATTCTCCTAGGCATGTTCGTGGGCAACACCTTTCATCATAAATTCGCTTTGTCGACAAGCGCGGGCATTGATTTCTCTAAAAAAACCCTCCTTCGCCTAGGTATTATCTTTTATGGGTTACGTTTAACCACCCATGATATTGCAGAAGTAGGCCTAGCTGGAGTTATTACAGATGCTGTTATCGTGTGTTCCACCTTTGGACTTGCTTATATTTTGGGTAGAAGATTTTTTGGTCTTGATGAAAAAACTACAATCCTCATCGGAGCAGGAAGTTCTATTTGTGGTGCAGCCGCGGTCTTAGCTGCAGAGCCTGTTGTAGAAGGACGTGCTGAGCAAGTTACAGTTGCGGTTGCAACGGTGGTTGTCTTTGGCACATTAGCCATGTTTTTATATCCAGCACTCTACATATTCAACCAACATGCACAAATTATCCCTGGGAGTTCTAATCAATTTGGAATTTATATCGGTTCCACGATTCATGAGGTAGCACAAGTTGTTGTTGCCGGAAATGCAATCGATTCACCTACAGCTGATATTGCAGTGATTACAAAAATGGTTAGAGTGATGATGCTTGCTCCATTTTTAGTTTGCTTATCACTTTGGTTAAGCCGACGCAAAATCAATACCTCAGAAGAAACGAATAATCCAACGAAAATCATGATCCCTTGGTTTGCAGTTTATTTTATCGGCGTGGTACTTTTTAACTCTCTTCATCTATTACCTTCATCTTCGCAACCAATTACAACATTAATGGATACATTTTTATTGGCTGTTGCAATGGCTGCTTTAGGAATATCAACACATATTTCATTGATTAAAAAAGCAGGTATTCGACCACTCCTACTAGCTCTTATTTTATTTATTTGGTTAGTCGTTGGTGGAGCGTTCATCAATCGCTTTATCTTTATGTTATTTTGAACAATGTAATATTGGTAGACTGTATCTAAACAATAAAGAAAATGTCATCTAACCTAACTTTTAGTTTTACTCCTGAATCGCTATTAATAAGCCGAATGTTGAAGCCATTGCACCTGACTAGTTTTAAACAGTTCAATGGAATCAAAAATATCTTCTCTTGATTTTGCTCGCATAGAAAGGTTTTTATTGGTTACTTTCAAGAAGGATGACTTACTAAGATTACTTAGTAAGTTCTATTAAGAAAAACATCCTTAGATTAGTTACTTGGCAATATTCATAAGCCTAATTTACTAGCAAGACCAATTCGTTGTAATTTGCCTGTCGCTCCTTTAGGAATTTCATCCATAAAGATAATCTTTTTAGGGACTTTGAAATCCGCAAGTTTTTCAGCAGCAAAGCTACGAATATCTTTTTCTTCAGCAGATTTACCTTCGCGAAGAACAACTACGGCCCCTACTTCTTCACCAAGTTTTTCATGAGGGATCGCAAAAGTAACCACTTGTAAAACTGCTGGGTGTTCCATCAAAATTTCGTCGACTTCTCTTGGTGAAATTTTCTCACCACCGCGATTAATAATTTCTTTTAAGCGACCAGTAATCGTCACATAACCATCAGCATCAATGGTTCCTTGATCACCTGTTCTAAACCATCCTTTTGTGAAATTCTCGGCATTTGCTTTTGGATTATTCTCATAGCCCTTAGTCACGTTTGCCCCTTGAATCACGATTTCACCTGTCTCACCGACTCCCAAAAGCTGACCATTTTCATCCATAATCGCCACGCGAGGACCTGCTGCAACTCCAACAGTCCCAGGTTTGCGCTGGGCTGGAGGGAGGAGATTACTACACATTTGGTGTGAAGCTTCAGTCATACCGTAAGACTCAATCAGAGGAGCCTTAAAACAAGCTTCAAGTTCTTCAATCACCTTCATAGGCATTGACGAACTAGAAGATCTAATAAAACGCAGTGGGTTATTTTGAATAATTGCTTGATTATTATTTGCTCTGGTTAGAATTGTTTGATGCATGGTTGGCACAGCCGTATACCAAGTTGGTTTAACTTGATCCATCCATGAGAAAAACTTCAGTGCATTAAACCCAGGGGTGCATGACACATATGCTCCAGCTGAAAGTGGCGCCAATATACCAGCAATAAGTCCATGGATATGGAATAAAGGCATAATATTTAGACCACGATCTTTAGTATTAAAAGCAAGTGTGTCTGCTATATTGCCTGCAGATGCACACACATTACTTTGCGACAAGGGCACAATTTTTGGCCTAGAGGTAGTTCCTGAAGTATGTAATATCAATGCCACATCCTCCGCCTTCGCCCATCCACCTTGTTGAAGTACCATTTTTTTCTTACTACGTAAGCTGAGTGTAAATGTACCCGCACCACATTCCGGAGTAGGTTGTAAATCAATAATTGCAACACCTAATTTTTGGGCTACAGCAATAGCAGGAGACTCTGAGCCAGTTTTAACAATAATTGCTTTGGCTTTAAGATCTTCCAAATAAAACTCAAATTCGTCAGCACGATATCCTGCGTTAAGTGGAGCGGAGGTTGCACCACTCGCGATAGACATAAATGCCAAAGCCATCTCAGGACCATTATCTAAAACGATTGCGACGCGATCATTTCTGCCGATACCAAATTTGTTCAGTTGTGCAACAGTATGAGTGATGAACAGACGTAAACTTTTAAAAGTTAAATCCAACTGATCTGGAGCACCAATTGCTGGTTGGTCGTCATTGCCCAAAGATAATAATTCTGGAAGGGTCGTACAGTATTTCATAAAAGTTTTCCTCTTGATTAATAGGCGGTAATTTTTAATTGACCTTTTTGATCGGCCAAGGTTTTAGATAGTAGACTAATACATGCAAAGACTGCATCGATATGTGGTGTGGGTAGATTAACGATCTGGCCAAGTTCAATCACAGAGCCAATCAAAGCATCTTTTTCAATGGCACGGCCAGCTTCAATGTCTTGCAACATGGATGTTTTATGGGCACCAACAGCTTGTGCACCAGCGATTCTTTTTTCTAGAGAGACCCGAAATTGAATACCGAGTTTTTCTCCGACATCTTGCGCTTCCTTCATCATTTTTGCGACCAAATCTCGTGATAAGGGAAATTCACAAATATCAACGAGGGTGGCATGCGTTAAGGCACTGATAGGATTTAAACTCAAATTACCCCATAGCTTAGTCCATAGTTCAGAGCGAATATCAGAAATTACTGGCGCTTTGAAGCCTGCTTCTTTAAGCGTTTTCGAGAGAAGCTCTATTCTAGGAGTAGATATATTATCGATTTCTGCAACAGAGAATCGATTTCCTTCAATATGTTGAAGAACTCCTGGTTGGATCATTTCTGCAGCAGGGTAAACAACTGTGCCAACGACACGCTCGATCGGTAGATTAGTAGCAATGATACCGCCAGGATCAACGCTTTCTAGAGTGCGACCCTCATATTCACCGCCATGTTTGAAGAAGTACCACCAAGGAATACCATTTTGCGCTGTTAGAACCATAGTTTCTTCGTGATACATAGCAGGTAATTCATGGACAATTGCAGCCACTTGATGCGCCTTCATTCCTAAAATTACCAAGTCTTGTTGCCCAGCTTCACTGATGGATCCCAAGGCGCGAAGCCGAGTAATCGATTCGCTTCCGTCTTCAGCGATCAACTTAAAACCATTTTCCTGAATCGCCCTCAGATTAGGACCTCTTGCAATCACCGTGACATCGTTTCCCGATTGGGCAAGTTTGATTGCCAATAGACCACCAATTGCTCCGGCACCTACAACACAAATTTTCATATTTTCACCAAATAAAATGAGATTTAACTACAAATCAATTTTGTTTATAGCTTCATCCAAAACAACTTTTATTAAATATCTTGTACCGTATTAACCAATTTACCAATACCTTCAATCTCTACTTCGATAAGTTGACCACCCTTGATTGGCAGTACTCCTACAGAAGTTCCACAAGCGATGAGATCACCTGGATATAAAGTCATATCAAATGACAAATAGCTTAATATTTGATAAGGATTAAAAATCATATCAGAACATGGATAGCTTTGGCGTTCTCTGCCATTGATTAAAGTTTTAACCGTTAAGTTTTCATAAGACACGTCAGTCTCAATCCAAGGGCCAAACGGTCCAAAGCTGTCGTAGCTTTTTGCCCTTGTCCATTGTTTAAAAGATTCATCTTTTGTAAGAATCTCTAGGGCTGTGACATCATTAACGCAGGTATAACCAAAAATATAATCTTTCGCATCTGTAACTGAAATTTCTTTTGCAGTCTTGCCGATTACGATACCTAATTCACCCTCATAAATAACCCGTCCGACTGGACCAGTGGAAGTTTTTGGTAGTTTGATGGCACCTCCTGGCTCTAAAAAAGAATTGTTAGACTTTATAAAATATAGAGGCTCAAGCGGAATCGAATTATTTTGTTGAACTGCTGCCGCGTGATAGTTGTTCCATAAACCGATCATCTTCGAGGGCTGGCAAGGATAACTAAGTTCAACATCATCTAAAGACAGTTGTTCACCAGTCATTTTGTAATCACCAAACAAATTCCCAGAGATGGTTTCAATCTGTGTACCATCTTGATTGAGTCTGCCATACGTTATTTCTGCACTTTTTTTATTGATAAAGCGACACCATTTAGCCAAGATTCTCCCCTTTGCTTAAGAATATTTTTTAGATATTAACTTTTTTATCTATTTTGCACAAAATAAAAAAAAGATGACCATTTTTATATTTTCATGTAATATTTAAAAAAAACACAACTAGGAATACAGCTTTAACTCATTCCAAACATACAGCGCATACATCATCTATTTTTATGGTTAGAGATGATTGTTGAATGGCTTTTGAAGAAAAATTAAATTAGGTTTTATCTCCCTTTTAA
>Ga0209188_1003862_pt1 | contig 10088 bp, 10 predicted proteins | sample C_130625_EF_Meta_FD_187307 | JGI IMG/M metagenome (GOLD analysis project Ga0209188, IMG submission 187307) | Freshwater microbial communities from Lake Croche, Canada to study carbon cycling - C_130625_EF_MetaG (SPAdes) (version 2) | ecosystem: Environmental > Aquatic > Freshwater > Lake...
AAATGGTTACCAGTCATTGCATACAACGCTATTAGGTCCATCGGGTGTGCCGGTCGAGTTTCAGATTCGTACAGCAGATATGCATGCGATCGCTGAAGCTGGCGTTGCGGCACACTGGGCATATAAAGATGGATCACCAGACATGAGTGAGGTGCAAAATCGCGCACACCAATGGCTACAATCCTTAATTGATATTCAAGATAGCAGTGGCGACTCGCAAGAATTCTTGGAGCACGTCAAGATTGATTTATTCCCAGATGCAGTTTATGTCTTTACTCCCAAAGGGCAGATCAGAGCTTTGCCAAGGGGCGCGACGGCATTGGATTTCGCATATTCAATCCATAGTGATCTTGGTAACACTTGCGTGGCTGTAAAAATTAATAGTTTGCAACTACCGCTACGCAGTGAGCTCAAAAATGGCGACATTATTGAAGTCATTACCTCAGCCAATTCTCAACCTAATCCGGGGTGGCTTGCTTTTGTGCGAACTGGTAAGGCGCGTGCATCGATACGGCACTCTCTCAAGACTAAGCATTATTCAGAGTCATTACAACTGGGTGAACGTTTATTGATCAATGGTCTGCGTCAGCAGGGTGTTGATGCAGCACTCCTGACCCCGGAGATTTGGGAAAAATTGATCCATTGGACCGGTGATAAAACCCGCGAAGAGGCTTGCGTTAACATCGCCTTGGGGCGCCGTTCACCGCAAGAGTTAGCAATTCGGCTCAAAATTTTGATTGATGACGATGGTGGTACTGAGCAAATGCGTTTTGGTGCTGCTGACTGGATGTCCTCTGCCGCTGAACTTACTCAACATCATCATCAACGGCAAGCTATTTTGGTCGATGGTCGTGAGGGTAATTCGATTCACTTTCAGACTTGTTGCCATCCCATACCTGGCGATAACATCATTGGTTATTTAGGCAAAGGCGAGGGCTTACAGGTACATATCAATGATTGTCCTGTTGCCTTACGGATGCTTTCAAAAGATGGTGAGAAGTGGGTAGAGGTCGAGTGGAGTAAAGAAGTGCATCGCGAATTTGAAGTAGATTTAGTTATCGATACTCTTCAAGGCAAAGGTGTTTTGGCACGGGTTGCGAGTAGCGTTACTGCAGCTGATTCCAATATCATGAATGTGTCTATGGAAGATCGTTACAAAGAAGATTCTGTCGTTATCCGTTTCACTATTCAGGTATACGATCGTTTGCATTTATCAAGAGTGATGCGCAGTCTGCGTACTAATCACGACGTATTACGCGTTACCCGTATTCGTTCAAGCTAAGAATCTAAGAGATTTCTCGCTCAGAGATATTGCACTTCTAGAATTTCAATCTCACAAGGTCCAGTTGGCGTTTGGATTACAACGCAATCTCCAAGACGCGCTTTAATCAAAGCCTTGGCAATAGGTGATACCCAACTCACATGACCTTTTTCGAGATCAACCTCGTCGACTCCAACAATGGTGATCGTGATTTCTTTACCAGCCTCAGATCCTGCGACTATTGCGTAGCTCACTGTTGCGCCAAAAAAGATTTGCTCAGCATCTGCATTACCAGATTTTCTAGCCAAATTGTCGACGACCACAGCAAATTCTAAGCGTTTATTTAAAAAACGAATGCGACGATCAATCTCCCGCAAGCGCTTTTTTCCGTAGATGTAGTCTCCATTCTCAGACCGATCACCATTGGAGGCGGCCCAGTGAACTACCTTCACAACCTCGGGCCGATCAGTGTTTAGGAGCTGCAGAAGCTCACTTTTAATGCGTTCGTGGCCGGTAGGGGTGATGTAGTTTTTCTCTTCCATGGCATAATTATGGCTGTTGCGGCTGTAGCTCAGTTGGATAGAGTACTTGGCTACGAACCAAGGGGTCGTGGGTTCAATTCCTGCCAGCCGCACCATCTTCTCTAGGGCCTAGTTGATAAAACTGGGCCCTTTTCATTTTTCTCCAGGTTTTCATCAAGATCTCTAATAGTCGAAATGTGTACATTTCGAGGTCTGACACCTTGTGTTTTGTGCATAAGATATCCGTTTCTTAATAACAATCCTGTAGTATCAAAACCACGAGATTGCCACTTCCATCACTATGCCGATAAATACAGATTCTTCTTGTGGACAAGCTTCCATTGCGAAGTGGGAGTTGTCCAATGCGGGAACGGCAAAAGTTACGATTACCGGCAAAGTGGATGTCTATTCACTTGGAGATGTTTGGTCACGCATTCGCGAGCAACAAGATGCCTGGTTAAAAACCTCCGGACAACATCAACTGACCTTTGATGCAAGCGCAGTTTCCTCCTTTGATGGTGCAGGCATTGCCTTTCTGATTGATATTGAAAAAGTTCAACAAGCTGCAGGTGGAACATTTACGCTGATTGGTCTAGATCCCCGTTACGAACCTTTACTCAAAGAGTTTGACCCAATTAGCAACCTGTTTCCGGTGCCGGCTGCTAAACCGCAGAGAAGTTTTGTAGTCAGCACCGGAATTGCTGCCCAGAATCTACTCGATGATATTCATGGCCTAGTGTCATTTACAGGGCATCTCGCCGCAGACCTATTCTGGTCATTACGCCATCCCAATCAAGTGCGCTGGGGTGACTTTGTAAATGCTGCTGTGCAAGCCGGTATTGCTGCTTTGCCAATCGTGGGCTTAGTAGCATTCTTAATCGGAGTGATTTTGTCTTTTCAGGCTGCTATTGGCATGCAACAATTTGGCGCAGTGTCATTTGTTGGACCCTTAGCAGCTCTCGGCATTGTCCGAGAGATGGGCCCCTTAATTACCGCTATTTTGCTTGCGGGTCGCTCATCTGCTGCATTTGCTGCTGAGATTGGCACGATGACTGTAAATAGTGAGGTCGATGCTTTAGTCACCGGCGGTCTGAGTCCGATTCGATTTTTAGTTGTGCCCAGAGTACTTGCTGGAATTTTGGTAGCTCCCATTCTGACTTTGTATGCGGACGTCATCAGTGTGATCGCATCCATGTTCACCATGCTGATTTATGGTATTCCATTTATTAATTTCTATAACGGCATGTTGTCTGCTGTGGATGTGGAAGACATTGGTTCGGGTCTTATCAAAGCAACCCTTTTTGGTATTGTGATTTCTGCGATGGGATGTCTGCGCGGTATGCAAACTGGTACAGGAGCAGCGGCAGTTGGTATCTCTGCTACCCGTGCAGTGGTGAGCAGTATTGTGATGATTGTTTTAGTTGACGGTATTTTTGCCTTTATCTCTTATAAGACTGGCTTCTAATGACTGCTCTCAATTCCTCCACCTTCGCAGTCGACGTGCAAAACCTGACGGTTGGTTATGGCTCAAATGTACTTATGCAAGATCTTAATTTCACAGTCAATATTGGTGAGATATTTGTGATTCTTGGAGGCTCAGGCTGTGGCAAATCCAGTTTGCTTAAGAATCTCTTTGGACTCTATCAACCTTTAGCAGGTAATGTATTAATCGAAGGCCAAAACATTACAACAGCCCAAGGTGCTGAGCGTCAAAAGATTATGACTAGCTTTGGGGTGATGTATCAACAAGGCGCATTATTTGGCTCGATGAATCTTCTGGAGAATGTAACCTTATTCATGGAGGAGTACACCGATCTAAGTCAGGATCAGATGAATTTACTGGCACGTTGCAAATTAGATCTAGTGGGCCTGCTGCCTTATGAGACCTACATGCCTAGTGAAATTAGTGGTGGTATGCAAAAGCGGGCGGCGATTGCGAGGGCAATGGCATTAGACCCCAAAATATTGTTTCTGGACGAGCCATCTGCAGGTTTAGACCCTATTACCTCTGCTGATCTCGACAGCACGATCCAGGACCTTTCTAAGAATTTAGGCATTACCTTCATCATCGTTTCACATGAATTAGCTAGTATTTACGCTATTGCAGACAAAGTCATAATGTTGGACAAGGGCGCTAAGGGGATCATTGCTGAGGGCGATCCTAAAGTCTTAAGGGATACCAGTCAGGATCCACGAGTGCATCAATTCTTCAATCGTATTATGAGTAAGGACGCAGCATGAGCACGAACTCAAATCCCAATTATTTTCGTTTAGGCATTTTTGTACTGGCTGCTATTGCCGCATTGATTGCAGTGGTGCTGATTTTTGGAGGCGGGAAAATCTTTCAAAAATCCTTCACGGTTGAAACCTACATTAAGCAATCTGTGACTGGTCTAGATACAGGGGCTGCTGTGCGTTTTAGAGGCGTGAAAATTGGGCAGGTAAGCTTAATTGGTTTATCAGGCGATCTGTATGAGAAGGATATTCCATTTGAACAGCGTCTTCAGTACGTAGTTGTACGTATGAAAATATTTGGTGAAAAGGTTAGTGAAGAGCAGGTAATGGATTTTGTAGATAATCAATTACGCGCGAGAGTCAAGTCGATGGGCATTACTGGCGTGAACTATATTGAATTTGATTTTGTTTCTAATGCTGATGCAGCTCCGAAACTTCCTTATGCATGGAAACCGGATTATGTTGTAATTTCATCGATGCCCAACCAGGCAGATGAAATTATTTCAGGGATTCAAAATTTTCTCAGTGCTGTGAACAAGATGAATCTCGATGGCACTACGAAAAAGTTCGATCAACTACTCACTAACCTTAATGTCTTAATGGCAGGTGATGGCAAAGGAAATGAGGGCTTAGCACGTTCCGTCCAATCTCTTAATGTGATCATGGATAGAATTGCGAAGGTGACCGATAAGAATGAGCTCGACATATTGATGCGTGAATTGGTTGGTACTATGGTTTCATTGCGTCAAACCGTTACTAGCATTCAGGGTGATACCACCGCTTCGATTGAAAACCTCAAACAAACTACTGAGAATCTGAATGAGCTTAGTCGGGTTGCCAGCCAGTCTCCTGCAAGCTTAATCTGGGGTGAGCCGCCGCCCAAAATTGTTCTGCCAATGAATGGTACGCAAACGCAATCTGGAGTTCAAAAATGATGAAACGTATCCTGCTCTCCACGCTAGTTTTGGGTTTGTTTGCCTGCTCCCTGCCGACTCGTCCACCCGTCACTCCTAACAGCTTTATGGTGAACCCAGTACGCACTGGAGAAACTCTTAAAGCACAGACGCCTTATTGGCTCAAGATTGGTTCTGTGACTGTAGCGCCACCTTTTGATGGTAAGTCTTTAGTTTATCGTTTAGGCGATCAACGCTATGAGAAAGACTTCTATAACGTCTATTCAGCTATTCCAGCAGAAATGATTGCCAACGCAGAGCGTGAATGGATTAATCAGGCTGGCATGTTTGCTGCGGCGGTTGGTCAAGGTAATAGTTTTTTCCCTTACTACACGCTGCAAGTCTCAGTGAATGAGTTTTATGGCGACTATCGTATTAGGCCTGAGGCAGTAGTCAGCATGGAATTTTTTCTGACGGTAAACAATGGCGGAAAGACAAACCCTTTAATTGGTACAAATCGTTACACCAAGCGAGTTGAGTTGAAGAGCAACACTCCTGAGGCTCTAGTAGCGGGACAGCAGCAGGCTCTAGCGGAAATTCTGAAGGAATACGAGGGGCAACTTAATAAATATGCAGCAAATTTACCTAAGCCTTTGGGCCAGTAGTGTGCCGAATGCTTAAGAGAGGGTGACTAAGTTCTTAGGTAGTTCAACAAGGCGGCTAGCGGCAAAGCGATCGGGTAGAGCTTGACGATGCCTGGGCTCTCTGCGATCGAGATAGATGCTCAGCGGCCACAAGAAGAGGGCGATGGTGAAAAGCATTTCTATAATCTGCCACTTTTCTAAATGCATGACCCATTGCAATACAACGCAGGGTATCAGCCACAGTGAGCCATAAACATAGCGCCACATAGCTTGACGTCTACTAAGGTTGTAGCCATCACGATTAATTATCCGAATACGCCACGTCTGCATGGCCAGTGTTTGACCTGATTTTGTCCAGTACCAAACAAAGTAGAGGCCTAGGATGGCATAGAGATATAAGAAGGTGAGCCAGCTTGGTAATGCGATACCAAATAAAACACCTAGGCCAAGATTCGGCAGAAGAAAGGTAAGCGCCACCACCCCAAGTAGCACCAATTGTTCGTATAAAGAACAGGAGACGCGACGCCAAAATGATGGGGAAGGTAATACGCTAAGTTCGGCTGGCGTCATAGACTGCTTCAGAATTCAATTGAATTAATTGTTAGAGACGCTGCTCTCAGGTGCGGATGGAGCGCTCTCGGCTGGCACACTTCTTGGCTTAGGGGCTGGAGGTGGAGGCGTCGAATTTTGATTGATGGCGTGTTGTTGCAGTGTAGGCGCGTTAATGGCATTCGGTTTTTTCTTTGCCTCTACCTCTGCCAGTTTCTTCTTTTGTTCGTCACTCAATTTTTGGTAGGCACTCCATGCCTCTGCCTTTTTTTCAGCAGGGAACTTGAGGCTACTCAGATAATTTTCTCGAGCGACACGGCGCTCTTTTTGCGAAAGCTTGGACCAACTAGCCATGCGAGATTGAAGACGTTGCTGATCTTGTTCACTCATTTTTGGGTAGATGTTGGCTACTTGGGTCCACTTCCTGCGACTGTCTGGCAACATGTAATCCCAATCGCTTTCTAGCGGCGCAAGGATTTGTTGTTGAGCTGGCTTGAGGCTTTCCCATGTGCCATCAGGTTTTTTCTCAGGAATTGCTGTTGCTTTTCCATGAGCGGCACTTGAGGCAGGTTGCGCGATAGCTGGAGAAGCACCAAAGTCAACAACAGACAGCAACAGAACGCCATAAGCGCCAGCTATCAAAGGCTTGGACTTAAATGACATTGAATAAATCGCGAATTATTTGCTTTGAATAGAGTCTGCAGCAGTGTCGCCGGAGTCGGATAATGGACCATGTTTGAGAAAGGCCATAAACCCACTATCAGCATAAGCGTCGGGTGGAACATCATCTGATAGCAAGGCAGCATCAACTTCGGCAATATCATTAATGCGGGAGTTGTCCTGCCACTGGGCAATGCCAATGAGTCCAAAAACTAAAACGACGAGTGGGGCGATCCAACTGATCGTATCCCAAACACCGCTTGAGTGAGAACCCCAGTTGCCAGTGGCACCTGCCAATATTCTTGTTTGCACAAGTACTTTTTGGGTTTTTCTAACTGAAAGCGCTTTCATACGCGCTGCATAGAGGCGATCTTTGATGCCGATTGGTAGACTTTGGGCGCCATGGTTTAGTAGGGCAGCGCTAGCGCGGCCAAATTGGTCTGCTTGGGTCTCGGTAAGTTGATCATCAAAGTGTTTCACAGCGTAATTCCTTTTAATTTCAATGCTTTAGCTAGGGTCTGAGTGGCTCTAGAACAATGAGTTTTGACACTTCCTTCGCTACAACTCATTGCTTTAGCGGTCTCAGAAATACTCAGCTCATCCCAATAACGCATTAGGAAGGCTTCTCGTTGACGTACAGGTAATTTAGCAATTTCTGACTCCAAAGCAAGTAAAAGTTGACTCTGTTCAAGTTTTTGAGCACCATCTTGGTGAATTTCACTCTCATCGGGTGCTGAAAGGGACTCTAGAGGATCAAAATCGTCATTTTCATCGGTTTTCTTACCCATATTGGAAAAGAGGGTGACCCAGGTGTTTCTGACTTTTTGACGGCGAAACCAGTCATGAATCTGATTTTGCAAAATGCGCGTAAATACCAGCGGAAGTTCCGCAGCGGGTCGATCACCATATTTCTCTGCTAACTTGATCATGGCATCCTGAACAATATCCAAAGCGGCATCGTCGTCACGCACGGCATAAACCGCTTGCTTAAAAGCGCGCTGCTCAATTTTGCTCAGAAAGTCAGATAGTTCTTGGGCTGATGCCATGCAATGGATTAGACCTGAATCAGTAAGAATTGGGCTATTTTAGGGGATTGCTATAGAATATAAGGCTTACTACCAAGATTCTCATTCAAGAAGTGGTTTTTCCGGTAGCAGCGCCGTTCGAACTCAGGCCATAAGCAGGAGACAGAACAGACCAAACAATTTTTTGCCGAAAATTGCAAAGGACGAAAGAAAATGAATACTAGCAGCGCAGAATTTTTAGCTAAAACAGCTACTAAAGACTCAGTCAATACCAATACCCCTGTACCAGAAATGATCGGTGCCGAAATGCTTGTGCATGCTTTGCACGCAGAAGGCGTTGAATTCGTATGGGGCTATCCCGGTGGAGCTGTGCTCTTTATCTATGATGAAATTTTTAAGCAGGATAAGTTTGAACATATCCTGGTTCGACATGAGCAAGCAGCAGTGCATGCGGCTGATGGTTATGCACGTGCAACCGGTAAGGTTGGCGTTGCATTAGTTACCTCAGGCCCTGGTGTCACCAATGCTGTCACTGGAATTGCGACAGCTTATACCGACTCGATCCCGATGGTGATCATCAGCGGTAACGTACCCACATACGCAATCGGTGAAGATGCATTCCAAGAGGCAGACACAGTGGGCATTACTCGCCCAGTGGTAAAGCACAACTTCTTAGTTAAAGACATTAAGGATTTGCCGCTCGTCTTGAAGAAAGCTTTCCACATCGCTCGTACCGGAAGACCCGGACCAGTATTGGTCGATATTCCAAAGGACATCTCTGCAACTAAGGGACCATTTGTTTATCCCGAAACACTAGAGATGCGTTCTTACAACCCAGTGGTCAAGGGGCATAGCGGTCAAATCCGTAAAGCGGTTTCTTTGTTGCAAGAAGCAGAGCGTCCCTATATTTATACCGGCGGCGGCATCATCTTGGCCGATGCTGCACCAGAATTAAAAGAATTCGCGGACCTTTTGGGTTATCCCGTTACTAACACCCTAATGGGCTTAGGTGGTTTTCCTGGTACCAGCCCGCAGTTTTTAGGCATGCTCGGTATGCATGGCACTTTTGAGGCCAACATGGCAATGCAACACAGCGATGTCTTGATTGCGATTGGTGCACGCTTTGATGACCGTGTGATTGGCAATACCGAACACTTTGCAAGTCATCCACGGAAGATCATCCATATCGATATCGATCCTTCTGTGATATCGAAGCGGGTGAAGGTTGATGTACCGATTGTTGGCAATCTTAAAGAAGTATTACAAGAAATGACTGCTCAATTAAGAGCTGCTGGCCCACGTAAAAATGGTGACAAACTCGCCGCATGGTGGGAGCAGATTAATGAATGGCGCAAAAAAGATTGCTTGAAGTACGACGAAGCATCACAAATTGTGAAGCCACAGTATGTGATTCAGAAACTTTGGGAGTTGACTGGTGGTGATGCCTTTATTTGCTCTGACGTTGGTCAGCATCAAATGTGGGCAGCACAGTTCTATAAGTTTGACAAACCCCGTCGCTGGATTAACTCGGGCGGTCTTGGCACCATGGGTGTTGGCTTGCCATATGCCATGGGAATCAAGAAAGCATTCCCGGATAAGGATGTTTTCACTGTTACAGGTGAGGGCTCTATTCAGATGTGTATTCAGGAGTTGTCAACCTGCAAGCAATACAACACGCCTGTGAAGATCGTCTCATTGAACAACCGTTACCTTGGTATGGTTCGTCAATGGCAGGAGCTCACTTATAACAAGCGTTACTCCAGTTCTTACATGGATTCCTTGCCAGATTTCGTCAAATTAGCTGAAGCCTTCGGTCACGTGGGGATGCTCATTGAGAAGAAGTCTGATGTTGAAGGCGCACTCAAAGAGGCGATTCGTTTAAAAGATCGCACCGTGTTTATGGATTTCCAGACGGATCCAGAGGAAAACGTTTGGCCCATGGTTCAAGCGGGTAAGGGCATTAGCGAAATGCTCTTGGGTAGCGAGGATCTCTAATGCGACATATTATTTCTGTATTGATTGAGAACGAACCGGGCGCACTATCACGCGTTGTGGGTCTTTTCTCTGCGCGCGGTTACAACATTGAAACTTTAAGTGTTGCCCCTACTGAGGATTCTTCTTTATCTCGTATGACGATTGTGACGGTTGGTTCTGATGATGTGATTGAGCAAATTACTAAGCACTTAAATCGCTTAGTTGAAGTGGTCAAGGTGTTTGATCTGAGTGAAGGTCTACATATTGAGCGCGAGCTGATGATGATCAAAGTGCGTGCAGTTGGTAAGGAGCGCGAAGAACTTAAA
>Ga0209188_1003864_pt1 | contig 10080 bp, 31 predicted proteins | sample C_130625_EF_Meta_FD_187307 | JGI IMG/M metagenome (GOLD analysis project Ga0209188, IMG submission 187307) | Freshwater microbial communities from Lake Croche, Canada to study carbon cycling - C_130625_EF_MetaG (SPAdes) (version 2) | ecosystem: Environmental > Aquatic > Freshwater > Lake...
ACGGACGCTTGGTCGCCGTTAGCGAGCATAGTGACCATATCTTTCACAAAACCGAAACGCTGGTTGATTGTGAATTTAGATTCAACGACAGGTTCTGCCGCATCGGTACGCTTGAGCATACGCTCTAAAGCACGGCGATTGGAACGCTTGACGGTTTTGCCGTCAATAATAGCTGCAAACTTGTCGCCGATAGTGAAAATGTTAGACATAAAATCTCCAGTTGTGTATCAATTAAGAGTCTATTATATCAGGACTGGCAGAAATGTCAAGCAACCACAGTTGTGATTTTTGTTGTTTTTATACAACAGTTAGACTTGTCCTTTTAGGCCGTCCACTTTTGCATTGATACAGGTGCCTTCCAATGTCTCAATAGGAAATCCTGATTTCTCGGCAATTTGAATCATCACTTTCTTTTGTGTATCGATGGATGCTCTGCATTGTTCTTCACTCTTATAATGTGTTTGCGCCTGCATAAAATTGCAGCTTCCGTTTAGGCACATGAATAGTACCGGTATAAAAATTTCAATCATTTTGTTTCCTCTGCTAATTTCCTATAACCTGACCAACTTGGATGTATTTTGTCGGGCTGAAGTTTTTCAATTGGTAATACAATATCGCCGTGGTCTTTTGCTACGATTTGAACCATCTTTTGAACATCAGGTTTGATTGCAGGCAGTATCCAAAACACTCGTTCAGCACTGACCTTAGTCCTTAGTTGTTGTAGTTCCCACATCGTCCTAACACCCTCATGGTCATTTGAACCTAGGCTGATAATGACTGTTTTCGCATTCAGTTTTTTATCTGCATTCTGTTTGTTCCATTGCCAGCTATTGATACCGCCTTTGGCATAGGCGACACACTCAGGCTTGAATTGGTGTGTGCCAACTGCAATACTATCACCGAGAATCAAACAATCAATCATTTACTCACCCTTAATTCTGCATCCATATTAACCCAGCAGGCATGCCGATATGTGTATACAAAATCACATAATCCTTCATAAGAACCCCAACCATTCTCTGGATCAAATTGCTTGAAGAATTCTGGATCAGACATTAGAATGTTCCATCCTTCATCCAAGTAATCAACAATAGTCCGAGCATGGGTAAACCCATGTTCTTCGGGCTGCCATAGAATGTCATAGAGGGTGAGATTGTTTTCATCAACCATAACCTGACTAGCCATTATAGCCAAATTGTGAGTAATGTTACGACTATAAACAGAGGTAGGTTGCATAACCATTAAATCAACATCAAGGCTCATTCTTCGACCTCCTCATACCACATTCTCACAGGCATATAACCTAGTGAACTGTTTAACCAATAATCAACTTCCGACTGAGGCATTCCCTCTGAAACCAACCATTTGTAGAATTCATTTCCGACTAATGCTTCATCAGGCATTGGTTTCGGGAAACCCCATTTCCAACCACTTGGTGGGTCACATATAGTTACAGTTTTTTTCATATATGGTCCTTCAAAATAGGTTACATTATAACAGATTGGTGGGGATTGTCAAGCAATATTAGTTGTTAAGGTGTGTAAATAAAGTTCCGGTACACACCATAGCGGCGTATCAGAATCGTAATTAAAACGCCTATGGTCAGTTCCAATGCGAACAAAATCGCTAGTATGGCACCTAAAACTATCATTCTTTGGTTTTAGTAATTTGGACTTTGAACAGAATACCACAAAGCATACTAATACCCCAGGCCTGTACCCATTCAATATTGTTAACACCATCAACGGCACCAACCAGTGCATTATTCCACAACCACATTACCGGCCAACTCAGTAGAAAACTGAGAAATACAGCAAGCAGAACCATAGCCACAAAGGCACCAATAGCAGTAGAGATATTCATTTTCATTTTCTAGTCACTTTCACAATCCAGGTTCTAAAATCACGGCGAGATATATTGGCTATAGGTATACCAGCCGTCTTACAGAAATGATACGCTTCAAGATAAAATCCAAATTCTTTCATGCCTGTTCTCCAAATATAAAATTAACCTCTTACTTGTTATCAATCACGATAAACTCGGTGATACCATACTTTTTGGTCAAGAATGCTTTTGCAGCATCGACCGTAGGACGGGCCGCTTCCGATTTACCACCGAACCAGGCCATATACTTTTGACGGTCTGCACGGAACACGATAGTACCATCTGCATAGGTTTCCTTAGTAGATGCTTTCGCTACTTTGACTTTTGCTACCTTGACAGCCTTAGGTGCTTTTGGTGCTTTGACCGATTTTGCTACCTCGACAGTCTCAATATTGGCGACCAATTCAACGGTCACAGGTTGTTTGGCCAGGACCTTGACAGGACCACGCCACGGTAGGAAACCGAGAGCACCAGTCTTACCTTTGGCCTGCATCACATCTTCCATGAGATACTCGCAGCGTGACCATTCCTGAGATTCGGCATCGAACCAGCGATACGGAGTACCGAGTTTCTCACCACGGTCGACCACATACAGGCCAGAGTGAACAGGATTAACACCAGAATTAAATACTTTTTCCATAATTACCTCTATCAACAAATCAAACTATATTATAACAGAATCCGACGGATATGTCAAGCGCACTGTTGTTTTTATACAACATTAATATTCATATGCCGAGAAAGTAACAGCATTCTGCTTCAGGCAGGTAGACTGGCGGCAGTTACGGTTTCGATTAGGAAACGCATCAGCAGGAGTATTACGGGGACCACGGTATCGCAGTTTGTAATATTTACCAGTGATTTTAGATATTTCCCGAAATACAGGAAGATATTTAATTGGGATATTAGAATATTCTGCCTGTGCCGAGTAATTAGCGAAAGAATTAAAAGATATTTTCATGATAATATAATAATTAAATAATTAAATAATAATTATGCCGATTTGAGCATAATTGAAGGGTATTTTACGAAACCAGAGATATCTTTTTTCGCTTTACCTTTTGCATAGAGACCGACCACAGAGTTTGCAGGGTCCAGAAAACGCAGGTCCGACTCATCGCCGTTAAATACAGGCATAAATTTATAGGTCTCAGGCATTGCTGAACCTTTTTTGATGCCGAATACTACAGCAATATTATAACCTTGGGTCATCGCCGACATTACATCAGCATCATTACCGTCAGCAGCAGAAAATGTCAGGTGATAATTAGCAATATTATTCACTTTACGACCTAGCACCTTGGTGTAGTCATAGAATTGGACATTAGGAAATGCCGCGAATATGTTAATATATGCCACACCGTCTACCTCGACAGTATATTTTTCCCATGATATGTCAGAGGTACCATTGAGGCGGAACACAGGAACCAGACCTTGTTTCGCTGCCTGCTTGATTGCCAATTTAATATCAGCGACCAACCACTCAAAGAAACCAGCCCGCTCTTCGTAAAAAAATACCGTTTTACGGATCCGTGCCTTTTGAATTACATTGGTATTTTCACCTTTTTTGAACATACCACCGCGACCGGCAGTATTCAAGCAGGCAGCAATACAACCTGCCGTTGCTTTGGGGCAAGTATTATGTCCTGATAATGTAGCAGGAGCAAGGTGCAGAATATAGGTCATATAACCTTGAGTCATACCCTTGAGCGTTTTAGGATTACCGACTGATAATAATTTCATAATTTACTCCACAGAAACAATAATATCCATAACCGATTGTAGAAGCATTGACATTTCATAGTCGCCGTTATTATCGTCCTCGCATTCTGCCACCAATTCATATTCGTTTAGAGCATCATAAATCAATTCTATTTGCTCCTGAGAAAATAATTGGTGCAACATTGCTTGCTGTTCTGCTTTTGTCATTTTATTGCTTTCAGTATCGTTTAACATGAGTGCCATTATACACGAATTGGTCAAAATGTCAAGCAACCATTGTTGCGATTTTATACTACACCTACAGTAAGGTTCATAGTATTAAAAGAAATATTAACCAGAAGCATATTATGTTTCAATAATGCTGCTTCGATTTTATTCACAATATTATACTTGAATTCTTTTTCTTCAACGGATAGATTATGATTCGCTTCATGGAGATGGGTATAACCATTATTATCAAAAGTAAACGGTACCAAATATACCTCTTTTGATCCACCTGCGGTCGTGCCATTCAGCAGTCTCCGAGAATTAAATAATATCTTATTTGCCATAATATCTACCTCAATTGTTTTCCGCTTGTTCCAGCATTTCACCGAGTTTAATCAGTAAATCATGCATAGGTTCATTGGTAAGATATACATTATCAATTTGCGGATTAAACAATCGAGTAAATTCCCGCAATTTCCAATCGACCATATCTACAGCAGAACATAATTCATTATATTTTGCGTTTATTTGATCCATGTTTTTCATAATATCTACCTCGACACCTTTACAGTCCGTTAATATCAATACTCCGCCAGCATTTCATACTCCGACACCACAGTATCAAAAGCATCCTGCTCTGTCCCAGTTAAGCCCGCATATTCCAGTTCCATTGTTTCAATAGTATCCATAAACGATTCGCATTTATTAGAGTAACCGAAGCGAGAAATCACTGCCATTGCTTGTCCGAATGTCATAATATGTCCTATCAAATAATAATTAAACTAATTCTTCCTGCTTAATATAGCGAATCGCTTCCGCCATAGAATCTACAGTATCAGTCAACCAACCAGTTTTACCGTCACCAATATCAATTTCCGAATGATTCACGGTAAAAGTATCAAATTCTGTATTATGAATAAAAGTACCGATTAGTTTAGAATCAGCAAATAAACTGTAATAATAAAACTCCGGGGTAGTATCAGCAGAAAATTTGCTAGATTCACCAATAATATAATAATTCATTTTATAATCGCTCTTATCGTTTAACATGAGTGCAATTATACACTAATCCGAGAAAATGTCAAGCACTATTCGGAAAGACATTAGAGACCGGTACAGTATTGCTTGTCAAGTGATAATAGTTGCGATTTGATATTTTAGTGCAAATAAGTGCATTTTTGTGTCATTAAAACAACAGCCCGCAGTATATGTCGCATCCACGATAGTTTGCAGCAGTATATGTCGCAATTAAGACAGAATAGCGAAGTTTAGTCTGTGTCCGCAATTTTTCTACGAATAATCCAGCATTATATCAGAAAATCCGAAGGTTGTCAAGCCCTTTCCGCATAATCTTCGCATAATTTTCGCTATTGCTTCGAGGTTTTCGATAGACCAAGACTATCGAGCGTTTCTGAGATGCTCTGAGAATATAACGACCACTCTCCGTGTCCATCCCGCTCATTGCTTCGAATCATGCGTCCATTATACCAGAGTTTCTGAGCATTGTCAAGCTTTTCCGCTATTGTATTCTTCTATCAGCTTCTGAAGCCTCATAGATGGACTCTATCGATTCGCCCACAGTCGGTGTGCCTCCATCCTATCACAATTCAGAGCTCCTGTCAAGCCCCCATTTCGCAACCATTGTTGTGATTTTTCGCTTGACATTCCCACTGGTTCTGGTATAATGGCATCACTTAAACGAAAGAACACTATGAGCTACCAATCCACCACTGAACAATATTTTGCCGTTACTGTAACCCTATTGGTGACATCCAGAAGCCGCGAAGCTGCAATGGACATGGCTGAATGGTTAGTGGATGACCTAGAGGTTCGGGAATATGAGGTCGTGGATGCTGTAGAGCACCGTGGTCTCCTGAGCGCTCAGGATCGCAACTAAGGTTGCTTGACATTCCTACCATCCTGGTGTATAATACAACCACTTAAACGAAACAAGGACATAAAATGATACTCTCCGAATATGATGCTCTGCAAAGCTACAACCAAATGCTGGATGACGTTTATCCTGAGGTTACTCTGGGCTTCTCCACTTTCCTGCCTCACCGTGTCCTGTTGGAGATGGATCGCACGGCCTATTATGAGGGTTTCCATGACTATGTAAATTCTCTGGTTGACGACGGCACCTATGTCGAAGGCTACACCGATGACCTGGAAGAATCCGTGGATGAGTCCATGGATGGTGACCACGATTCTGCCATGGCCTCTGCGGGCTTCGGTACGGATGAGGACTATGGCTTCTCCCACGATTAATCCAAATCGCAACTATAGGTTGTGACAGGATTGGTTGGTTCTGGTATAATGGCACCATCTAAACGAAACAAGGAAAGAAAATGAAGTTTTTAATTGGTATGGCTTTTGGTATCATAGTGGCTACGGTTGGTTTTACTGGCTTCGCCCAGTTGGCCGACCATGGTCTGACCAAGGTCAAAGCTGCGGCCACTGAGGTGATTGCCAAATAATCCAAATCGCAACTACAGTTTGTGACAGGAACGACCGACTCTGGTATAATGGCACCATCGCAAAGCAAAAAGGACTCCAAATGACCAACACCATGACCCGCACCGAAGAGCTGCAATGCATCTACTGGGATATGTACAAGGATGCTCACGGCTTCCGTCCTCGCCATGTAAATACCCTCCACTGGACCGAGGAAATGTTCTTGGCTGAATTCGAGGCTCTCGAGCTGGTCATCCGCCAAGAGGAGCTCCAGCGTGCCTTTGCTGAAGGTAAGGCCATCGAGCGCTTCGAGGCTCGCGTGGATGACCTGATGGCCACCGGTGCTCAAGACCGTGCCACGGCCATCCGTTGGATCATGGATGCCGAAGGTGCTGATGGCGATACCGAATACGCCGACTACCTGCTGGGCCTGCCTTACGGTTACATTGCCAATTTCGCAACTAAGGTTGCTTGACATTTCACTCATTCTCTGGTATAATACTTCCATCGTAAACAAAAAAGGAAACTTTAAAATGGCTAAATCAAAATCTTTTCTCGGTTCTGCTCTCGCAAACAAGCGTGCTGAGCTGAAGGCTCTCAAAGCTGAAGTCGCTCAGTTGGCTAAACAATATGCTCATGAGCGCTTCGCCGTGAAGCAAGACAAAGCCGACAAGGCTGCTGCTCGCAAATCTGTTGCTATCGCAAAAGCGAAAGCTAAACTGGAAAAGCTGACTGCTCCTGTAGGCGCTAAAGCTCTCAAAGCGAATCGTAAACCTTCCGCAGTTATTGTGACCAAGGGCTGATTTTATCACAAGGGGCTTGCTTTGTCAAGCCCCCCCTAAGGAATAAAATGAACCTAGAGCAATTCGAGGATGACCCTGCTCTCCTAATCGATGCCTGCGTGGAGCAGATCCAGACCGATGTAGCCATGGGTCACCTGCTGGCCATCGAGGACCTCCTAATGCATTGCTCAGAGGATGACCTCCTGGTGTACCTGCTGAAGGAATATCCAAATCGCAACTCTAGTGTGTGACAAATCCACTGGACTCTGGTATAATGGCACCATCTAAACGAAACTAGGAAGCAAAATGTTCAAATTCAAGACACCATCCGCAGCAAGCAAAGTCCGTACCCTCCGTATGCAAAACCTCCTGCGGGACTTCGGTGACGCTTCGGTGAAAAAGCACAAGAGCTACGCCTTCTCGGCAGGTTACATGGAGAGCACGGTCCTGTCCATGTTCGCCGAGATGACCAAGGCACAGCAAGCACATTGGCTTGAATGCTTCCAAGAGCGCACTGCTGATATGCTGGAGGCATAATATGGACAAGGACAGCGTAAGCGATTTGGAAAAGGTCCTGACCGGCATGGCATTCTGTGCCGTGTATATTCTGGTCACGGTCGTGGTAGTAATGGATACAATTTATTGGAGGGTTGGATAATGGATTGGTTGGATATGGTTAATATTCTGATGGGTTATGATATGGCTCGGAGAATCGGGCTCGCTCTGGATTGCTCTGTGGCTGGCAAGCTAATCCACAAGGCTAATCGGCCAGTATAACACAGGTGGTGGGGGAGGTCAAGCCCCCACTGCTTATAATCACAGTGGCTGGCAGCAGTGCCGGCGACAGGCTATGGCGGTATGGCGTTGCGTGCTATAAAAAAGTTCTCCATGGCGAAACTCTTTTCTTCTCAAATTTATTTTCTGGCCCCGCCTTGGGTTTTTCTATTTTTCTTCCGCAGATAATCCTTTTTAAATTCTATGAAGGATTTTTTAAATTCTAGGCCCGGATCTTCTTCCTTTGCTTTTCGCCAGGCTTCGTTGACATTTCGTGTCAAGGCATTCTTCATAAAAGAAGCCGCTGATAAATCCTTAGAAACATTATTATCTGTCTGGCCAATACTCTTTTTCACTATTTTCTCCTCCTAATTTTTTTTCAGGAGGCCGCAGAGCTTATTTGATTTTTTATTTCTTCTAAGGCTTTTTCGAGCGCCTTCGTTCTTTGTTCTAAATTAGGTCCCGGATAACTATACTGAGTAACCGCTGTGGTGCTAATTGTACTATCAATACCGATACCACCATTACCTATTGGCATCATAGTATGTGGTAACATAGTACCAACGCCAACCGTAATGACCGGCTGAAATGCATCATTAATAATCGAGGTAATTGATTTACCTGATAGACCATTGGAACCTTTTTGAACATCCTCTATGGTCTTTCTAGCCTTAATGGCTTTTATGGACCATTCTATCTCCTCCAAATCAGTTCTGTTCTTATAGGTCCCAATATAGTATCCTTCTATTTCGTTCAGCCCTTTAAGTTGCCATGCAGAATGAACATTGACGTACTCAGGAAATGGATCATTTTTATTCGAATATTCGGTCCACTCATGGAGTTTCCTTTGTTTGTAGGCTTCAAACTCTTTGAGGTTGCCCGCCACTATAAAAATTTTCTTCTTGGGGGTCATACCATATCCATGAAAAGTCTACTACGAGCTTTTCGGCTAATCTGTGAATCTATAATTTCGGCAGACCGTTGCATCATAGCACAAGCCATCATTAGAAGTTCTTCTCGGCTATCACACATTTGAATCTGTTGGTCAACTGGACTCATTAGTTCTTCCATCCTAATACGGACGGAATCTTTTTCATCTTCTGTCATTTCTTCTTCCTCTTAGGTGGAGGTTCAACAGTCTCCTGGAATCTTGCAATCCATTCTTCATGGTCTTTGTTGTTTCTGTTGAATGTCACTTCATCAATCTCAACATCATTCCAGAAATGTCGGTAACCTTCGGTACTCAAAACTTCTACGACAAACGGTTCAGGCTTCTTGCTTCTGGTCGCCATTTTTCATTCTCATACATTCACGGAGACTAAGTTCTTCCTTAATAAAAAAGGCTTTATCGTCATACTCTATATGCTTCATTTTATGTTCAATAGACAATGCAGTATAATAGTTCAAATTGGATTGTAGGGCTGCATCGGACAACCGTTCAGTAGGTTCAGTAATCATATAAAGTTTTTCCATAATAAATCTCTTTAACTAATTCCAACGGTTTTCAATAACTGTACAGCATCAGAAGGTACAATAAATGCTCTAGCTAGATAATGAGTTTCACCAGTAATTTCTTCTCTTTTGGTGAATAAAATAAACTTAGAACGCAATAACTCCTCTGCAATCAAAACGGCCATTCGATGTTTAATCTGCACCTCATAGGTTGCAATATCCATAGTAATTTTTTCATACTCTGTTACCGAAATTATAGCCCTCAACATTTCACCTTTGATTACATGTTGTTGAGTTTCTAAATGTAAATGTTCTTGTGGTGACCATGGGTTTTGATTCCAATCATTCCAAGAATTTAAATTTAAATTAGTTCTAGCCACTTATTCACCAAAAATCAAAACTACATCTTCCTCTGAAAGGATATAGAAAGTGTCTCCATCAACTGTAGTCTTTGAAGCTGCATTCCAGTTGGGTAGTATAACATCACCAACAGAAATGTCAAGCACTTCTGGACCAACAGAGATAACTTTACCGCGGTTAACTTCATCACGGTCAGTTCTGGTCAAAATAATACCACCTGGTGATACCTTCTCTTTTTCAATAATTTCTACCACTAATTTTTTGTTCAAAGGCTTTAGCATAATTTTCTTTCTATATTTTTAACATTTCTTCGTAAGTATAATTACGTTCCATGTACATTGAGGGATTCTTTAAATAATTTTCTACTAGGTCACCTTCTCGTCTAGGAGAATGATTCACTTTGAAATCTACACCATTGACCTTCTTAAAAATGTCAACAATCTCT
>Ga0209188_1003869_pt1 | contig 10075 bp, 11 predicted proteins | sample C_130625_EF_Meta_FD_187307 | JGI IMG/M metagenome (GOLD analysis project Ga0209188, IMG submission 187307) | Freshwater microbial communities from Lake Croche, Canada to study carbon cycling - C_130625_EF_MetaG (SPAdes) (version 2) | ecosystem: Environmental > Aquatic > Freshwater > Lake...
CGACGCCCAGCCGGAGGCATCAGCTACCACATCGACCTGACCGCCCATCAGCGCGGTATAGAGCGGCCCGGCGCCGTTATAGGGGATGTGCGTCAGCTCCGTGCCGGTGCGGCGCTGGATGTCGAGCATGGTGATGTTGTGGGTCGAGGCGACCCCCGGCGTGCCGTAATTCAGCGCCCCAGGGCGGCGCTTCGCTTCCGCCAGCAGGTCCGCCAAGGTCTGCCAAGGGGCATCGGCGCGCACCACGATGCCGAAGCCCGAGCCGGCGAGTTGGATGATGTAGGTGAAATCGGCCAGCGCGTCATAGCTGGGCTTGTCCGCCATCAGCTGAGCCCGGACCACCCCCGAATGGATCTGCGCCAGGGTGTAGCCATCCGGCTTGGCGTCCTTCAGCAGGACGGCGCCGAGCGTGGCGGAAGCGCCGGGCCGGTTCTCCGGCACCACCGGCTGACCGAGCCGCTTGCCGGCCAGGTCGGCCACGGTGCGCAGGAAGATGTCGGCCGAAGCGCCGGCTGGCCACGGGATGATCAGTCGGATGCTGCGTTCCGGAAAGCCTTGGGCATAGGCCGGCAGGCTGAGCAGCGGGCTGGCAAGCAGGGTACGGCGGGCGAGCTTCGGCATCGGGCGATCCTTCTCTCGGCCAATGCCAAGCAAGGCGCATGCTACCCGGGAATATTCGGATCCGTCAGCCGCTTGTACTCCTCCAGCGCGAAGCGGTCGGTCATGCCGGCGATGTAGTCGCAGACCAGCTGCGCGCATTGCGTCGAGCCCGCCTCCCCCGCCCGCGCCTGCCATTCGGGGGGGAGCATCTGCGGCCCGCCATGCAGCAGTTGGAACAGCATCTGCGATACGCGCTTCGACTTCTGCATCGCGCGGTTCACGCGCCAATGCCGGTACATCCGGGTGAACAGGAACTCGCGGATCGCCTGGTTGGCCAGCTGCATATCGGTCGAGAAGGCAATTACCGGCTGCCCGGCGGCCCGGATATCCTGGGCCGAGCGCGGCACAAGCGCGGCAATGCGCCGTCCTGCCTCATCGACCACGTCCTGGATCATGCGGTTGATCACCCGGCGCACCGTCTCGGTGATCGCGCGGTCGCGCGGCATGGCCGGGTGCGCCGCCCGCGCCTCGGCCCAGGCCTCGCCGATCAGCGGCAGTTCCACCGCCTCTTCCAGGGTAAAAACCCGGGCGCGGATGCCGTCGTCGAGGTCGTGGTTGTTATAGGCGATGTCATCAGCGATCGCCGCGACCTGCGCCTCGGCCGAGGCATGCGTGTCGAGATCGAGCGGGTGCCGCTTGTCATATTCGACGAGCCAACCCGTCGGGCGGCGGACCGGGCCATTGTGCTTGGCAAGGCCCTCCAGCGTCTCCCAGGTCAGGTTCAAGCCGTCGAAGGCGGCGTAGCGGCTCTCCAGCTTCGTCACGACCTTGAGCGACTGGGCGTTATGGTCGAAGCCGCCATAGGGGCGCATCTGCGAATCCAGCGCTTCCTCGCCCGCGTGCCCAAAGGGCGGGTGGCCCAGGTCATGGGCCAGCGCCAGCGCCTCGGCGAGATCCTCATCCAGCCGCAGCCGGCGGGCGATGGCGCGCGCGATCTGCGCCACTTCGATCGAATGGGTCAGGCGGGTGCGGAAGTAATCGCCTTCGTGGAAGACGAAGACTTGCGTCTTGTATTGCAGGCGGCGGAAGGCACCGGTGTGGATGATGCGGTCGCGATCCCGCTGATAGGGGGAACGCGCATCGCCGCCCGGTTCGGCATGCCGCCGGCCGCGAGAGGTGGCGGCATGCACCGCCCAGGGGGCGAGCGAGGGGGCAAGTTCGGTCACAACCACCGCCTACGCCTAGCAGCCGCACCCGCGCCGGGGCAACCGCGTGGTTGAGAGGCCGGCCCGCACCGCCTATGTTATGGCCTTGGAGTCCCCGCCATGTCCGACACCGCCGCCCCTGCCAGCTTCCGCGTCACCCCCCGCGCCGCCGCGGAAATCGCCGATATTGCCCGGCGCGAAGGCCGCGCGGGTGCGGGCTTTCGTGTCTCGGTCAGCGCCGGTGGCTGCTCGGGCTTCCAGTATGGCTTCGAACTGGCCGAAGCCGGCGCCCCGGACGACCTGGTCATCGAGGAATCCGGCGTGCGGGTCTTCGTTGACCCCGTCTCGCTCGACCTGCTGGCCGGGTCCGCGCTGGAATGGAACGAGGCGCTGATCGGCGCGCATTTCGTGGTCCGGAACCCGCAGGCGGTCTCCGGCTGCGGCTGCGGGGCGAGCTTCGCGATCGCCTGATTTGGTGCCGGGGGCGGCCTGCCTCGCCCTCCCCCTGGCCGCTGCCGGGGCGGCGCGGCATGCTGGCGGCATGACCCGGCTCGCCAGCTTTAACGTCAACTCCATCCGCCGGCGGATGCCGCATCTGCGGCGCTTCCTGGAACGCCACCAGCCCGATCTTGTCTTCCTCCAGGAACTGAAGTGCCGGACGGAGGAGTTTCCGGCGCTGGAGCTGGAAGGCAGCGGCTACAGGGCAGAAGCCTTCGGCCAACCAGGCGGGCGCAACGGCGTCGCCGTGCTCGGCCGCATCCCCTTCGCGGTGACCGCGGCCGCCCTGCCCGGCGATGCCGAAGATACCCAGGCGCGCTTTGTCGCCGTGCAGGCCGCGGGCATGGAGATCGCCGGCATCTACCTGCCCAACGGCAATAGCGGCGGCGCCGAGGGCTATGCCTATAAGCTGCGCTGGCTGGACCGGCTGGGGGAGTGGCTGGCCCCGCGGCTGGAGGCCTGTACGCCGGTTGCCGTACTGGGCGATTTCAACGTCTGCCCGACGCAAGCGGATCTGGCGCCAGGCGCGCTGCCGCCGACCGATGCGCTGGTCCGGCCGGAAAGCCGGGCCGCCTTCCGCCGGCTGATCTTCGCGGGGATGACGGATGCGCTGGCGGCGCTGCATCCGGACCATCCGCCCTTCACCTATTGGGATTACGGCCCGGCCTTCGAACAGGATCGCGGCCTGCGCATCGACCATGCGCTGCTGAGCGCGGAGCTGGCCGAGCGGCTGCGCGGGTCGGGGGTGGATACGACGGCGCGCGCCGAAGCCGAGCCAAGCGATCACGCCCCGGTCTGGATCGATCTGGACTGAACCCAGGGGCGCTACCCGTCAGCGGCGCCAGCCATAGCCATAGCCGTAGCCATAGGGCCGATAGCCCCAGCCACCCCACCCCCAGGGCCGGTAGCCCCAGCCATAGGCGGGCGTGACCAACGGCACGCTGACGCCGACCGCGACCGGCGCCGGCGCCACATAGCCCGCGGACGGGTAGACGGTGCAGCCCGCGAGACCCGCGAGCAGCGCCAACAAGGTCAGTAACTTACGGGCAGGCATGGCTCTCCTCCAGAAGCGGGAGCAGAGCGCAGGAGCGTGGCAGAAAGCTGGCAAAGCTGCGGCGCGCGGCGGTGAGCCCCCACCCGCCTGCAGGGGATATACCAACGGTCAAATCCTTTGACCGTTGGTATTGGTTTTTTCTGGCCCTCAAGCGCCGCCGGAAACCTCCGGTTTCCTGAAGCGCGCGGCGTTGGCCGCGACGGCTGCGCCGCACTGGCCGCGGCGCCCGGTCGGGCGCTCAGCACGGGTCACAGCCTCGTGCCGTGGGTATCACTGGTCGGCGTAGCAGTGCGTCTCCGCCGCCGTGCCGGGATGGGTGACGGCGCCCAGATGCGCCGGCCCGACCAGCTGGGCGTATTTCCACAGCGCACCCGCGTTGTAGTCGGTCTGGCGCGGCGTCCAGGCCGCCTTGCGGCGGGCGATCTCGGCCTCTGGCACGATCATATCGATCGTGCCCTTTTCGGCATCGATCACGATCTTATCCCCGTTCTGCAGCAGCGCGATCGGCCCGCCGACGGCGGCTTCCGGCCCGACATGGCCGATGCAAAAGCCGCGCGTCGCGCCAGAGAAGCGGCCATCGGTGATCAGCGCCACCGATTCGCCCATGCCCTGGCCGTAAATGGCGGCGGTGGTCGAGAGCATCTCTCGCATCCCCGGCCCGCCCTTCGGCCCTTCGTAGCGGATGACGATGACATCGCCCGCCTTGTAGGCGCGGCTCTCGACCGCCTTGAAGGCCGCTTCCTCAGAATCGAAGCACAGCGCGGTGCCTTCGAAGCGCTGGGTCTTCATGCCGGCCACCTTCACGATGGCGCCATCCGGGGCGAGATTGCCCTTCAGCCCGACCACGCCGCCGGTGGGCGAGAGTGCCTTGCTGACGGGGAAGATCACGTCCTGATCCAGCGGGAAGATCACGTCCTTGTGGTTCTCGGCCAGCGTCTTGCCGGTGACGGTCATGCAATCCCCATGCATCAGCCCGGCATCGAGCAGCGCCTTGATGATCACGGGGATGCCGCCGATCTTGTAGACGTCGTAGGCGACGTATTTGCCGCCCGGCTTCAGGTCGCCGATATAGGGCGTGCGGCGCATGATGTTCACCACATCATCCATGGTGAAGCGGATGCCCGCCTCATGCGCGATGGCCGGCAAATGCAGGCCGGCATTGGTGCTGCCGCCGGTCGCGCCAACCACCACCGCGGCGTTCTCCAAGGCTTTCAGGGTGACGATGTCGCGCGGCCGCAGGTTCTTCTTGACCAGCTCCATCACCGCCTTGCCGCTTTCAAAGGCCCAGACGTCGCGCTCCTCGTAAGGCGCCGGCGTGCCGGCCGAACCTGGCAGGGCGAGCCCGATCGCTTCAGAGACCGTCGCCATGGTGTTGGCCGTGAACTGCCCGCCGCAGGAGCCCGAGGACGGGCAGGCGACGCATTCCAGCTCGTGCAGCTCCTCATCGGTCATGTTGCCGGCGGCGTGCTGGCCGACCGCCTCAAACACGTCCACCACGGTCACGTCACGGCCCTTGAACTTGCCCGGCAGGATCGAGCCGCCATACATGAAGACGCTCGGCACGTTCAGCCGCAGCATGGCCATCATCATCCCCGGCAGCGACTTGTCGCAGCCAGCCAGCGTCACCATCGCGTCGTAGCAATGGCCGCGCATGGTCAGCTCGACCGTATCGGCAATCGCCTCGCGGCTGGCCAGCGAGGATTTCATCCCCTGGTGGCCCATCGCGATGCCGTCGGTGACGGTGATGGTGGTGAACTCCCGCGGCGTGCCGAAGGCTTCCTTGACGCCCCGCTTCACGCTCTGCGCCTGGCGGGACAGGTCGATATTGCAGGGCGCGGCCTCGTTCCAGCAGGTGGCGACGCCGACCAGCGGCTGGGCGATCTCGGTCTCGTTCAGCCCCATGGCGTAGTAATAGCTACGGTGCGGCGCGCGCTCCGGCCCGACCGAGACATGGCGGCTTGGCAGTTTCGACTTGTCCCATTTGGTCATCGGGCGTCCTCCTCGGTGCTTTGGCGCGGATGGGGCCAGGCCGGCACACGGGCGCCGGCGGCCTGCGGCTTCCTCTAGATGGCGACGGCCGGGATGGGAAGGCGCGCCGCGGCCTTTCCTATGGCATCCTCCCCCGCCCCTGACGCAGACTGCCACCAGCGGCCGTCAGAGCCGCCCCAGGGAGGATAACCACGCCATGCCCTTTCCCGGCCGCCGGGGCCTGCTCGGCCTCGGCTTTGCTATCCCCAGCCTCGCCCGGGCGCAGAGCCAGGACTGGCCGCGCCAGACCGTCCGCTACATCAACCTCTATGCCGCCGGCGGCGCCAACGACATCCTCTCCCGCGCCTTCTGCCAGGCGATGAGCACGCTGACGGGCCAGCAATTCGTGGTGGAGAACCGTACCGGCGCCGGCGGCACGGTGGGCTCGGACGCCATCGCCAAGGCCCGGGCGGATGGGACCACGGTCGGCCTCGGCGGCGCCGCCAATCTGGCGATCGCGCCCGCGTTGTTTCCGACCCTGCCCTATGATCCGCTGCGCGATTACGTGCACATCCACGGGCTTTATCTGCAGCCCAACGTGCTGGTCGTGAACAACGACCTGCCGGCGCGGACGGTGCCGGAGTTGATCACCCTGCTGCGCGCCAATCCCGGCAAGTACAATTACGCCACCGGCGGCGCCGGGACAACGCCGCATCTCTCGGCCGAGCTGTTCAAGATGCGCACCGGCACCGACATGCCCTTCGTGCAGTATCGCGGCGGCGCGCCGGCCCTGATCGACCTGATGGCCGGCCAGGTGCAGGTGCTGTTCGACAACCTCGCTGGCCCGATCGGCATGGCGCGCGACGGCAAGGTCCGGGCGCTGGCGGTGACCAGCCCGCAGCGCTCCCCCGCCTTGCCCGATGTGCCGACGCTGGCCGAGACCCTGCCCGGCTTCGACCTCACCAGCTGGAACGGCCTGATCGCCCCGGCCGGGCTGCCGCCGGGCATGGTCCCGCGCATGGCGAGCCTCACCGCCCAGGCGTTGCGAAGCGCCGAGGTGGCGAAGGTCTATGCCGAACAGGGCGCGACGCCCTGGATGATCGGCCCCGAGGATTTCGCCGCCTATGCCCGGGCGCAGGAGCCGCTGATGCGCGAAATCGTCCGCAAATCCGGCGCGACACCGGGTTAGAGCAGGGTTCAGCGCCTTCGGCGATGCCGCCTCGACGCATCCCGCTCACGGGTTCAGTCGCGGGATTCAGCGCCTTCGGCGATGCCGCCTCGACGCATCCCGCTCACGGGTTCAGTCGCGGGATTCAGCGCCTTCGGCGATGCCGCCTCGACGCATCCCGCTCCAGGCCCACCGGCGGCTTGACGGCGGCGGGCCCGCGCCGCAAGTCGAGGATGCCCGTCGCCGAGGATCGCCATGCCCGCCACCGTCGCCCCCAATGCCGTCGCCGCCGTCAGCGAAGCGCGGCAATGGGACCGGCTGATGGCGCTGGCCAAACTTGGCGCCATCACCGGCGCCGATGGCGCGCCGGGGGTGAACCGCCAGGCCCTCACCCCGCTCGATGCCGAGGCGCGGCGGTTGGTGCTAGGCTGGGGCACCGCGCTCGGCCTCACCGCCTCGGTCGATGTGTTGGGCAATCTTTTCCTGCGGCATGAAGGCACCGAGCCCGGCCTCGCCCCCGTGCTCAGCGGCAGCCATATGGACAGCCAGCCCGCGGGCGGGCGGTTCGATGGCATCTGGGGCGTCATCGCCGCGCTGGAAGCGGTGCAGGCGCTGCGCGAGGCCGGCATCGCCACCCGCCGCCCGATCGAGATCGTCGCCTGGACGAACGAGGAAGGCAGCCGCTTCGCCCCCGGTTGCATGGGCAGCATGGCCTATGCCGGCTACCGCCCGCCAGAGACCTGGGACGCCGTGACCGACCCCGAGGGCATCCGCTTCGGCGATGCGCTGGCCACGCTGCTGGCGAGCGAGGCGGACCTGCCCCGCCGCGGCCTCGGCGTGCTCGAGGGACCAGCGCCGCATGCCTATGTCGAGGCGCATATCGAACAGGGCCCGATCCTGGAGGAGGCCGGCTGCGATATCGGTATCGTCACGGGCATCCAAGGCAGCCGCTGGTTCCTGGTGGAGCTCACCGGCGCCTCTGCCCATGCCGGCACCGCCCCCGTCTCCACCCGCCGCGACGCGGTGCAGGACATGGTCCGCGCGATCGGCGCGCTGAACGTGCTGATGGAGGACCCCACCGACGTGCTGCGCTTCACCGTCGCCAGCATCGAGGTGAAGCCCAACAGTTCGAATAGTGTCGCCGAGACGGTGAAATTCACCATCGACTTCCGTCACCCCGATGCTGCGGTCCTGCGCGCGCGCGGCGATGCGATCGCGGCGACGATCAAGGGCGCGGTGCGCAATTGCGCGGTGAGCCTGACCGAACGCTTCAACGCCGCCCCCGCCGTCTTCGCCCCGGAAGTCACCGAGGCGGTGGCGCGCGCGGCCACGGCGCAAGGGCTGCGCGCCATGCACATCCCCTCCGGCGCTTTTCACGACGCGCAGTTCCTGGTGCCGCTCTGCCCGACGGGGATGATCTTCATCCCCTCCCACCAGGGGATCAGCCACAACCCGGCGGAGTATTCCTCGCCAAGCCAGCTCGCCCAGGGCACGCGGGTGCTGGCGCAAGTGCTGGCGGAGTTGGCGAATAGCTGAATCGCCGCGCCGGCTTTAGAGCCCGATGCGTTGAGGCGGAATCGCCGAAACGCATCCCGCTTCAGCGGCAGTCGAGCACCCGGAGGTCGTAGACCGGGTGTTCCATCATCGACACCGCCGGGGCGGAGGCGAACATCCAGCCGCGGAACATCGTCTCCCCCGGGCGGCGGCTGTCGAGGACCTCCAGCCAAGCCGTGCTGTCCGGCACTTCGCCGGAGGGGCGCGTGCGGCAGGCGCCCACCAGGATCTCCAGCGTGCCATAGGTCAGCGGCTTGCCGACCTCGGCTTCCAGCCGGGTGACGCGGGCGGTGATCTTGTCGAGGAATTGCAGCTCGGCCTTCTGCTTCGTGACCCAGCCCTGGGCAAAGGCGGGCAGCGGCGAGGCCAGCAGCCCCGCGAGGAGCAGGAGCGGGCGGATCATGACCGGCGCTTCGGGCTGGGCAGCGCCGCGACCAGGTGGGCCAGGATTTCGCGCATCGCCGCTTCGTCCACGCCCATCAGCACCGCGTCCTCGAAGGCATCGCGCATCACCTGGGCCAGCTCGGCGTGGTTCTCGGCCAGCACCTTCAGCTTCTCCCGGCAGGAGAGCGGCTGACCATCGGCACCCGGCCAGGTGGCAGGAGAGGCGAGGCTCATTTCGGCGGCTCCACTGGCGCCGCCTCGGGCTTGGTGCTGTTCATCTGGGTGACCGAGAAGATGAACTTGCCGAGCAGGGATTCAAGGCTGACCGAGCCCTGCGTCTCGGTGATCCGTCCGCCATCGGCCAGCAACCGGTCGCTGCCGCCCGGCACCAGCGAGACGTATTTGCCACCGAGCAGGCCTTCGGAGGTGATCTCGGCCGAGGTATCGGCCGGCAGCTTCAGGCCGCGATCGACGCGCAGCACCAGCTCGGCATTGAAATTCTGGGGATCGATCCGGCTGCCGGAGACACTGCCCACCTTCACACCGGCGATCCGCACATCGGCGCCGTTGGTCAGGCCGTCAATCCGGTCGAAGCTGGCGCGCAGCAGCATGCCGTCGCCAACCGAGCCACTGCGGCCGCCATGGAGCATCGCAAACCCCAGGAACCCGGCGGCGACCAGCAGCACAACAGCGCCGGTGGCTACCTCTACGAAGCTGCGCTGCGCCATGCGGTCAGGTGCCAGGGGTCCAGGCTTCGTAATCGGCGCCGGCCGCAGCACGCTGGCCGCCTTTGTAGTCGTGCCCGGCCGGCCGATAGGCGCCCGACGTGCCGGTCTGGTTCGGCTGGTATTCCAGCTGCCAGGGGAACAGCTTCTGCTCCGGCAAAGCCTCAGCGGTATGATGCAGCCAGCCATGCCATTCCGGCGGCACCGCTGTCGCTTCATTGCCCTGGGGATAAATCACCCAGCGCCGCGTCCGGTTGTAGACCGGCAGCTTGCGGCGACTTTCATAATACATATTGCCGAAGCGGTCCGTGCCCACCTGGCGGCCGTTAAACGCCGAGGTGAGGCGAAGCATGAAGGACATGGCGCGCCGTGGGCTCCTATTCAGGGGCGAAGATGGCACAGCGCCCGCGGCACTGCAAAGCCCGCCATACCGGCGGTCTGCGGATTACCCCGTGGGTAGAAGGTTTTTGAGCACAGAATGCGTACGCAATCGTTCACGCATCCCGCTCTCACATTGGTTTAGCCGCCGGATTCGGCGCCTTCGGCGATCCGGCCGAGACGCCGAATCCCGCCCTGGCGCGCAATCGCCGGGCGGTAACCGCCAGCGTCCGTGGCTTCGCAGCAGAGGACGCAGCGTCCAGCCGGTCTCAGTCGGCGGCAGCGGGGACGGATATCCACAAGATGTTGGGGGTCATCACCCGATTTTCATCGATATGTGCCTTCCCGAGTCCCGGGCGGGCGGCTTAACTTAATGCCATGGCGGGCATTCACGGCACTCTTTGGGAAGCGATCGCGCTGCAGCGCCACAAGGCGGGGGCCGACCCGGACGCGCCGCCGCGCCGCTTGGCCCTGCCTGCGGGCTGGGAGCCGGAGGCCGCCGCCGCCCTCGCCGCCCTCGCCCCGGGGGCAGGGCCGGTCA
>Ga0209188_1003874_pt1 | contig 10064 bp, 10 predicted proteins | sample C_130625_EF_Meta_FD_187307 | JGI IMG/M metagenome (GOLD analysis project Ga0209188, IMG submission 187307) | Freshwater microbial communities from Lake Croche, Canada to study carbon cycling - C_130625_EF_MetaG (SPAdes) (version 2) | ecosystem: Environmental > Aquatic > Freshwater > Lake...
AACATATGTTTTCGTAATGCAAGTGCAATGACTTCATAAGCAATGGGAAATGCTTCGGAGCATTTGATATAATAGTTCCAGTCTCCAGTGTGTATAAATCCATTGTAAGGCATCTTTTCATCTAAAGCTGCAAACCAATTTTCTTTATTAGCAATATCAGTAAGAAGAATTACAAATTCATCCTTCGGTATATTATTGAATGCTCTATATTGATTTGATTTTTTAAATAATGAACTCCAGCTGATTGTCTCTCTTTTAAGAGGAAATAGATCATCAACCGAAATCTTCTTTGCGCTAAATAGGGGCATTTCCTTTTTTTCAAACTGTTTTTTATCTTTTATATTATTTAAAAATATTTCTTCTTGGTCTAAATCGGTTGTAGCATTTAAATCATAAATAAATTGAATAGGGCCAGGAATAGACTGCAAAAAGTCAACCACCTTGGTAAACAAGGTGGTATCAACTTCAGAAGATTTTAATAAGTGAATTTTCATTTTATAATTATTTTACTTTGAGAAGAAATCGCCTAAATCTCTTCCACTTCTTTTTTTGTTCATATAGTTATCCATAGAATGTCCCAGCTTATCAAACAAACCCGTTTTCATATCTGATTTGCTGAACCTAAAGCTATTGTGTCTTTTAATAGACATAGCCTCTGCCATATCAACAGCGTCTAAAGTTGCTCCAATAAAACTAAAAGTCCATTTCCCCGTTTCTTCTAATCTTGAAATTGTTTTTTTAATGTCCTGTAATTTAAAGCTTTGCGATGCATTTTCATAACCATCGGTTAAAATTACAATTACAACCGTCGTATTTGATTGATTGTTATGATGTTGTATTTCTTTTTCAATAGTTTGAACCGTCATTCCTATGGCATCAATGAGCGCTGTTGTTCCATCGGGTCTGTAATTATCAGTATCTAATTTTCTAACCGCAGCAGCAGGACTTTGGAAGAAATGATGGTACACTTCATGATTAAATGTAGTTAACCCGATTGTTATTTCTTGTTCTGAGTACTCTTTTTCGAGTTGTTGGATTTTGGTTACTTGTTCATTGAATCCGCTGATGGTTGGTTCAATACAGTCTGTCATTGATCCGCTTTTGTCTACAATAAGATGGTAAATCGTTTTTTGTTTTTGCATGTTGGTAGTTTTTATTGTTTAGTTAAATAGATGTTTTGTGGGTATTCGCCTTGGAATACATATTCGACAACCGGACACAGCCATAGCGAGTGTTGAAAATCTTTGTTCTCGTATTTCTTCACGTCGTAGTAAGCACCATAATCCACCGGAGCGTGACCGATTTTATTCAGCAAACCCTGGTTTAGTCCGAGTTGTATTTTTTCCAGATGAATGGAATAATTTTCGAATGGCTTTGTACTTAGCTTCACAGAAACGCTGGTCCCGTTATTAGACAGTAAATCCAAAAAAGTATCGGAGCCGTCAACCATGAGTAAATTGGCTTTGGTACCCAGTCCGAGAGCTAAGAATTCAGGTAAGTCGGCATACCAAAGTCCATTTTCATTATAGAAGGAGAGCTTTTTTGTTTGAGAAGGTGTTTGTGTTATTTGCATAGTTTATTTATTTGTATGCAAGGTACTTTCGCTGTAAGGCGAAAAGATTTTATTACAAGCTTGTAATGACTTAGCAAGCTAGAAGCCGGAGTTTGAAACTAGTAAATTTTTGGTGCTAATTGCTTTCATTCCCTTTTAAAAGGTATATAAAACACATTGAACGAAATTTTAGAACAGACAGAAATCCAGAGTAAAATATTATTATAATACTATAGAATAGTTTTTCAAGTGTGTGCTATAAATTAGTTTACCCATTAACTCTCGAACCAACTATAGTGAAGTTTCATTTATCATAGTAACCGTGGTTGCAAAAGTGTGACGCGTATGTTGAAAATATAAAAACTTAGTAAATCCGATGTTTAATGCAATTCGTTTAATACTATTATTAAGTTTTATTTGTTTCAAACCTTCCACAAAAATCACGACAATAATAATTATGGGAATATTTCTAATAAAATACGAGGTTGACCAATAAACAAAAAACCATTATTATCCGTCCACATTTTTTTTGCAACACTTATATCTCATAAAGGACAATCCGACGAATCAAACGAAAACTATAAAATTTTTTCTATATCAATTTATACGCTTTTGCATTCCACCCTTTGAAGTTTTTCTTCTAATCATTGAGCTTTTTCAATTTATCAATTATTTATCAAATGGGATTTGTTTCCATCATTTAATAGAATAAACTTCAAACATCCCCTTAAAAAAATATGTTTATTATTTTTAATTTTTTTAAATTTGTTTCTTTATTATGAACAAATATTATATAAAAGACGCTCTATAAAAATTCTTCTAATAAAATAATAAATTTCAAGAAACCAATAAAATAAACTAGTCATCAACATGAAAAATATTTTAAAATCAATTCTAGCATTCTGCATTTTAATCCAATGCTCATGTAACCAAAGTTCTACAACTGAAAAAGAAAACGAATTATTAAAAAAGGAAAATGAGCTGTTAAAGATAGAACAGGAATTAAATTCAAAAGGAAAAAATAATCAATCAGATGATATTAATAATGAGTCTTTGAATTCAAATACTAATCCAACAACATCAACTAATAATAGCTGGATTACATTTAATCATAGATATGGGTTTTCAATTGAATTGCCTAATTATTTTAAAGAAGGAGCCTTGACGGCATCCGCAATTCAATACTATGTTAATGACCTTAACGATGATATTATCATTTCCGTTGAAACAACTGGAGAAGGCTCAATGAGTTCTCTTGCAAATGATTACCAAAATACAATTAACTCAGAAAGTGGAGTGGACTATAAGGTCTTAAAAAACAATTGGTATGTTGTAAGTGGTCAAAATCAACAGGGTATTTATTATTTTAGAACATTTGTTAAAAATGGACAAACACACTATTTGAGAATTGAATATCCGCTATCTAAAAAAGATATATTTGATAGTCTACTTCCAAGAATATCTAAATCTTTCAAATAATTTCAAGATTGGGTGACCTGTAATAGGCTCAATTGTATACCACTCACCAGAATTTTACACCCAATAACTATTTTTATTGTTTTGTTTTAACTTTATTTAACTTATCTAAGTATTCATCATCAGCAATAATATTATTGAAAATAGCTCTAATGGGCCACGAAATTGTTTGATTACCAAAATCTAATTTTTTAAAATAATAGGTTTTAGTTGGATTGTGAATTTGACTTATCTTTTTTATTTTATCAAGACAAATTCCGTTTTCCCCATTGTTTATTATTAATGAATCCATTGTGCTTAGTTGCCTTGCTTGTATTTTATTTTTATGACCTCCTACATAAACATTATGACTTGGACTCATAACAATACTATTCCCTTTTTCTGTTAATATTTCTAATAGATTGTCATAAACAACACTACCAAACTCAGCTCCAAAAGCGTATATGATATTGTTATTGTTATCAAGAAGTTTTATTGAGTCCTTTAATTTTATATCTACAATTTCTTTTTTTTCATCATTTATTAAAATTATTTTAGACTGTCCAGAAACACAGCAACCGCTGCTAAACAATTCACTTATTGCCACATCCTTAAACTTTGTTCCTGGGTAAACCTCCATTAATCTTGAAACAGGTTTATTATCAGATCTAGAATAATATTTTAGACCAAGGTCTTCAACAGCAACCACTTGACTCCCCATCTCATCCTTCAATCTAATTATACATCGACCAATTCCGTTTTCTGAAACAAGTAAAGACTTGACTCTAGAATTTTCAATAAAAGATTTAGGGCTTTTCTGATAACCGTTGAATATGACTATGCTAAAAAACAATTCAACGTTTTTTGATTCGATATATTCACCAATCCCATATCCATTTTTCCCTTCCACCCAAGCAGTAGTTGGATCGTCATCTTGAATGTTTTTTGCAATATAATTATCAGTTCCCTGCGATTGTAAATTGCTCGATGAATGTATATTACAGTCATCAAAAGATATACAGTGATTACAAACTCCCCATACATATCCAGGTATTTCGTCCCGTTCTTTTTGAGTTAGTTTTTTATATACCATTTTCTTGCCTTCTCCACCCTCTGCATAAACAATTGGTAGGGAATTATTTTGTGCAAACAATCTTGAAACGGTAATTAAAGAAAACATAATAGTTACTACGTGTCTCATCACGAATAATTTTTAGGTTGATTGAATGTTATTTTTAAAACAGCAGTTTTAAAAATTAATTATTTATTGTAAAACTTTTTTTGGTGTATTTTTTTCAATAATGAATATCCTGGTAACTGAATCTATGTTTAAAATGAAATTGAAAAATAGACTTAATCAATTGTTTTAATTTCATTTTTTAATAACCTAATTCTTGTTATGCAACCCAGCTCTAAGTCAAAATCCGAATTTGTTATTTGATATGTTTTTTCTTTGATTTTTATTTTATTATCATTAGTACTTATTGTCTTTTGAACTTTAAAAATCATATCTAATAATACTCCATTTTGCTTGCGAAATTTAACCAAATCATTTAATGAATTAGAAGTTGTTGCGCCACTATAATCATCAGTGAGCGAAATTTCTAGAAGTTTTGATTGAGCATTTAAAATAATGTTCATCAAATTATAGTTTCCGTGATGCACGATGTTTTTATTTATGATAACAAGATAATCCTCCTTGTTGACATAAATTAATTTATATGTAATGTCTAACAATCCCATGCCTCCTGTATTATAGCCAATGTTGTAAACCCCATTAATTATTTCATATTTATTATCTATAAAGGAAAGCTCAATACAATCAAAATTGCCACTTTCAGACATTGCTGCGTTTTCATTTTCATTTGCAACAAGAACAAAATAGTTTCCAGTTTTTAATTTAATAATAGTATCAATCCTGTGGTTAAATGTTGATGTTGGGTCTTTTTCTTGATAAACTCCAGAGATAAAATTATCTATATCTTTTTTTTGCTGAATATTTTGAGCATTTAAACTTTGGTAAAGCAGAATTGAAATGATAAATAACCAATTTTTCATCGTTAATTTTTAAATCTGATTTTAGTAATAGTGGTTTTAACATCAACACCTCTGTCGCTATTAGGCGCTTTTACGACTGATGTTGAATGTGCTTTGATATTTACGAAATCAATATATTCGGTTTTGTAAACAGCCCCGCTTGCAAAAACTTTGTCTTTAATGTATTCTACAGAAACTTGAGCGTATTCGATATCTCTATCAGATTTGTTTATTAAGGGCACATTTACATCCCATATACCACCCGCACCTCTAGTGGTAAACTTGAAATTACCAATTGAAACAAATTTTTTCCAATTCTTGTTATAATAATCATCGTAGTTAGATTTTGCATTTTCTGTAGATCTAATGTAAGTGAAAACTTGTTTTCCATCGTTGATTGTTAGTGTGTAATTGGTAAGTTCTTGAATAGAGACAGATTTTCCAGGATCGATAGAATTTTCTTTTATGTTTATTTTTCCATTATTGATATTCCAAAAGCCTGTAATAAAATTACCTTTTGCTGAAATTTGACAAGTTCCATTTGATTGAAATGTGATAACATTTATACCTTCTATTTTCCAATCACCAATTAGAAATGAACTTGTTTGTGTTTGGTTTTTTAAGCTATATTTTGAAGATTCAGAATTATATCCTTTTTCTACTTCAGAAATTCTTTCTGCTCGAGATGGGTAACCTAAGCTAGCTTCTTGCGGTAAAGAATCGTATGCCTCTTTTACTTGTTCTATTGTTGCACCAAGTTTATACATTGTTTTTCCAGCAAACTCATCTGCCTCAAGCTCATTTAATAATTTATATCGATCATCAAGTCTAATCTTTGAAAAATGTTGACCAACATGATGGCCTAATTCATGGGCTAAGATTGTTAAAGAAGTCCAATCTACAGATTTATTTTTATTACCATTAGGTATTTTTTTTTCGCTAAATCCGTAACTTTTAATTTTTTTTAAAAAATTATTATCATATATAATATAAGGTACCCCATCTTTAACTGTAGCAAGACAGGTTTCAGTATTAGAACATGGTTGTAAAATATAATTATTTGGTATTCCTGCGGCAGAGCAGATGTTATCAAGAGCTTTTTTGGCCTCAACATTATCCTGAAATCCTAGAGAATTACATATATCGGATTGTGTAATTTGCTGCCCTTTAAAATTAACGGATTGTGCACTTAGCCAATTGAGTTGTATTGTAAATACAATCATTAATAAATACTTCATATTTTTAATTTACATTTACTTTTAAAATAATTGGTACAATATTTCCTTTACTATATGGTTTAGTTGAAAAGCTCATTTCTCCGTTAACATAATCAATGTAATGAGCGTTAATCAAATCAGAGCCAAATGAATGATTAAGCCAAGTTCCAATGTCATTAGTGTTTTCTAGTTTCTTTATTAATGTTTCAAGATTTAAAATTCTTTTTTTAGAAAATAGAATGCACATATAATCCTCTCCTTTCTGATCTGTTGTATATCCGCTATTGAAATCTGCAGGAAGCTCAATTGTTGCATCTGAACTTGTAACAAGAGGAATATCAACTGGCTCATTTGTATTATTTTGACCATATTTTAATGGAAAAAGTATCTCTGCTTTACGATTCGGTTTTAGGGTTAGTACATATACATAAGAATCTGCTGTTAAGTTTTTTGCTTTAAGTCTGAAAAACTCATCTTTTTTAACATTTCGAATCAAGGTATACATGCCCTTTTTTATTGAAGTTGTTGGAGCAATTGAAAATTCAGGCCAACCAGTATTGTTATCAATTTTATTAAAATTCAATAATTGAAATGAGCCTTTTAAAATGTTGTCAGCATTTATATTTTTAGCTAAGCTAAACTGATAGGCTTCATCACAGTCTCTAATAAAGTCATTATAACTCATTTTAAAGAATCCTTTATTTCCCCAATTTTCTCCCCAAGAATTAATAAACTCAAATTGTTTTGAGACATTATCATAACCAACAATACAAACAGCATGCCTTCCTGTTTTTTTTTCTGAAGTTTTAGGAGCATAAACTCCGTCTATTTTTAATAAATCAAAAGATTCAAATAAATTTAGGCCTACAACTACTGGTTTTTTTGAGTTTATACAATTAATTACAGCAGAAAGTTTTTGATTTGCATTCTTAAATGAAGGGAACTGGAATAATGTAAAATACTCTTGAATTTTGCATTGATTTGCTTTAATATGATGATTATCATTCGGATTAATTTGGCATTCAGTAGGATGAAAATCTAAAAAATCACAATCTCCTTTTAATTTACAAACATCTAAATTTTTTTCGATGAATGAACCAGAACATGTTAGAGGATCACCAATTTGATTGTATAAATACATTGCAGACTTGGCATTTTTTGTAATTAACTCTTTATCTGTAATATCATTCTGTATGGCATAAGCAATTGTCATTGCGGCATATCCAGTTGCCCAAGAAGAACATGTACCTATACTACCCTGATCTCCTGGAATTGGACAAAACTGTTTTAGAGAATAAGATGATTGATTTGGCTCATTAAATTTAAGCGCCCTCGATACAGTTTCTATTTTGTTGTAGCTAATAGAATCGAATAGTAAACCCGTAGCGTGCTTATTTTGCGCATAAATTGAACCAGAATAAATATTGCAAAACAAAACAATAACAGAAAAAAATTTCAGTGATATTTTTTTTAATTTCATTGCATTACAATTAATCAAGGTCTTCAAAAGTAATTCCGTCTTGTATTTTTTTTGTTTTTGGAAAATACAACCACCATCCAAATATAACACTAACAAGGTTTTCATCAGCAGACGGTACCATTCTAAAAAATCTATAACAACTATCTGTAGCATCGTATGAATCTATAATTATTGATTGTAAACCACTTGAATCACCACTGATTATTTTTTTTTCAATTAGCTTTTTAATTACAGCTTTGCGTGCGATCTCTGCCTCTTGTTTATTAAAAATGCTACTATCTGGGGGTACGATAATATTTTCTATATAATCAGATGAGGAGTCACTTATTCTTAGAGAATCAAGTCTTGATTTTGCTTCTTCTAATGTTATAGTTTGATTATTTTGATTTTGATTAGTCGAGTCTTTTTTAGACTTACAAGATGTGAAAAAAAAAGCAATAAAAGCTATTGAAATCAAATATACCTTCTTCATTAGAATTGAATTATTTGTAAATATATATTATTGATTGTGTAGATTTCAAAAATGATATGTTTTTATTTAAAATTAAGCGAGCTACTTAACGTATTAAATATCCATAAATTTCAAATCATTGAGTATCATTGTAATTGACTATCCCACTTTGATTTGGCATGTGTTCTAAAAACTTCAGGACTATTTAAAAAAGCCTCATCGAATATATAATCCCCTCCAGTGTATTCATTTTCATTAATCCTTACTTTTGAATTTCCCCTCATGGCATATTTTTGTTGTCCTTCGTACATGATGATTTTCATATTTTTAGGATTTACCTTATTAATAGGAATGGATTTTCAGATTCTTGGGTTTTCAGATTTTCCCTCATAAATCTACAAATTCGAAAATCTATCGAACAAAGTAAGAAAGATTGAAAAATTAATAAGTAGGTGTGAAAAAGAAAGGGACCAGATATTGATTCTGGTCCCTTCTAGTGTGATAAAAGTGTGAAAAATCAACACTTTCAATTCATAAAACATTGATTATCAATGTCATTTTGTGGTGTGGGCCGGGGTTGAACCGGCGACACATGGATTTTCAGTCCATTGCTCTACCAACTGAGCTACCGCACCATTCACTCATTTTTAAAGTGAGTGCAAATATATGCTTCAATTCAATTACAAACAAGAACTTAAGTACCTTTTTGAAAATCCTTCTATGTAAAATCAAGTTTTTTCCACTTTATTCAAGTATTCAAAATTGTAAAGAATAGCAATTTACAAAGTATCCAATTCGTCTTTATGAGTTGGCTTCCAGAAAAAATAGTAGAATGCCAAACAAAATACACCGATGAAAAAGGGAACAATTGCTAAATGCTTGTAAGTATAATCTCCAAACAATGGCATTGAATCAAATTTAAAAAACTCACTAATCATCCAATAGCTATTGGCACTTATCCAAACTGTGATGGCAACATTATGGCAAAGCTCACTCATATATTGTCTGGTTCTCCAAGCAATGATAATTGATATTGTTAGGGTAGGCACAATCATTATTAATCCCAAAGGTTTCCATATCATACACCAAGCTATGTCTTTGAAAAGCCAAAAAACGATATGTAGGTTTTCCATTTTTCTGTACTGTATTGGAATGCTATATGTTTGTTCATTTTTCATATTCATAAAAGTATAAAATTATTCAAAAAAAAAGCGCCGAATTTTTTCGACGCTAAATTTTATAGAATTCATTTTGTTGTAATGATATCTTTTTTGGAATTATTTTTTTAAAGCTTCTGCCATTGTCTTACCAATATCTGCAGGACTAGCTACTACATGTATTCCACATTCTCCCATGATTTTCATTTTAGCTTCTGCTGTATCGTCGGCACCACCTACAATCGCACCGGCGTGTCCCATACGACGACCTGGAGGAGCTGTTTGTCCTGCAATGAAACCTACAACTGGTTTTTTATTTCCCGTAGATTTTATGTAATGCGCCGCTTCTGCTTCCATACCACCACCAATTTCGCCAATCATAACAATTGCATCGGTTTCATCATCATGCATTAATAACTCTACAGCTTCTTTTGTAGTAGTTCCAATAATTGGATCACCACCAATTCCAATAGCGGTAGAAATTCCTAAACCTGCTTTTGCTACTTGATCTGCAGCTTCATAGGTTAATGTTCCAGATTTTGAAACGATTCCAATTCTTCCTTTTTTAAATATAAACCCAGGCATAATACCCACTTTGCATTCTTCAGCAGTAATCACACCAGGACAATTTGGTCCAATTAATCTTGTTTTAGTGCCATTTAAATAACTTTTCACTTTTACCATATCCTGAACAGGAATTCCTTCGGTAATACAA
>Ga0209188_1003875_pt1 | contig 10063 bp, 9 predicted proteins | sample C_130625_EF_Meta_FD_187307 | JGI IMG/M metagenome (GOLD analysis project Ga0209188, IMG submission 187307) | Freshwater microbial communities from Lake Croche, Canada to study carbon cycling - C_130625_EF_MetaG (SPAdes) (version 2) | ecosystem: Environmental > Aquatic > Freshwater > Lake | place...
ACTAAGCTTCATAAAAAGCATTAAAGACGGTAAAGGCCACCGCTAAGACCACAATAAACAACAGGGCTTTCATCAACCCAGATAAAATGGGAGACTTCGTAATCCATTCGTCCGATCCGTAAAACGAGGAAATCATACTTCCAAGAAGAGAATTTCTCATCCACCAGTTCATAAATCCTTTTTTAGGCTCGTTCATATTTTTCCTTTTTTGTTGAACAGCGTTTAATAGTTTCTATATAACTTTAATAAAACACTTGAATAACACGCTTATTGTTTGAAATCTCTTAGTGTCCATAATCCCACAATAATTCAAAATATTAGACTTTATTCATCATTTTTGATTAATTGCACGCACAATCCTGTCAGTTTGTTTTTTTTGCTTGTGGTCTGAGACAAATCCCCATGCATGTATAACGCCAGGAATATAAAATAAGCAACAAAGCAATACATTTAATAATGCTGAAAATATTGCCCCTCCACATAATAAAACTGCCAATGGAGGGAGAAAAAGGGCTAGTAGTCTCATTGAATATCCCGGATAATAAATAAAGTAATAATTATTATAACTTTTAAAATAATAGGTCTGGGAGGATACGACTATGCCAACACTGATTAAAATAGTCTTTTCGGCTTATTTATTGCTTGCATGTTCATTGACGTCTACGGTCATCTTTGCTCAGCCCTCCAAAGAAGATGTCGAAATAGAAAATATCAAAGCCCCTCCGCGTGACATTAAAGATATTCTTAAAATCCTAGAACAAACTAAACAAGATCAAACTCAATTAGAAAAAGCAAAAGCAGTTCTCGCTCTACCAATCCCGAATTCAACTGATTCTGAAATTCTGAATAACTTCTTCTATCGCCGTGCTTATGCCGATGGTATTTTAGGGAACTCTAAAGACGCTCTTGATAATATGAGAAAAGTTGTATTCGATTACCCTAGTCGTGAGTCAAATCTTCGAATAGACGAATTAGTCACTTTAGCAAATTTTGAAAGTCAGAGAGGTAACCGACTTGCTGCTAATACCTTGCTAGAAAAAGGCAAAGAATATGTTTCAAATCAGAACCGAGGACGACTAATTACTCTTGAACGTTTCATTGGCACTAATTGTTTACGCTTGGGAGATATAGCTTGCGCAAAAAACTCTGTCTCCAAAGTTCAAATGGCTCTTTCAAATTTATCAAACGCTCGAAATATCAGACAAGAATATACCTTGGTTTGGGAATCAAATAATGAATGGGCGCGAGCACAAATTTTTAGTTTTGAAGGTAAATTCATCGAAGCAGAACGTGGACTGCGTCGTGCTCTTAAATTAAATGCAGATATTCTTTCTATCGTTAAAGACTCAGGCAAAGATGCAATTAATAATGAAGTGAGAGTTGTTCAAGATGCTTCAACTAGCTCAAAATTTATGTATATGCAACGTATTGCCATGATGGTTGAAATGTCTGCCGCATTCTTAGGCCAAAGGAGATTGATTGATGCGGAGTATTGGTCTAGAGAAGCTGTACTTTTAGGCATCAATCAATTTGGTATTGACTCTGCCTATACAACATTTTCACTCCTCTCACTCACCCGGGTCATCTCTGAGCAAGGGAGATCTTCTGAAGCACTTCTTTTGGCCAAATCAACATTAAACTCCGCTCAAAAATCCACTGACTTTCAGGGATCTACACTCATAGCTGAAAGTCGTAGGGCTCTAGGAGACTCCTTAGTAACTGAAAAAAAATATGATGAGGCTGAAAAAGTTTTTACTGATTTGGTGAAGGGCATTAATTCTGATCCGGAAATCGCCGCCCTCTATCAAACTGCTGATTTAAATTGGGCTTTAGCTTTAATAAAAATGAATAAAGGTGCACAAGCTGAAGCAATGATGGCGCCTTTTCTTGAAAAGTCTCAACAGAGGTTTGAGAAAACCTCTCCACGCTTAGCGTTAATTCGTGCTTTTAATGCCTCGGCCTTACAATCGGCTGGAAAAACTGTCCAAGCTAATACGGAATTTCGAAACGCTATCCCCATTTTATTAGATCAAGCTAAAAATGATACGGAAAACTCTACTGAAAGTATTCGACAATCACAAAGATTGAATTTTGTTTTAGAGGAGTATCTTGATGTTTTAGCTGCTCAGTACAAAGCAAATCCAACTGAAGACATTATCAAAGAATCTTTTCAAATGGCTGATTTGGCAAGGGGTAGCGGTGTTCAAAGGGCTTTAACAGCAAGCGCGGCAAGAGCCAATATTACTGAACCACAATTAGCAAACTTAGCCCGAAAAGAACAAGATTTACAGCAAAGGATCAATACCCTTACTGAGTTGTTGACTGGCTTATTATCAGCCCCACCTGCGCAACAACTTCCAACGGCTCAAGCAAAAATTCGCGCTGATATTGTGAGCTTTAAGTCGGAACGTGATTCGATCAAAAAAGATATTGCTAAGAAATTTCCGGAATATGCGGAACTTGTATCCCCTCAACCCGCATCTATTGATCGGGTTCAGAAAATGTTGAAGCCTGAGGAGGTCCTTATCTCTTGGTATTTTGCTGACAAAGTTTCCTATGTATGGTCTATTCCTAAAGATGCCCCACCCAAATTTGCACAATTAAATATCGGCCGTGAGCAAATGGCTAAAAATGTTACTGACCTTAGGAAATCTCTTGATCCTGGCGTCTCGACTATTGATGAAATACCAGCTTATGATGTTGTTCTGGCTCATAAGCTCTATGAGCAAATATTAGCTCCAGTGGCTAGCACTTTTCAAAATAAAAAAGTGATGCTCACCGTTCCTCATGCTGAGTTAGGTCAATTACCACTTTCTTTATTAGTGACTAAGCCAACTATCCAGCCAGCAAAGGGTGGAGCCGTACCCTTCGCTAATTACAAATCAGTACCATGGTTGACTAGAGAAATTGCAGTATCGCAGCTCCCCTCCGTTACTTCCTTAACCTCCCTGAGAGCTTTGCCGGTTGCTAATGCTAATAGAAAAAATTTCATTGGCTTTGGTGATCCTTACTTCAGTGCACAACAAGAAAAAACTGCAGAAAAACAACTAAAAACCACTCAATTAGCCACGCGAGGAATACCGCTCAACTTAAGGAGCGCTCCTAAAACATCTGGGGTTAGCTCAGCGGAATTAGCATTACTTCCGCGCCTTCCTGATACAAAAAATGAAATCGAGGATATTGCTAAAGTTGTCGGTGCCTCAAACGAAGATATTTACTTGAACCAAAAAGCAAGTGTGAAACAAGTGATGAACACTGACCTTTCTAACCGGAAAGTCGTTATGTTTGCAACTCATGGATTAGTGCCTGGGGAACTTGATGGTCTTACTCAACCCGCCCTAGCCTTATCCTCTCCAGAAGTAACTGGGGATAAAGATGATGGTCTACTTACAATGGATAAAGTACTAACTTTAAAACTTGATGCTGATTGGGTTGTTTTGTCTGCCTGTAATACAGCTACTGGAGAAGGTGCTGGCTCTGAGGCTGTTTCTGGTTTAGGACGAGCTTTTTTCTATGCTGGAGCAAGGGCCTTATTAGTGTCTAATTGGCCAGTAGATTCTGCGGCATCTAGAAACATGATGACTGATCTTTTTACTCGTCAACAACAAAGTAAAGATATCAGTAAAGCAGAGTTACTTAGACAAGCCATGCTCAATCAAATTGATCAAGGTGGTATGAAAGAAGGTAATACATTAAAATATGCTTATGCACACCCGCTATTTTGGGCGCCATTTATTGTTGTAGGTGATTAACCAAGGAATTTATACATAAAAATGTTAAAACTATTATCTGTAGCTATTTTTTGTGGTCCATTGAGTTATCAAACTCTCAGCGCAGCACCTCTTGTTACTGCTAGTGAAGCAGCTCTCCCCGCAGCCTCTGGCACTTTAGCTACAAGAGGAATTTCTAGAGGTCCTGCTGTGAAATTAAACTCACCTGAGGCAGATACCCCTATTCAATCGCCATTTGACCTAAAGTTTAGCTTTGAAGCTAGAGGCGACTCTAAGATTGATCTTAGTTCGGTTAAGGTTGTTTATCTGAAAACTCCTATTGTAGATTTAACGCCTCGTCTGAAAAATGCAATTACTCCTACTGGCATTGATTTTCAAAAAGCGGATATGCCCGCAGGGACTCATGTCCTTAAGGTTACAGTAAAAGATACCGAGGGAAGAGAAACAAATACCATTATTAATTTAGTGGTCAATAAATGATGAATTGCCCCTACTGTTTATCTGAGATTGCAGATGAGGCAGTAGTTTGTAAGGTTTGCACTAAAGACGTCTATCTGTTCAAGCCGATGATGGCTCGTATTGCAGAACTTGAGTCAAAATTACTAGAGTCCTCACCATCTGAAAATTACGAGCACCGCATTGAGGTCCTTGAAGCCCAATTGGCGCATCACGAAGAAAAAAAACATAGTAAACGTGGATTGAGGGCACTTTTTTTTGATGCCATTATCTATATCTTACTGCCATTGGCAATTTTATTAGCCTCGCATTACCTGATTACGATCGTCTATGACACGAAAATGCTTTACTTGAGAATTATTTCTATGTTGGTACCTTTGCCATTTGGGTATTTTTTATTTAAGTCTATTCGTCGACAAATTTTTTCTTGGGTCCTTAGTGTCTTTATCCTTGCCGTATCTGCCGTAATCGGTATGAGTTGGATAACGAGTCTTATCGATCACTCCCCCATTCTTCCTCAAAGTAATTTTGAATGGCGAGAAATGCTTGAGTATGCTGCAAGCATTAGTTTTAGCTTTTTAACAGGCATGCTTCTTGGAAAAATTGCTTACTCTAATAAACATATCAATAAGTCAACTCACATTGGCCCCTTCACTAAATTTGTGTTGAGCCTTCTTGGGGAGGAAAAGTTATCTCCTGAAGGTATTCATGAATTGATGAAGAAAATAAATGAATATTCTGGGACTATTATTGCCCTCGGAACAACAGCTCTTTCAATTTATACCGGCCTCAAGCATGTTTTGTAAAAAACAACTTATTAATGTCATTTAAAATATATCCCATCGATATATTTGCCGAAATGACCCAATCTTTTAAGCAGGTATATCGAAACACCAGCTTCCCACCTGCAAGCTCCTGATGCCACATATACTGAAGCATCAATATTTGTAAAGACTCTACTAAATCATTAATGCTACCTAAAGATCTGAGGGGAGTAAAATTGACTTATCTTTACTTTTATTCATTTATATGAAACTCTATAAAGTAACTCGACCACTACTTTGTCTGTCGATTTTCTTCTCGATAAATACGTGCTACGCTGCCTCTTTTTTCTTTCCAGATATAAATCCTACTTTTTACCCCAGAGAGTCACCTGCATATCTTATTGATGGATCAGGCAATGATGGCTATATAACAATCACCTCTGAAGTTGTACCCATCTCAAGTTGTGTCTCTATGGCAAACAAAAGTTTTTGGGGGAGTGAAAAAACTCAGTTACTCATCTCCGTTACACGTAATGGCTTTTTTGGTCAAGCTGAAGAAATCGAAATCCCTATCGCTACATTTGATGGACGAGATAAAGGCAATCAATGTGCATCGCTCAGTACGATTCCATTAAAAATTGTTTCTAATTCCCTACTCAAGCCCTTTTCTAAACTTAACCCAGGTCATCTTTCTCTGATTATCAATGTGAAGTCTTCTACTGACACAAACAATGACCTTGTAGGATCTGCGCAATTTTTATTAGGTGCTGCCGCTATCTTTGCTACAGGAGGTGTTGCCGCTAGCTCAATTGCAGGTGCCTCTACGGCATTGTCTAATCCAGTAATTTCTGATGCACAAAAAAGAACCCAAGATATGCTCAAAGGAAGTCTGAATGGAAAAGTTCCTCTGACTTTTGGTTGGCCTGAAATACGTAATGGTATCGAGATGATTGAGATTCCTGTTTTTCGTGCAGAGGGCTCACTAGGAAGTACCCCTGATAAAAAAATTCAGGCTTTACAACTAGATCCTAAGGCTGATAAAACGCAATTGCTTACCGTTAAATTAAGCTTTAACTATACGAAATCTATCTTTGATCCTTCAGCTTCTGGCATTAATGATTTCCCCAATCGTGAAGGCATTTCTTCTGGAAATGTTTTAAATCATCCCACACTAACTGGCAATCAGAATTTCCTACAATTACTCAATGATAAGTCTCCGAGCCTTCTCCAACTCATTAGTACTGCCGAAGGGAATTCATTAACTAACACCTGTAGTATCGCTTTTGAAAAATTAAAAAATTCTGGATTAAATAACTTAGATACTGCAATTGTGATGAAGTCATTTCTAGATGAAGCAAAAAAAGGCAGTGATTGGTATTCAAAACCAAATATCGTAAAAGCCTGCTTTTCTCAAGCGCCAAATGTCCAAGCCTATTTACCAATTGTCTATGGTGATGCTGAACCTAAATTTGTGATCGGTGATGTTCAGGATGGCTTTGGCAATGCCTATCAAGGATGGCGGGACACTATCGGCCCGGTTCTCAATAATATGCGTCAGGCACTTCTAGCAAAAGATGATCGTTTTAATGCACTAGCCCAAATCAATGGAGGGTCTGACATTGATATGAGTTTTTCGAATGAGCTCACCCCTTGGGTAAAAGCATCTGATACTTCAAATACATTAAGTGGAATACGTTTACTTACTGATAAACGTTTTTCGAATATGGGTTGTTTTATTTATAAGGATTCAGCTAATTTGGCTCTCAAAAATATGAGCTCTTACGCCATCTTAGTTGATGAACACCAATATCTTTGGCTAGCATTTATTCAATTACATCCAGATGATAAATCTAAAATCAGTAAGATTAAAATATCAGAACTCAGTACTGATTGGAAATCTTATTTCAAAAGGATTCAGTTTCCTGGTGGCGAATGCTCGAAAATCATGAGTCAATTTTAGCGGGAAACATCCTCGATAAAATGTCCGCCAAGTGACTGATGTAAATCTACGCGATTACGTAGTCTATCCGCTGAAATTTTAATTAAATTACTTTTGGTGTTTGCAAGCATAATCTCTTGCTGCAATACTTGGAACTGGTCTGACTTTCCTACCTGAAATTTTTGCTGTTCATACATCAATGCTTTACTCATGTGATTTGTCTGTGAAGTGATCGATGCTTGTCGATCTTTTAATTTACGATCATTGTCTAAGGTGTACTCAACTTCACTGAGAGCCGTTAATGATGTCTTCGCATATTGCGCTAATACCTCTTCTTGTTTGGCTGTCTTAATCTCTTGATTAGCTTGTAATTGTCCGCCCATAAACAGTGGCGCAAATATAGAACCAGTCAAACTACTAATTGGATTATTGATACCTGAAGAGAGTGTTATGGCTGATTCTTGGATATATCCAACACCGCCAGTTATTTTAATGGCTGGCAATCTTGCGCGTTTAGCATCTTCAAGATCATAAAATGCCGCGTTATAACGTTGTTGAGCGGCTAATACATCGGGTCTTCTCGTTATGATCTCCGAAGGAATCCCTGAGGGTATCTCTGTAATTGGACTAGGATACTCATTACTGGCGTCTAATTGCGCAGATGGATATCTGCCTAATAAAATTTCTATGGATCGTTTTGCTTGATTGAGTTGTGTTTGATAACTAATTAACTGGTTTTGATACATTTCAATTCCTGCAGCATTCAAACTAACATCTTGTGCAGAATTGCGCCCAACTTTTTCACCTTGAACTAATAATTGATTCTGTTTCTTGGCATAGTCCAGTAAGTTTTGATTCAATGCTACTTGTTGTTTTGCTTCTGTAATGGCAATCCAAGATTTGATTACACCAGCAGCAATAATTTGTTGCAGATACACTCTATCTAATTCAGTTGCTTCTACTCGAGCCTGGCCTGCTCCGGCTGCAGATGCAACTCTTCCCCAAACATCAAGTTCCCAATTGGCAATTAATCCCACTCCTGATATAGCTGATGTTGAGGTCGGTATCGTAGATGTTCCTAACTGTCCACCTATACCAATGTTCGGTAATCTTGTACCTGATACGGCAGATAAAACACCCCTAGATTGATCAACACGTGCACGAGCCATCCGAATATCAGTATTGTTAATGATGGCGTCTTGAATCAGTTTTTTGAGTTGGGGATCTAACGGAAATCCTAAGGTGAGTGAGTCAAACTTCCCCGCTGAAAAATCACTACTCCACTGCGGCAGTACATCTGTTTTTCCAAGCGCTAGATTGAGTACATCGTTTTGCTTGGGTGGATTACTTGCGCATCCAAGCAAAAGAATACTAGCCACTATCGTACTGATGAAGCTTTGATAATTACCCATGCTCATCCCTACGGTAACTTAAATACCAAGTTATTAACTTTAGCGTGTAATCGCAAAACAAGCATTCGCACAATATGCAAGGGCTTAAAGTGTTCTGTATAAATACCTGCAATACCCCTTGCTCCCATCGGCATTGTTGGAATAGGCTCACCATCCATTTCGATAGGGGTAATCTTGACAGCGTACTTCAAGGGTAATGGTGCATGCAGCATTTCTGCTGGCGCTGTTGGTACGGTTCCTGATTGCGCGATTTGACCTTGGCTAGAGGCCCACACAATTGAATCTACTTTGCCGTAAATAATTTTTCCAGGTATTGCTTTTAATGTGAACTCAACTTCATTTCCAGGTTCAACTAAGCGTAATTCATTCTGATCAAAAAATGCAATCACGCGTTGATCAAACCACACAAAGCTCATGAGTGGTCGAAGTGGCATTGATACCGCATAATTTCCAGGCCGAATAGTAACTGCTGTCGGATAGCCATCTGCTGGCGCTCTTACAATGCATGATTCTAGATCGTACTTAGCGCTTTCAAGTTGGGCTTTGATTTGCGCAACACTGGCATTATCTCCTCCTACTACTGCGTTTAATTTTAGTTGGGCACTGATCTCTGCTGCTTTGGTGCTATCGTATGAAGCTTGTGCTTTTTGAACTTCAGCTTGATAGTATTCAACATCATAGCGATTACCTGCACCTGTACGATTTAACTCTGTAGATTCTACTAATCGCTTTTTCATTAAATCAAGATTTGCCCTTGCCGCGGAAGTATTTGCTGAAGCTGCGTCATAGGATTGTTTTAAGGTCTTCGAACTTGCCTCAGTATCCGCAAGTTGAGCTTCTAATTGCTTTACTTTAAGGCGATAGGGAGTGTCATCAATTTCAATGAGTACATCACCCTTCTTAACAAGTGTATTTCCTTCTACAGCAACTTTAGTGACAGTACCTTGAACCCTTGGAACAACCTCTGTTACAAAGTTAATAACACGCACATCTTCAGATCCTGGGGTTATCACGTTTACAGTAAAAACAATCGTTGCCAATAAAAGAATCCCACCAATAGCAGAACCCATTTGTGTCTTGATATTCCAAGGGAGCCATTTTTTCTTGATGAAAATAAACCAAATTAGGCCTGCGTATCCACCGAGTATGAGTTCTAACATATTTTAAGACCCCATAACTTTACTGCGCGTTTGCTCTAAGACTTTTTGTCTTTTGGCTTCCAATCCATCCAGTTTTTCTTTGAGATTAGAAATCTCATCTTCAACAATAGAAAGATTCAAAGGTTTATCTGCATGTTTGGCTTCTCTATCGGTATAGTATTCATCCGATTTATCGGTTCCATAGGCCATTTTATGTAAGACTGGCTTTGAATACGCCAATATCCATGCGAGTGGCCAAAGCAAGCCTCCAAACACGATTGACATTAGACAAATCACTTTTATCAACTTTGTCTGAGGATGATGAATTTTTTCAGCATATTGTTCTGGAAGAATATGGATTTTCCAAAATAAAATAATAGCCAGGACCGGCACTACCAGTATCACAATCCACACCATGTAATCAGCCAGAATTTGCTCAAAATGCCTTGTCGCCCCTGAAGCGTAAACACTTAAAGGAAGGCAATATATTATGGATGCTATTAATTGTCTTATTTTCAACATTTGTCTAATATACATTATTTTAGTTTCCTGACTATATGCTAATAAAAAAGACACCCGAAGGTGTCTTTTTTATTGCACAAGTACAAATTACATCATACCG
>Ga0209188_1003876_pt1 | contig 10060 bp, 6 predicted proteins | sample C_130625_EF_Meta_FD_187307 | JGI IMG/M metagenome (GOLD analysis project Ga0209188, IMG submission 187307) | Freshwater microbial communities from Lake Croche, Canada to study carbon cycling - C_130625_EF_MetaG (SPAdes) (version 2) | ecosystem: Environmental > Aquatic > Freshwater > Lake | place...
CCCTAGCCAGCCCATGATGATGGGCTTGGAAGGACGCCCCGAAAGCAAAGACGGCCAAACCATGGAGCCGCTTGAGAACTTTGGCGTTCAGGTCATGTCCATTGGCTTTATGGTCAAAAAAGAAGAGGCCATGATCTGGCGCGGCCCTATGGCCACTCAAGCGCTGGATCAGCTGCTGCGCCAAACCAACTGGAACAACTTGGATTACCTGATTGTCGATATGCCTCCTGGCACCGGCGACATTCAGCTCACCATGAGTCAGCGTGTGCCCATGACAGGTGCGGTCATCGTGACCACGCCGCAAGACATCGCCCTGCTCGATGCGGTCAAGGGCATCAAGATGTTTGAAAAAGTGGGCGTGCCCATTTTGGGTGTGGTGGAAAACATGGCGGTGCACGTGTGCAGCCAGTGCGGTCATGCCGAGCATATTTTTGGAGCCGACGGCGGTAAAAGCATGGCGGCTGAGCATCAACTGGCGTATTTGGGCGCGCTGCCCCTGAACATCAAAATCCGCCAGCAGGCCGACAGCGGCAAGCCCACCGTGGTGGCCGACCCCGAGGGCGAACTGGCAGGCCTTTACAAGGCTGTGGCGCGCCAAGTGGCGGTGGCCATTGCTGCCAAAAACAAAGACTTTTCCAGCAAGTTTCCCACCATCACCATATCTAAGGACACATGAACCTCCTGGTGTCCATGCGCTACTTGGTGGCGCTGGGCGAACACAAGCACTTTGCAAGGGCGGCAGAGGCGTGCTTTATCACGCAGCCTGCCTTGTCCAACGCCCTGCGTGCGCTGGAAACCGAATTTGGCGCGCCCATTGTCAAGCGCGGACGCACTTTTGTAGGGTTCACGGCTGAAGGCGAGCGACTGCTTGACAGCGCTCGGCGCATGTTGTTTGAAGAGCAGTTGCTCAAACAAGACCTCAACAGCATGGGCGAGCAGGTCCAGGGTCCCTTGTCGATTGGCGTGGTGCCCACGGCCGAGCCCATTGCAGCTAGGTTTGCGGCGCGCTTGCATCAAATCCATCCGGGTATTTCGCCGGTAGTGCGGTCCATGAGCTCGCACGATATTGAGGCTGGGCTGGTTCAGCTGACGTTGGACTTGGGTTTGGGCTTTATGGAGCGGGTTCAGCCGGTTTGGGCGCGCCAAATCAAAACCTTTCCCCAGTACAACGAGCACTATTTTTTGGTGCGCAGGTCTGAAGCACTACCCCCGGCAAACGCTCCAGCCACAGAAATGGCCATGGGCAAGCCCATCACTTGGGCCGAGGCCGCTGCTTTGCCCTTGTGCCTGATGACCTCGGACATGTACAACCGCCACATTGTGGATGCCGCTTTTAAAGAAGCCCTTGGTCAGAATGGCACGCAGGTGCGGCCTGTGCTGCAAACCAACTCCATGCTCAGCTTGGCCTTAAGTGCGCTGGGTGGCGAGGTGGCTTGCATCTTGCCTGGCGCCTTGGTGGGCGTGGTGCGCCCTTACAAAGAGCTCACCGCACGCCCGCTGGTATCGCCCAAGGTCAACACCACCCTCGGGTTTATGGTGCAGTCAGCAGAGCGGCTCTCGCGCACTCAAGAAGCCGCCTTGGCTTTGGCGCAAGACCCAAAGTGGTTGGGTTTGGCGCGCGCGCATAGCGGACTGTTGCAAACACAGAGCTAATGCTGCGTTGCGTCATTTAGTTTTTGAATATCTTCATATTCGAACGCAATTTGACGGGTGGGGGCTCCCTCACCATACTGGGCGCTTAATCAGAAATTGGTTCACTCCTTTCAACACCCATGACCAGCTCTCCAACTCCCGCCTCACCAGGCCCCAGTGCGCAAAAGCCCAGCCAAGCGCACATTCAAGGTTCCATACAAGGGTTGATTGACTCGCACAAGTCCGTCCCTGGCGGTTTGTTGCCTTTGCTGCACGCCATTCAAGACCAACTGGGCTTCATACCCTCCGAGGCGGTGGGCGACATTGCCAAAGGCCTTAATTTGTCTCGGGCTGAGGTGCATGGCGTGGTCACGTACTACCATTTTTTCAGGAGCGAGGCCCCTGGCAAACATGTGGTGCAAGTGTGCCGAGCCGAGGCTTGCCAAGCGTGTGGCGCTGAAGAGCTCATGGCTTTGGCAGAAAAAACCTTGGGTTGTGCCTCGCACAGCACCACGGCCAACGGCGCGGTGACCTTGGAGCCCGTATATTGCTTGGGCATGTGCGCGTCTTCACCGGCCATTCAGGTCAACGACACCGTGCACGCCCGCGTCACACCCAACAAGTTAAACCAACTCTTGCGTCAGTTGGAGACCACCGCATGAGCGCCGTGAAAGTATTTGTCCCCCGGGACAGCGCTGCCTTGGCCGTGGGCGCGGATGAGGTGGCAGCCGCTCTGCAACAAGAAGCTGCGGCCCGTGGATCGGCTGTTGTGGTGGTGCGCAACAGCTCGCGCGGCATGTTTTGGCTCGAAACCTTGGTGGAGGTTGAAACCCCCAACGGCCGTGTGGCCTATGGCCCGGTGGAGCCGCAAGATGTGCCAGCCCTGTTGGATGCTGGCATGCTGCAAGGCGCAGCCCACCCCCTGTGCCACGGCCTGACTCAGAACATTCCTTACCTGGCCAAGCAAGAGCGCCTGACCTTTGCCCGAATGGGCGTGACCGCCCCGCTTTCTCTGCATGACTATGAAGCTCATGAGGGCTGGGTGGGCCTCAAGCGCGCCTTGACCCTAGACGGTGCGGCCATTGTTCAAAACATCACAGACTCTGGCTTGCGTGGCCGCGGCGGCGCAGCGTTTCCGGCCGGTATCAAATGGCGCACGGTGTTGAACGCTGCGGGCGCACAAAAGTACTTGGTGTGCAATGCCGACGAAGGCGACTCGGGCACCTATTCAGACCGCATGACCATGGAAGGCGACCCCTTCATGCTCATTGAAGGTATGGCCATTGCAGGCATTGCGGTGGGGGCCACACAGGGCTACATCTACATCCGCTCCGAATACCCTCACGCCATTTCAACCATGCAAGAGGCCATTGCCTTGGCTACCGAGGCGGGCTATTTGGGCGCCAACTTGTGTGGCAGCGGTAAAACTTTTAATTTAGAAGTGCGCAAAGCTGCCGGTTCTTATGTGTGCGGCGAAGAAACCGCCATGCTCGAGAGCATTGAAGGCAAGCGCGGTGTGGTGCGGGCCAAGCCACCTTTGCCCGCGCTGGAGGGTTTGTTTGGCTTGCCCACCGTCATCAACAACGTGATCACCTTGGCGTCGGTGCCCATCATCATGGCCAAAGGCGCCCAGTTTTATAAAGATTTTGGCGTGGGCCGCTCCCACGGCACCTTGCCGTTTCAGTTGGCGGGTAACATCAAACACGGTGGCTTGGTGGAAAAGGCTTTTGGCCTGACCTTGCGTGAATTGCTGTTTGACTTTGGTGGTGGCAGCCGCAGCGGCCGCCCCATCAAGGCGGTGCAGGTGGGCGGCCCCTTAGGTGCCTATGTGCCCGAGTCGCAATGGGACTTGCCGCTGGACTACGAAGCCTATGCTGCTGTGGGCGCGGTGGTCGGGCACGGCGGCATTGTGGTGCACGACGACACGGCCAACCTCGCCAAACTGGCGCGCTACGCCATGGAGTTTTGTGCGCTGGAGAGCTGTGGCAAATGCACGCCTTGCCGCATTGGTTCGACCCGCGGGGTTGAGGTGATCGACCGTATCACCGCCCCAGCCAATGCCAAGCACCCTAAAGAACAGCAAGTGGAACAGCAAGTGCATTTGCTGCGCGACCTGTGCAACACCATGCTCAGCGGCAGCCTGTGCGCCATGGGCGGCATGACGCCTTACCCCGTGCTGTCTGCTCTGAATCATTACCCCGAAGACTTCGGTCTTGAAGTCCGTACCCCTGAATCCGCTTAAGGAAAACTCATGATGAACCATTCCAAGCAAGACATCGCCCAAAAAGATACCGATTACGGCACCCCTGCTCGAAAGTCTGACGTGTGGGTCGATCTGACCATTGACGGCTATTCGGTTTCAGTGCCTAAGGGCACCTCGCTCATGCGCGCAGCCGTGGACGCGGGCATTCAGGTGCCCAAGTTGTGCGCCACCGACAGTTTGGAGCCCTTTGGTTCGTGCCGTTTGTGTTTGGTCGAAATTGACGGCCGCAAAGGCACACCCGCATCGTGCACCACGCCCGCCGAAGCCGGTATGGTGGTGCACACCCAAACGCCCAAGCTGCAAGACCTGCGCAAAGGCGTGATGGAGCTCTACATCAGCGACCACCCGCTGGACTGCTTAACCTGCAGCGCGAACGGCAATTGCGAACTGCAAACCCAGGCCGGTGTGGTGGGCTTGCGCAATGTGCGCTACGGCGTGGGGGAGGCCGCTGGCGCCCACCATTGCGATCTGCCCAAGGATGAGTCCAACCCCTACTTCACTTACGACGCCAGTAAATGCATTGTGTGCAACCGCTGTGTGCGCGCTTGCGAGGAAACCCAGGGCACCTTTGCCTTGACCATTTCGGGCCGCGGCTTTGAAAGCCGGGTGTCGCCCGGCCAAGACCAGCCGTTTATGGACAGCGAATGCGTGTCTTGCGGCGCTTGCGTCGAGGCATGCCCGACCGCCACCTTGCAAGAAAAGTCCATCATTGAGCTGGGCCAACCCGAGCACAGCCTCATCACCACCTGCGCGTATTGCGGTGTGGGGTGCGGCTTTAAGGCCGAAATGAAAGGCAACACCGTGGTGCGCATGGTGCCTTGGAAAGACGGCAAAGCCAACGAAGGCCACTCCTGTGTGAAGGGCCGATTTGCTTGGGGCTACGCCACCCACCAAGACCGCATCACCACCCCCATGATTCGCGACCGCATCACCGACCCTTGGAAAGTGGTGAGCTGGGACGAAGCGCTTACCTACGCCGCAACACGGATCCAAAAAATTCAGGCCGAGCATGGCAAAGATTCGGTGGGCGGCATCACGTCTTCCCGCTGCACCAACGAAGAAACCTATTTGGTTCAAAAACTGGTGCGCGCTGCATTTGGCACCAACAACGTGGACACCTGCGCCCGTGTGTGCCACTCACCCACCGGCTATGGCTTGGGCCAAACCTTGGGCACGTCCGCCGGTACACAAACCTTTAAGTCCGTGGAGCATGCCGATGTGATCATGGTGATTGGCGCCAACCCCAGCGACGCCCACCCCGTGTTTGCCTCGCGCATGAAGCGCCGCCTGCGCCAAGGCGCGCGTCTGATTGTGGTGGACCCCCGCAAGATTGATTTGGTGGATTCTGTGCACGTCAAGGCCGACCACCACTTGGCCCTCAAGCCGGGCACCAATGTGGCCATGATCACCGCCATGGCCCACGTGGTGGTGACCGAAGGCCTGATGGCCGACGCTTACGTTAAAGAACGCTGCGACGACAAAAGCTTTAACGAGTGGCGCGACTTTGTCTCTAAGCCCGACAACTCGCCCGAGGCATTTGAGGCGGTGACCGGCGTGCCCGCAACGGAGGTGCGTGCTGCTGCGCGCCTGTACGCCAGCGGCCCCAATTCGGCCATTTACTATGGTTTGGGTGTGACCGAGCACGCACAAGGTTCCACCATGGTGCTGGGTATTGCCAACTTGGCTATGGCCTGTGGCATGGTTGGGCGCGAAGGTGTGGGTATCAACCCCCTGCGTGGTCAAAATAATGTGCAGGGCAGTTGCGATATGGGCAGCTTTCCGCACGAGCTGCCCGGCTACCGCCACATTTCAGACACCACCGCCCGCACCTTGTTTGAAGAAGCTTGGGGTGTCAGCATCAGCCCGGAGCCGGGCTTGCGCATTCCCAATATGTTCGAGGCCGCGCTGGACGGCAGCTTTAAAGGCTTGTACTGCCAGGGTGAGGACATTGTGCAGTCTGACCCCAATACTCAGCACGTGGAGGCTGCGATGTCGGCCATGGAATGCATCGTGGTGCAGGACATCTTTTTGAACGAAACCGCCAAGTTTGCCCACGTGTTTTTGCCGGGCAGCTCCTTTTTGGAAAAAGACGGCACCTTCACCAATGCAGAGCGCCGCATCTCTCGTGTGCGCCAAGCCATGCCGCCTATGGCCGGGTTTGCAGACTGGGAAGTGACCCTCAAGTTCGCACAGGCTTTGGGTTACGCCATGCATTACGACCACCCCGAGCAGATCATGCAAGAAATTGCCGATTTAACCCCCAGCTTCCGTGGCGTGAGCTACGAAAAAATTGAGCGCCTGGGCAGCGTGCAGTGGCCTTGCAATGAGCACACCGAAGAGGCCGGCACCCCCATCATGCACATTGACAAATTTGTGCGTGGCAAGGGCAAGTTTTTCAACACGCAATACATTGCCAGCAGCGAAAAAGTGACGCAAAAGTTCCCCTTGTTGCTCACCACTGGGCGCATCTTGTCGCATTACAACGTGGGCGCGCAAACCCGTCGCACCGCCAACAACGTGTGGCACAGCGAAGACCTCCTAGAAATCCATCCCCACGACGCTCAAGAACGCGGCATCAAGGATATGGACTGGGTGGGCATTGAAAGCCGCGCGGGCCGCACCGTGCTGCGCGCTGAGGTGAGTGCACGCATGCAGCCAGGGGTGGTGTACACCACCTTCCACTTTCCGGAGTCGGGTGCCAACGTCATCACCACCGACAGTTCTGACTGGGCCACCAATTGCCCTGAATACAAGGTCACGGCGGTTCAGGTGGTGGCGGTGAGCCAGCCTTCAGACTGGCAGCAGCGCTACAACAAGTTCAACCAAAACCAACTCAGCTTGCTGCCCAAAGCCGATGCCCAGTTCGCCGAGCTGGCAGGTAAATGATGGCCCACGCCCTTGAGGTGCTTCCCGAGGGGGTATCTCAGCGGGTGGTCACCCGCTACCAAGCCGGTACAGCGCATGCTCAAACCGACTTTGTGGCCCAAGAAGTGCCCCTGGCTTTACTCTTCAACGGTATTTCCCATGCGGTGATGATGGCCAGCCCTTCAGACCTTGAAGACTTTGCGTTGGGTTTTGGTTTAACCGAAGGCCTGCTTGAAAGCCCTCAAGAGTTGTATGGCATAGAAGTGCAAACCGTGGCACAAGGCATAGAGCTTCGCCTAGAGGTGTCCGCCGCTTGTGAGTGGCGGCTTAAAGAGCGCCGCAGAACCCTGGCCGGCCGCACCGGTTGCGGCTTGTGTGGCACCGACAGCTTGGCACAAGTGCAGCGTACTTTGGCTAAAGTACATGCGGTATGCGTGTCCGCTGCGGCGATTCAAAAGGCCGAAGCCGGTTTGCGCGCTTGGCAGCATGTGCAGCAACTTACGGGTGCCACCCATGCGGCGGCGTGGGCCGACCTTAATGGCAACATCTTGCGCGTGCGCGAAGACATTGGCCGCCACAATGCGCTGGACAAACTCATTGGCGATTTGGTGCGCCACCGAGTGGAGGCGAGTTCTGGGTGGCTGTGTATCACCAGCCGCGCCAGCTTTGAAATGGTGCAAAAAGCCGTGGCCTTTGGAGCGGGCGTATTGGCCGCAGTTTCTGCCCCCACGGCCTTGGCCATAGAAGTAGCCCAAGCCCATAATCTGGCATTGGCGGGTTATGTCCGTGGGGACGAGTGGGTGGCTTACACCTTTCCTGAGCGCTTTAAATCGCCATCGTTTTACTGAGTCTTCAATCGGTCTTGAGAAAGTAAGGTCATCGCACATGGACATAGACAACTTGGTCACCATGGCCAACAGTATCGGGGACTTTTTTCAAAGCATGCCCAACCCCCAAGAAGCCCGGCTTGGCATTGCCCAGCACATCAGCAAGTTTTGGGAGCCGCGCATGCGCGAGGCTCTGATTTCCCACTTGGCAGAGGCGTCCAGTGCGCAGTTGCACCCTTTGGTGCGTGAAGCCATTCAAGAGCACTTAGACCTACTGGCCACCAAAAAGATGGTGGCGCGCGCCTAAACCTTTCTAGCCACGTGAACACCTCTGCTTTAAAGCTCGGCTGGCGCACGCTGTGGCGCGACTTTCGCGCTGGTGAGCTGCGTTTGCTGATATTGGCGGTGACCTTGGCCGTGGCGGCACTGACCGCCGTGGGCTTTTTTGCAGACCGCCTTCAGGCGGGTTTACAGCGCGATGCGCGGCAGCTTTTGGGGGGAGATGCGGTGCTGGCCAGCGACCAGCCTGCCCCTGCGGCTTTTGAAGAATTGGCTCAGTCGTTAGGCTTGCAAATGGCGCGTTCCATAAGCTTTCCCACCATGGCGCGGGCAAGCGACGCTCAGGGTGGGGGCACGCGATTGGTTGCACTCAAAGCGGTGGAGCCGGGCTATCCCCTGCGGGGCCAGCTCAAGGTGTCGGCATCTTTTGACGATGCACAAGGCCTCGAGACCCGCGACATTCCGGCCCCCGGAGAGGTTTGGGTAGACCCGCCTCTGCTGGAAGCCTTAGGTTTGAAAATGGGCGATGCCTTACTGCTGGGCAACAGCAGCTTTCGGATTACCCGACTTATTTACATAGAGCCTGACCGCGGTGCAGGCTTTGTAAATTTCTCACCGCGTGCCATGATCCACCGCGCCGATCTCGAGGCCACTGGGCTGGTGCAACCGGCCAGCCGCATCAATTACCGCTTGGCCGTGGCGGGGGATGACCCAGCGGTGCAGAGCTTCATGGGCCAAGCCGAGCAGCGCATTGCCCAGCAAGAGCTGCGGGGCCTTCGGCTGGAGTCCATTGCGTCGGGCCGTCCAGAGTCCAGCCAAACCTTAGACCGTGCCGAAAAGTTTTTAAATTTGGTGGCTTTGCTGGCGGCGCTTTTGTGCGCGGTGGCTGTGGGCATGGCCGCCCGCAGTTTTGCCAGCGCCCATTTGAACGACTGCGCCATGTTGAGGGTGCTGGGTTTAAGTCAAGCGGCCATGACACAAAGCTACTTGGTGGAGTTTGTGTTGGTGGGCTTGGTGGCCAGCGGATTGGGCGTGCTGCTGGGCTTTGTGGGGCACTGGGTGTTTGTGTGGTTGCTCGCGGGTTTGGTCAAGGTGGCCTTACCCGCGCCGAGTTTTGGGCCTGCAGGTTTGGGGCTGGGGGTCGGCATGACGCTGCTTTTGGCATTTGGTTTACCACCGGTGCTTCAGCTGGCTCATGTGCCTGCGCTGCGGGTGATCCGACGCGATGTGGGCGACTTAAAGCCCCTGAGTGCTGGCGTATGGATATTGGGTGTACTGGGTTTTGCAGTGTTGCTGGTTGCTGCCAGTCGCGACCTGTATTTGGGCTTGATTGCCGTGGGCGGTTTTGCAGGAGCTGTGGTGGTTTTTGCCTTGGTGGCTTGGGGGGCGGTCAACGCCTTGCGCTCGGTGGTGAAAGAAGACACCGCCCCGCGGTGGCTGGTTTTGGCCACGCGGCAGCTCACGGCGCGCCCCGGGTTTGCGGTGGTGCAGGTCAGCAGTTTGGCGGTGGGTTTGCTGGCCCTGATGTTGCTGGTGTTGCTGCGCACCGATTTGGTCAGCGCTTGGCAGCAAGCCACACCGGCCGATGCACCCAATCGCTTTGTGATCAACATCCAGCCCGACCAAGAGGCGGCCTTTCAAGGGGCTTTAGCACGGGCTGGCGTGCAGCATTACGACTGGTACCCCATGATCCGTGCGCGTTTGGTCACGGTTAACGGCAAAGCCGTCACCCCGCAAGACTTCGCCGAAGAGCGGGCGCGACGGCTGGTGGACCGCGAATTCAATGTGTCGTACAGCGCGCAGTTACCCCATAACAACCCCCTGGTGCAGGGCCGCTGGACGCCTGAAGACGCCAACGGCATGAGCGTGGAATCGGGTTTGGCCAAAACGCTGGGCTTGCGTCTAGGCGACCGCGTGGGCTTTGAGGTCGCCGGTGTGCTGCGTGAGTCCACGCTTACTTCAGTGCGTAAGGTGGACTGGAGCTCCTTGCGGGTCAACTTTTTCATGATTTACCCCTTAAGCCAAATGCCCGAGGTGCCCATCACGTACATCAGCGCATTTCGCGCGCCCGAGCGTGGTATGTCAACCGAGCATGGCTCAGCGCCCCAAACTGCCTCGGCCTTTGACAACCAGTTGGTCCATGAGTTCCCCAACCTCACGGTGGTGGACCTGACGGCCACCTTGGTTCAGGTGC
>Ga0209188_1003877_pt1 | contig 10060 bp, 7 predicted proteins | sample C_130625_EF_Meta_FD_187307 | JGI IMG/M metagenome (GOLD analysis project Ga0209188, IMG submission 187307) | Freshwater microbial communities from Lake Croche, Canada to study carbon cycling - C_130625_EF_MetaG (SPAdes) (version 2) | ecosystem: Environmental > Aquatic > Freshwater > Lake | place...
GAAACATCAGGTCGTGGTGAGCGGGCATATGATATTTACTCTCGCTTATTGAAAGAACGGGTTGTTTTTTTAGTTGGCGAAGTAAATGACCATACTGCTAACTTGGTTATTGCTCAAATGTTGTTTTTAGAGAGTGAAAACCCAGACAAAGATATTTCCTTGTATATTAACTCACCAGGTGGATCTGTTTCATCTGGTTTGGCGATTTTTGACACCATGAATTTTATTAAGCCCGATGTCAGTACATTGTGCATGGGCTTAGCTGCTAGCATGGGAGCTTTTCTCTTGTCTGCAGGTGCAAAAGGTAAGCGTTTTGCCTTACCCAACTCTAGAATTATGATTCACCAACCGCTAGGTGGTGCGCGTGGCCAAGCATCTGATATTGAGATTCAGGCTCGTGAAATTTTATATTTACGTGAACAGTTAAATAAAATTCTCGCTGAGCGAACTGGTCAGACTATCGAAACGATTGCTAAAGATACCGATCGTGACAACTTCATGTCGGCAAATCAGGCTCAAGAGTACGGTTTAATCGATAAAGTGATTACTTCGAGGTAAGCCGAATTGACAACAAGCGGAAGCGATAGCTCTAATAAAAATTTGATTTGTTCATTTTGTGGGAAAAACCATGACGAAGTCATGAGAATGATTGCTGGACCTTCAGTTTTTATTTGTGATGAGTGTGTAAATTTGTGTAACGAGGTCATTGCTGAAGGTGGTGACCAAGCTAAGTTAGCTGCTTCTTCTGCCGCACAATCTGACTTACCAACCCCTGAGCATATTAAAACGATTCTTGACCAGTATGTGATTGGTCAAGGTCAAGCAAAAAAAGCTTTGGCAGTTGCAGTGTATAACCATTACAAAAGACTCAATAATCTTCAGCCAGTTGATCTAAAAAATAAAGATAATGTGTCTTCGCGTAAAACCGCTATGGTCAATGGTGTTGAATTGGCAAAAAGTAATATCTTGTTAATTGGACCAACTGGATCAGGGAAAACATTGTTGGCTCAGACCTTAGCCAGACTCTTAGATGTTCCCTTTGTAATGGCAGATGCCACGACGCTTACAGAAGCTGGGTATGTTGGTGAAGATGTTGAAAATATTATTCAAAAACTATTACAAGCTTGTAGTTACGATGTTGAAAAAGCCCAACGAGGTATTGTTTACATTGATGAGATTGATAAGATTTCAAGAAAATCTGAAAATCCATCTATTACTAGAGATGTATCTGGTGAAGGTGTACAACAAGCTTTATTAAAACTTGTTGAAGGAACCGTAGCTTCAATACCTCCTCAAGGTGGTAGAAAGCATCCTAATCAGGATTTTTTGCAAATTGATACGACAAATATTTTATTTATTTGTGGTGGAGCGTTTGATGGTTTAGAAAAAATCATTAATTTGCGATCATCGAAAGCAGGAATTGGCTTTAATGCCAGCGTGCAAAGTAAAAATTCACAAAATTTAGGTGAACTAATCGAACAAGTTGAGCCAGAAGATTTGATCAAGTTTGGTTTAATCCCAGAATTAATTGGTCGTCTACCGGTGATTGCAACTTTAAATCAACTTGATGAGGATGCTTTTATTCAGATTTTGACAGAGCCTAAAAATGCTCTGGTAAAACAATATCAAGCGTTATTTGACCTTGAACATGTCACGCTTGAGTTTCGAGATGATGCCTTAAAAGCAATTGCTAAAAAGGCAATGGAAAGAAATACTGGGGCACGCGGCTTGCGTTCTATTCTAGAAGGAATTTTGTTAGATATTATGTACGAACTCCCATCACAGAAAACAATTGAAAAAGTAGTTATTGATGCTGGTTGTGTTGCTGGTGGTAAGCCGACCTTAGTTCATCACAATTCATCCTCTGTAGCTTAAGCTTTTAATTGGTTGCGCTTGATTCGATTCCCAAAATATGCCTAGAAGTTCTCATGTTCAATAAAAAAAGTGTATTCTAATCTTGTTATTGAACCATTTGGCACTAAATACTCTTTAGAAATACTTATTTATTGCTTTTCGCCTAATTGGAGATTTAAATATGCCTGGCAATTTACTCTTACCAACTGAACCGATTCAGTTACCATTGCTACCCTTGCGAGACGTAGTAGTTTTTCCGCACATGGTTATGCCATTGTTTGTTGGCAGGCCTAAGTCCATTAAGGCACTCGAAGCCGCAATGGAAACGGGTAAAAGTATTTTGTTAGTGGCCCAAAAAACTGCCTCTAAAGATGAACCAACGGTTCAAGATTTATATCATGTTGGTTGTATTGCGAATATTTTGCAAATGCTAAAATTGCCTGATGGTACTGTTAAGGTATTAGTTGAAGGTACGCAAAGAGCTGATGTGAGTCAAATCGAGGATTCTTTGGGCTACTTTAATTGTGAAGCTACGCCACAGGCTATTGCTAATGTTGATCAATCTGAAACAGAAGCACTTAAGCGTGCCATAGTTGCTCAATTTGACCAATATGTCAAATTAAACAAAAAAATCCCTCAGGAAATCTTAGCTTCTTTAACCGGAATTGATGATGCGAGTCGTTTGGCAGATACCATTTGTGCGCATTTACCCATCAAGCTAGATCAAAAACAATTATTGCTTGAAATGAGTGATGTGGTTAAACGCCTTGAAAGCCTTTTAGGTCAATTAGAGAGTGAAATTGACATTTTACAAGTTGAGAAACGTATTCGTGGACGTGTTAAGCGTCAGATGGAAAAAAGCCAGCGTGAATACTATTTGAATGAGCAAGTGAAAGCCATTCAAAAAGAACTTGGAGAGGGTGAAGAGGGCGCTGACCTTGAAGAGTTAGAAAAGAAAATCAAACTCGCAAAAATGCCAAAAGAAGCTCTTAAAAAAGCAGAGTCAGAATTAAAAAAACTGAAGTTGATGTCTCCAATGTCAGCTGAGGCTACAGTTGTTCGTAATTACATTGATACCTTGATTAATTTACCTTGGAAGAAAAAGAGTAAGGTAAATAACGATCTCACGCATGCTGAGTCGGTTTTAAATGATGATCATTATGGTCTTGATAAAGTCAAAGAACGTATTTTGGAATATCTTGCTGTTCAGCAACGTGTAGATAAAGTTAAAGCACCAATATTATGTTTAGTTGGGCCTCCTGGTGTTGGTAAAACCTCTTTAGGTCAATCCATTGCTAGAGCAACAAATCGTAAATTTGTCAGAATGGCTCTTGGTGGTGTACGTGATGAATCTGAGATTCGTGGCCACAGAAGAACCTATATTGGATCTATGCCCGGTAAGATTTTGAGTAGTTTGACGAAAGTTGGAGTTCGCAATCCCCTGTTCTTGCTAGATGAAATCGACAAAATGGGGATGGATTTTAGAGGTGATCCTGCAAGTGCGATGCTTGAGGTTTTAGATCCAGAGCAAAACCACACCTTTCAAGATCATTATGTTGAAGTAGATTTTGATTTATCGGATGTGATGTTTGTTGCTACATCAAACTCTCTCAATATTCCAGGACCATTATTGGATCGTATGGAAGTGATTCGTCTTGCTGGATATACAGAGGATGAAAAGACCCATATTGCAATGAAATATCTTTTGCCTAAACAGATTAAAAATAATGGTTTAAAAGCTGGTGAAATCGATGTTAAAGAATCAGCTATACAAGATATTATTCGCTACTACACACGCGAAGCAGGTGTGCGTGCTCTTGAGCGTGAAATAAGTAAGATTTGCCGCAAAGTTGTGAAGTTATTATTGTTGAAAAAAGAGCAAGCACCTATTGTTGTCGACTCGAGTAATTTGGAGAAATTCTTATCTGTTAAGCGCTATGATTTTGGCCTTGCAAATAAAGAAAATCAGATTGGTCAAGTTACAGGTCTTGCATGGACGGAAGTAGGTGGTGATTTATTAACCATTGAAGCTGCTCTCATGCCAGGTAAGGGTAATATTATCCGTACGGGTTCAATTGGTGACGTGATGAAAGAGTCAGTTGAAGCGGCTAGGTCGGTTGTACGCTCAAGGTCAAGGCAGCTTGGGATACGTGAAGAGATGTTTGAGAAAAAAGACATTCATATTCACTTCCCAGAAGGAGCAACACCAAAAGATGGACCTTCAGCTGGTATCGCGATTTCAACAGCACTCGTATCGATTTTGACTGGCATTCCAGTGAAAGCTGATGTTGCTATGACAGGAGAGATTACTCTCCGTGGTGAAGTTCTGCCAATTGGTGGATTAAAAGAAAAACTTCTCGCAGCCCATCGAGGTGGTATTAAAACAGTTTTAATACCTGAGGAAAACGTTAAAGATTTGACAGAAATCCCTGATAATGTCAAAAATTCAATTGAAATTGTTCCTGTTCGCTGGATTGATAAGGTTTTAGAAATGGCACTTGAAACGATGCCTAAACCTCTTACAGAGGAGGAGCTTGTCGTTGCCAAAGATGCCACTCCACCAAAACCTGAGACTGAGGAGGTCTTAAAGCATTAAGAAGATTGAATTCTGGAAAATTTCGATATATAATAGAAGACTTTCTTGGCTTTGATATTCAAATCAAGAAAACTATTTGAAGTGAATTTTCCAGTGATTCCTTCGAGAGGGTGCTTAGCTCAGATGGTAGAGCGTCTGCCTTACACGCAGAATGTCGGCGGTTCGATCCCGTCAGCACCCACCACTATCCCTCTCCGTTATACTTAGGTCATTACTACTAAATAAATAATCAACTTCCATGTTTGAATTCGTACGCACGCATCAAAAATTACTACAAATCGTTTTACTTGCTTTAATACTTCCATCCTTTGCTTTTATTGGGGTAGAAAGTTATACCAATATGGGAAGTAAAGATTCTGATATTGCTAAAGTAGGTAAGGATCTTGTTACAGGAGTTGAGTTTGATAACGCTGTAAAAAATCAAGCAGCAAAAAGTGGTTTACCGGCTGAATACGCAAATTCCAGTGCATTTAAATCGAATGTTCTCGATCAAATTATTCAACAAAAACTTCTCAAAAATGAACTACAGTCATTACATCTGCAAGTTTCTGATGAGCGTTTAACAAAAGAATTGAATCGCTTTCCTGAAATTCAGGCATTAAAAAAGCCTGATGGCAGCATTGATGCAGAAAAATACAAACAGCTACTGCAAAGTAATGGCCTTAGTGTCAATCAATTCCAAAATATCAAACGCTCTGAGTTAATGAGTGCAGATTTGCAAAATGCGATTGCCTCAAATCAGCAAGGTATCAATTCAAATACGGTATCGGAAAAATTGATTGCTGCTTATGGTATTGAAAGAGAAGTTCAAGTCGTGTTTTTCTTGGCAGATCAATACGCTAAAAATATCAAAGTTGAAGAGTCTGAGTTGAAAGACTATTACCAAGCTCATCCAAGTGATTTTCAGACAACGCCAACAGCAGATGTTGAATACGTCATTTTGCAACGAGATGCAAAAATGGATGAGAAAGAATTTGCTAAAAAGGCCGACTCTTTTGCCAATATCACCTATGAGCAGGCAGATAGTCTCCAAGCAGTAGCTGATTCATTAAAATTAACTATTCAAAAGGCACCTGGTGTAAGCGCATCAGGCAAAGTAAGCCTTGCTAAAGGTCATCCGATTAATGAGCCTAAAGTTTTAAAAACGATATTTAAAGACGATGTATTGAAACTAAATAAAAACTCAGAGGTAGTTCAGCTCCCTAATGGAGATTTAATTTCTGTACATGTAACTCAATTCAATGAATCTAAAACCCAAAATTTTGACGTAGTGAAGTCTGAAATTGAAAAACTAGTACGTGCCAAAAAAGCAGAAGAAATGGCAGTTAAAGAAGGAAGTCAGTTGGTTGAAAAATTGCAAAGTGAGCCAAATGCAAAATTACCTGGTAAAGAATTTTCTAAATCGGTTTGGGTTTCTAGGAATAAACCATTGGATTTAAGTGGAGAGCCTTTTGAGAAGATTTTTGGTGTTGACCCAAATAAGTTACCTCAAGTTGTTTCCGCTAAGCTACCGGGATCGGGCATTGCTTTGTACCGAGTAAATCAAGTAAGAGAGTCAAAAGAGAATAATCCAAAAGCACAAATTGAACAATTCAAGCAGATTGCAGATTTGAATTTGCAAAATGAATTAGCTGCTTACTTTTCGAATATGAAAGATCGTTTTCCTGTTAAAAAGTTGAAATCACTTCAATAATTTTTTCAATTCCGGCAACATATTATTTAATAGAATTATTTGTGCTGCTTGATTAGGATGTATTCCGTCCTCTTGAAAGTATTCTCGTTTGGTAGCGATTCCTTCTAGAAAGAAGGGGACTAGTCCACTTTTCGTATTTTTACTAAGATCAACAAACATACTAGCAAACTGCGCAGTATATTCTGGTCCGTAATTACTAGGAATTCGCATTCCAAGAATCAATACTTGAGCTCCTTTAGCCTTACTCATTTGAACGATTTGTAGTAAGTTTTGATAGCTTGTGTTGAGCGGAAAGCCTCGTAAGGCGTCATTTGCACCAAGTTCCAAAATAACAATATTGGGCTGATGTTGCTGGAGAAGATTTGCGATACGAACTTTACCTCCAGCAGATGTCTCACCACTAATGCTCGAGTTAAATAAAGTAAATGGAGTATTGTTTTTCTTTAAATTATCTTGCAGCAAATTAACCCAGCCAGTATTTGCAGGTAGGCCATATCCAGCAGAAATGCTATCGCCCAAGACCAGAATCCGATGTGTTACTTTTTCTTGCGCTGATAGATTCAACCCACAAAACATCAGTGATATTAGAAAAATAAATTTCTGTAAGATAATGAGGTTTGATCTATTCATCTGTAGGCTTCTATGCTTAATAATCCATTGGTTGAAGTAAAACATTTGCAAAAAACGGTTTTTGCCCATTCCGGATTACTCAACATTTTAAGTGATATCAATTTTGCCATTTACCCAAAAGAAACGATAGCAATTTTAGGTGCTTCTGGCTCAGGGAAATCTTCCCTTTTAAGTATTATGGCAGGTCTAGATCCTGAATATGAAGGATCAGTTCATTTATTTGGTCAAGAGTTAAAAGGGTTGAATGAAGATCAACGTTCATCCTTGCGTAAAAATGATGTTGGATTTGTATTCCAATCTTTTTTATTAATACCTGAACTGAATGCATTTCAGAACATATGCTTACCTCTCGAAATTTCTGGAAATATCAATCCAATATCAATCGATTTTGCAAAGAGTTTATTGGCTAGAATCGGTCTTTCCGATCGAGCAAATCATTATCCTGCAACCTTGTCAGGGGGGGAGCAGCAACGTATCGCTTTAGCTAGGGCATTTATTAGTAAACCTAAAATATTATTTTTAGATGAGCCAACAGGGAGTTTGGATACAGAAAATGGCCAAAGAGTGATCGAGCTTTTGTTTGAATTAAATAAAGATTTTGGCACTACCATTGTGATGGTTACCCACGACACAGAAGTTTCTCAGCAATGTGATAGAGTTTTAACATTAAAGGCGGGTTGTTTAGTTTGATACATTCGAACGGCTAATTTATTACAACAAAGGAAAAATAATGAAAAAAATATTAATTGCTTTTTGTTTATTCTCAATGTCTTTGGTTTTTGCTAAAGACCCAGTCGATACAACTGTTCCATCTAAGGAAGCTAAGCAAGCAGCAGAGTCTGCTGTAAAAAAAGAAACAGCTGAAGAAAAGAAAGCACGAATTGCTGAAGAGAAGAAAGCATTGGCTGCGAAAAAAGAACAAGATGCATTGAAAGCGAAAGAAGCCAAAGAAGCTGCAGCAAAAGAAAAAGCCGAAAAAATAGCTAAAGCTAAAGAAGAAAAAGAAAAAATTGCTAAAGAAAAAGCAGATAAGCTTGCCAAAGCAAAAGAAGATAAAGAGTCCCTAGCAAAAGAAAAGACAGAGAAAGTTGCTAAAGCTAAAGAGGAAAGCACAACTACTGCAAAAGATAAAGTAACAAAAGCGAAGGAAGAGAGTACTCCCGCAACAAAAGAGAAAGTAACAAAGGCTAAAGAAGACAGTACGACAGAAGTAAAAGAAAAGGTAAGCAAAGCTAAAGAAGATAAAGAAGTGGTATTAAAAGAAAAGTCAGATAAAGTTACCAAAGAAAAGACAGAGGCAACGGAAAAAGCAACCACTTCTAAGAAAGCTGCCGAAAGTGCTGCTTTAGAAAAAAAACAAGAACCAAAAGAAGTAGCAAAACAAGCGGAAGTTAAAACACCTGCTAATCCTGGACCGCTACCATCACCTAAAAAAGAACCTGAACCAATAAAAGAAAAAGCACCTGTTGCAAAACAAGCGCCTAAATCATCTGCTCCAGCAGGAACAGCGGCTGCTGACGGAGCTGCTGCGAGAGCTAAGATTGGTGATCTAAAGCCTGGTGCAAATGATGTCGATAAGAATGGAAAGCAATTAACTACTCAGCAAATGAAAATGAAAGAATGTTCTTCAATGGGTAAAGGGCGTAATCAAGCAGATTTCAGAGCATTTATGAGTGAGTGTTTGAAAAACGATTAATTTTCATAATTAAGGTTTAAATTGTTAATATAAATTTTTATTAAGGATATTTATGACTCTATGTTTAAAACGTGGATTGATGTTTTCATTAGTCACATTCTTTACATTATTTCTTCATGGTTGTGGTTATAACACCTTCCAAACAACTGATGAGCAAGTAAAAGCTGATTGGGCAGAAGTATTAAATCAATACCAACGTCGTGCTGATTTGATTCCCAATTTGGTGGCAACTGTTCAAGGTTACGCAACTCAAGAAAAAGAAGTTTTAACTCAGATTACGGAAGCTCGCTCACGGGTTGGTTCAATGCAAGCCACTCCAGAGTTAATTAATGATCCCGAAGCTTTCAAAAAATATATTGCAGCTCAAAATGAATTGAAGGGATCTTTATCTCGATTGATGGTTGTTTCTGAAAATTATCCAGCTCTTAAATCAGATCAAAATTTTAGAGACTTATCTGCTCAATTAGAGGGTACAGAAAATCGTATTACGGTAGCCCGTAATCGTTATATTAAAGCTGTTCAAGAATATAACCTTGCTGTTAGAACATTCCCCAATAATTTAACTGCGATGATTTTTGGTTACAAGGCAAAACCTAATTTCACCGTCGAGAATGAGGCAGTAATCGCAAAGCCTCCAACAGTTCAGTTCAACAACTCTAAGTAATCCATGCTCAAATTGGCGCAGGTGCTAGAACGACAGTTTCTAGCACTTTTTTTCATTTTTACACTCATCATAAGTGGTCTTGGTGATGTATGTGCCCAAAACCTGAATAATGTTCCAAATAATCGTGGCGTTGCATACGAGAAGAGTTCAGCTAGGGATGCAGATTTAGCTAAGATTCCTGTTTTAAAGTCTCAAGTAACTGATCTAACTGGAACATTGACATCGAGTCAAATAAGTAGTTTGGAACAGAAGTTAACTGCTTTTGAGGCTCAAAAAGGCAGCCAAATCGCCATACTGATTGTCTCTAGCACCCAACCTGAAGCAATCGAACAATATTCCTTACGAGTCGTTGAAAAATGGCAGTTAGGACGAAAGAAAATAGACGATGGTGTTTTGTTATTGGTAGCAAAAGATGACCGCCGACTTCGTTTTGAAGTGGGATATGGTCTTGAAGGCGCAGTAAATGATTTAACTGCTAAAAGAATTATTACTGAGATTATTACCCCATACTTTCGGCAGGGGCAGTTTTATGAGGGTATCAATGCTGGTATTGATCGTTTGATTTCTGTGGTGAATGGCGAGGAGTTACCGCCCCCAGTTCCGAAAAGTAGTGAAGCTAGTTATGCCAACAATGATTCCGGTGGGGTTGAGGGGGTTTTACTAATTGCATTTATGGTTTCACTCTTTTTAGGTGGAGTTTTAAAAAAGGTCTTAGGCAAGGCTCTAGGTGGCTTAACAACTGCAGGTATTGTTGGATTTTTAGCATTTGTTTTGACCGGGGTTATTGGAATCGCCATCATTGCAGGGTTGATTGGATTTGTGGCATCGATGATGGGGGGGCTTGGAGGTCGTGGTGGCCCAATTATTTTCCCTGGTGGAGGTGGAGGCGGCTTCGGAGGTAGGGGTGGTTTTGGCGGTGGTGGCGGC
>Ga0209188_1003878_pt1 | contig 10059 bp, 13 predicted proteins | sample C_130625_EF_Meta_FD_187307 | JGI IMG/M metagenome (GOLD analysis project Ga0209188, IMG submission 187307) | Freshwater microbial communities from Lake Croche, Canada to study carbon cycling - C_130625_EF_MetaG (SPAdes) (version 2) | ecosystem: Environmental > Aquatic > Freshwater > Lake...
GCAAACAGTTTTGTCGTGAGTCCTGGTGACTTCATCATTAACGCAAACTCGACCGATAACGCTCTCGCGTTCACGGAACCGTCCACCGGATTTACATCGTATCTTATCGATGGAAGCTTCAACAAGGTAAATTTAGCATACAATGCTACCACTGCCGTGCTTTCCTTATCGTATAAGGCCGGGCCAACCGCCGGAGTGTATACTGCAACGGTAAATCTCGGACAGACATTCGTGGCGTATCCTACAAGCTTTCCGTACAGTGCAACCTATACATTATCCCAGTCGATATCGGGATACAATTTGACCGGCGCAATTCCGGTTTCCGCATCGTTTACCCCTATTTTCACATTAAGCTCCGTCGTTCTCAATTCCAATTGGTTTGGATCTACATATGCGAATATCGATGGCTATATTTCGTTCTCGTTAGATACGTCTGCAGACGTCCCGAGTATCAAAGCTCCTCCGGCCGTGCCAACCCTCAATTTCTGTACTTACAGTATTAGTGGAGGGACCGAATACTATCTCGATATTTCTACGGCATCAAATGCATATGTAGGAACTTCCATTCCGTCAAATTATATCATATACGCAACTGGACCGCATGTATCTATTCCAGTATATGGAAACATACCGAGACTTCTATCCTCCAATACATCGATCAAGCTCAAATTGTATTCGACGTATGACACTCAGGGCTCAACATTACAGACCAAATACCCCATCAACACTCCAGGTCAAAGTCGTTTCCGCGGGAAAATCCTTCCTCTTTCGCTTTCTCAGTAGGTTAAATCAATAGATAATGAACATTGTGGATTCACGTAGCGTCAAAGACTTTCAAGATTTTACGTTTTCAGGTCACTCTCGGAAACTTGCCGTGAAATCTCTTTCGGAGAGCATCCAGCTAGGTCACGCCGATTATGCTTGTTATTGGAGTCTTGAACTCTTGTGTTCTGGTCTCGTGCATTCACTCTGGATAACTCTATTTGAATCTGCATCGATTTCCGTTCATCGAGCATGTCCCAACATATTTGTATACCTTATTTCACAGTATGAAGCCTTTCGCTCTATTCAAGATCAATTTACAGTGGCACAAATGACGGATATCCGTAATCGCGCCGACGCCAGGAACATAGTATGTGAAGCAGCGTGTGCCATCTCAGGATGTCGAAAACAGAAACCTCTCACCCTACCTCGTATCAAACCTGAACACGATTTCCATCCCACCACCCTTCGTGAGAATGTTCGGGCCACGTCTCAACATTTTGCAGACGGTATTCTCAAATCCGAAGACCCCTTCGAACTAGCGATACCCGTCAATGAATTATGTTTTGCTGTCCAAAGTCGCGACACACTCCGATCCATGTACTGGATGTCGTGGATACTCGCATTTGCTCGTGAAAAAAAGAAACAATCCAAAGAAACCCTCTCCTTGGCTCCTCGTCCCGGACAGCTTATTCTCGACAAGTATTCACGAAACATTGTATGGTTATTCTGGGACGTGATCCGGCGGTATTCGGGGCCGTCGGAATACATTGCCTCCCTCGAAAAAATGTACTGTCTTCACTGGGAACCGTCCGTATCGAAAAGTCGTCAGACCTTCTTATTGACTGCGATTCTGTTTGTGACCGAGAGCCAGTCTCTGGATACTCGCGAACCCGCCAAGAAGAACGAACTCGAAATATCCAACGTCATGACCGGCATACCCCGATGGCTAGAGACTATTCAGAATACTCGAAACAACTTCTCGTCCAGATAACAAATGGCCAACAAACTGTATATCGCCGCCTTTACCGGGTTACTATTCTATGTGATCGCAAACCCTATCACCTACACGTTAGTGGATTCTGTCTTTCGGGCGGTGGGTCTCGAGATCGCCATATCCGGAAAGCCAACGGGGGCTGGTCTCGTGATACACTCGATTGTGTTTGCCGTGATTGCGTACATTCTTATGTGTGTGTAAACCGTGTAAAACGTATACAGGGGTCTCGACGTAGAACAGAGAGTAATGGCATACCTTCTTTTCTTCGATACCGAGACAACCGGTCTTCCAGCCACTCGTATTCCGGCCCCTAAGCTTCGAAACAACTGGCCCGACCCGGTGTCGATTGCATGGATTCTCACGGATGAAACCGGGCGCTGTCTAACCTCCGAGTACCATATTGTCCAACCTTCGGAGTGGAAGATCCCCGAAGCGGCCTCGATGGTTCATCATATTACGAATGAGATTGCCACCCGGACGGGATCACCGCTCAAGATGGTGATCAATCGGTTTATTGACGCCGTGCTCAAAGCAGATGTGGTCGTGTCACACAATATGGAGTTCGATAAGAACGTGATTGATAACGCTCTATACTGGAGACTCGGGTACGGCCAAACCATGGAGACGTTCAAGAAACGGCTCTTCTGTACGATGAATGAGAGTACTCCACTTCTGAAACTTCCGAGTCGGTATCCTGGAAAGTTCAAGCCTCCTAGGCTTCTCGAATTGTATCAGGGTGTCTTTCATCGTGACCCTCCGGTCGAAATGATGCTGCACAGTGCTATGGGGGATACACAGGTGATGATGGCGTGTTTCTTCAAGCTGTGGCCACATTTACTGAATGCTTCCGCTGTATCTACAAATGGCGCTGGAGGTTCGTCGTCTGCACATCCTACCAAAATCCGACTTTCCCTTGAAGAATCTACCGAAACCGCATAAACAGTATACAACGACGATGATATGGTGTGGAAAAACTTGTTACGATACCGTTGGACATGTTGGACGATCTTTTTTTCCAGAGCCAGACGGTGTTGTCCGTATGGAAGAGGTGCCGTATCCACAGCATCTTCCGTACATGAGTCATACCGAAATAGTGACCGTGACCATCTATTCGAATGAGCCGCGGATCTGGAGCGAGAATGAGGATCTGTTTATGGAGATTCACGTTCCAAAGTGAGGTATCGAAGTGTACACACAATACAATGGATTTGTTCGAGCTCTTGTACGTAGCTCTGGGAACAATTGGTATACTCTTTGTACTGCATATTGGGACATTTTGGTTGGCTCGAGTCATGCAACCGGCTCGTCCCAAGATTGTGTACCTTCCGTCTCCTCCACAGCAACCTATTCAGCAACCGGTACAACAGATTTTAAGCCCCCCGCCTTCCAATATACAACTGCCCACCTATGACATCCCAGCCAATCCACCAAGTGTTGAGCCGGTTACAGCGCCTTCAGCCCCGGTGGCAGCCCTCCCTCCGCCTGTCGAAACTCGGAACACTACCAAGCAATCCGGTGGGGACTTGGGCGCCCCAAGGTAGCGGAGCTCCTGGGTGGTTATATCTAACTCGGAATCCACTTCCGATAGCTTACTATATTCCGCGAGTACCCAATCCTGTTCTCTATCCTATTCGTGTCGTATTCGATAGCCGATGTTTTGAAGATACGGTGTTCCGTGTCGAGAAAACCACCGCAGCAATGTATATTGCGGATGTATGGATGTTTAACGGAGAAACAGTATTTGACAAGCATTCATTTGAGACCCGTCAAGTACTGTTGAAGAATGTATACGACAATTTTTATACACCGTGTCCACCGTTTGAAACGTGTGCAATTCTCTTGAGAGCGACTCTTCGTGACGTTCGAGGTCAAGAATTTTATACACATGACAAAGGTGCTCGAGGTATCTATGTGGAATCCACTCCGGGAACCGATGAAGTCTACGTCGTTGCCACGGATGTCCCCGATGTCTACTTGATTCCCGCCAAGAATGAATATCTTCAAGTGAAAACTCTCGTTCTTTCCAAATACCTGCGTACGCTCGGTCCGACATTTACACTGCGTTGTCGACGCAATGAGGATGGAACGTGGACTCCGGTTCTTTCTTCTACGTCACTAACAAATGAAGACTCGCCATCGCCACCATCGTCGTCGACACTCGCATAAGGGTGCCGGATACGGATTCGGTGGATCCATACTCAGCAATGACGGAGGAGCAAACGCCGGGAATGTGTTGTGGGAACCCAATTCCGGTGGTTTTGATCCTATGAAGGGAGCCGATCCGTATCGAGCTGGAAATGGTGCGTTTGCGGGTGGACGGCGGCGTACCCGGCGTCGGCACCGTGGTGGAGACCTGTCGAGCCGAGGTGGAAACAATGCAGGTGCATATGTACATACCCCGTTAAGTGGGGGACGTCGTCGAAAGACTCGGCGTACCCGGCGGCGGCACCGTGGTGGAATGCTTTCGGAGGCGCAACTCCGGGCTGGAGCGCTCAACCCTGCGCTCGTACAGGGTGCATCTCGAACAGGATACACCTTTGATGGCTCGGGTGTAGCCGGAACGTCCGATCCTGTACGATTGAATGGATAATTCCTTGATTCACTATAATGAAGAACACATTCGATACCGTGTTTGCGGCGGTGCTTTTTCTGGGTGCAGAACTGTTTCTAATGTCTCGTAATCTCACATATCTCAGTGTCTGGTTACTCTTGGTCACCGTTGTACTTGCCTGGGGAACTCGTATGAATTATGTGGTATCTGTTCTTCTCGCAGTGGGAACCGTTATGGCGGTCATCTTCATCAGCGGTGAGAAACTTCGCGAAGGATTTGAAGACAAGGAGGAGAAGAAAGAGAAGGATTCCGACGACCCCGAACCCCACGTAGATATGGGCACCACTCTTATGAACGCATATAAACGTATGAAACCAGAACAGGTGTCTCAGATGCGCGAAGACACCAAAGAACTCATGGAGACTCAGAAACAGCTAATCGAGACACTCGGCGCCCTTGGACCTCAAGTGAAACAGGGTGCAGAACTCATCAAGACGTTCCAAGGAATGTTTGGTGGGAATCTAGGAGATATTCTTAAGCAGTAGACGACAATGCCGCGGCCGCAGCATATCTATACAATCTATGAGACGGCGTAGAGGATCGAATATGGTACTGAAATCCCGAACGAGCATATTTGATGTGGGCCAAGAGAAACAGTGTTCCCAACTGGTAGAATTCGACCACATCGATCCAGCTGGTAATACATCTATACAAGGTGTGAAACGAACTGAGAACGTACATGATCATTTTGAGCGTGGAAGGCTGTTCTGCATATCCGAAATATGCAAGTACATTTGGAAATGCCACCATGCAAATCCAAAATAAGAGATGTCCCACCGGCTGAATGACCAACGTCGCGATCCACTGCAATCTTGACAAAAAGTGAGGAGAATTCACCTTTTTTTCAAGTTCAAGATACCGTTGGACGTCCCTGTACATGTCCAATTAGAATACCCTCGGAAGGAAAGTCCTCTTCTTCAAACGTTACAGCACTGAGATACGTCCACTTTCCTTTGGAAATCGATTCCAGAATACACGGTCGAATATGATTTCCGTTCGACACAAACGGGAACACCGTCGAGGTCATATCGATACCATCACAATAAATACCTAACCACGGGGGAGGAACGCACCGGAATAACTCTTCATACGATGTTTCACGTGTAGGTTCATCGTTGTACTGTATGCAAACACACGTATCCGGGGAATGGTGGGGTCGTTTCCGACTGATATACTGCAGACTCGCCACGAGAGATCCCGTATCCGAGTGGATATGATTTGTGGCAAAACAAGAATACTCGACGGCTTTCGGTGGACACAGAGTTCGAAGTTGGGTGCGTATCCACATCCAAAGTCGAAATCCACAACGAACAGTTGCAAACATTTGTACTGGTCTCGTATTTAATGTGTAAGCCTCTGGAATACCTGGCGATCGAGATCAATACCCATCGCCACGGCCGTCGCGAGAGACGTGATGATAAACGGTAATGCCACGATAAACCAAGATACAACACCTAGATCGAGGCGACACAGTATGTCCAAGATGTAGACCGTGATGCCACCAAAGAGCACCTTACCGGCGGCGGTGATCAACGCCATGTCGGCGACATCCAGACCGATGTGAACCGCCAGAAAAATTGCATACAAAAACGCAGGGGGGCACAGTTCATCAAAGAAACGCATTTTCACGCTTTGTACAAGAGGTACATAAAAATGAGCAATCAGTTTGAAGTCACTCAAGTGATGAGTATGATCGGATGTGACGAAGATACCGCACGAACCTATCTGGATGCGGCAAATGGGGATGTCCTCACTGCAGTCTTTGAGCATGTCAACTTCCCGACGGTTACGGGAGACAAACATATTCCGGTCGCTCCCGTCATTGATGATGGTCTAACCCCTGAAGTACGTGAGAAACTTGCCGAGACTCGGAGACTTACGAACCTCCTCACCGCCTCACCCCGAAACGACCTGCGACAAATCCCATCCGCGGAACGGTCGAAGGAGCCGCAATCGGAGCAGCAGCTGGAGCTGCCGATGGTGCAGGACGCCGCCGTCCAGGCATAGACATCATACCGGGCATAACCAGTCGTGGCACTCCACCCGGTGCAGAACTCGAGGTATCCATCGTTTTGCTTTTGGCTGCAGGAGCATACCGGACAGCATAATTGTAAAACTTTTGCTCAATCGTGGGAATCTCGGTAAAGATATTCATATCGTTTGTACATTTGTACGCACGATCGGAATAATCGTTATACACATCCGGAGCATCCATAGAGATGATTCCGGCAACCCAATCCTCCAAGGATCGTCGATCACACTGGATACCGTTGTCCTGGATCCAATCCCGCATACCCTCCGTACTTCCGGTTGTGAAGGTGGATTCATCGTGCGGTCGTGCATACAGTACCGGAATACCATTCAACATGGCCTCGAACGCAACTCGTCCCCAACTCTCGTAATACGACGGTACAATGAGTACCCGTGTACGTTTCAACACGATCCGGATATCATCCTGGAAATCGATCCACTCGATATTCGGAATATCAGTAGGAACCTGCACAATATTATAGTACGGTTTTACCCCGAGGAACTTCCGTTCCGGAAACCGTTTCGCCAAATCCACAAATACTCCTAATCCCTTCAGAAGATTGGCATTAATAAGTGTGATACACTCGCCTTCCGACCGCTCCGGAGCAAGACGAAACCGTGTCTCGCTCTCAATAAATGTTGGACGAACGACGTAGGTATCCACAATCGAGGACGCCATTTTGGTAATCTTCTCACGAATATGTTTGGATACCACCCATAGGAACTCTGCCCATTGTCCAGTTCGTGTACATGTCTCGATATTCTTACGATCTTCACCGTAGTGCATAACTATCACCAGCGGTTTCTCAAACTTTTCATTGAGTTTCCGCACGGTGGACAGAAAAGGATAATGAGGACTATTCCAGATATCTGCTTTTTCTAGCTCGTTTCCGGCAACCATATAATTCACAAACGGTATACCGCGGTATTCACCTTTTCGTGGCATACTTTTCATAGTTACGAATGTTACGGTATGCCCTTTGGCTCTGAGTGCCCGAGCCAGAACAATGTCGTGGAAAAATGCTCCACAAGGATCGGGCATCTGCTGAGCAAAGAATACGACACGCATTTATTTTAGGTATTGAGTACTTTGTGTCGAATGATACGCGACGGCTCACCTCCACGAATCCAATCCGAATGCACCCAGTTATTCACATCACGTATCTCGTTACGAACTTCCGGGAGCTGTGGATCAAACTGATTCGCAAAGAACTTGTCCGTGACCGTTCCCGTATCCTTGCGTTGACGAACAGGAATACTCTGAATAAGTTTGCTCTCGGCATCCTTGTCTTCTTTCGGAGCACCCTGACCCTGCATAAACGGTGTACTCGCCCATACACGCTCAAACAGCTGCTGTGGGCCTTTCGGACGCTGGGTATTCGGATCTCCCAGGACGAGGCGAGAGTATAAATCTACATCACAACCACCTGCCGCCGTGTTTCCATAGTTTCCCGTGAAGTTCATCGTCACAAAGGGTGCTGCAAACGAACCGGTTGCCATAGGATCTTGGCACGGATTTGGCTGAGGTCGGGCTGTCGTCATATAATAACTCTGCTGCGCCGCATTGTCTACGGCATTATACTGTACCTCACGAGTATCTGATTTCCAACGAGTCGGTGCATAAAACCAAGAGATAGGGTTCGAAGTTTGAGGCTCCTGGTCCGTCATTGTATTGGTCTCAGGAAAAAGTACAAAAACGGATACTTGACTTTGGTTCTTTATACAAGAACAACCATGCAACCTTGTGATTGGATTGAACACGATGAGTCTGGCCGTTACGTCGTAGACGTCTACGGTCGAACCGAAGAAGGGGCTGCTCTTGTCAAAATTGAAGGCTTCAAACCGTACATGTATGTTCTTCCGGGCGAGGTGACGATTGTTCACTTCAAAAGCCGTTTGCAGACCGACAAGATTTTCCGAGTCACGGTGACCGAACACACCAAGCATGACGTCTACGCAGGATACTCGGATTACACTGCGGTAAAGGTATGGAAAATAGAAACAGAATCCCTCAAAGACTGGCGTGAAGTGGGAAATATCGCTAAACAGATGTTTCCTCGCGTCTTTGAATCCAATATCGCCCCGTTTCTACGGTTGTTTCACGATCGTGAAATCGCTCCTGCATCTCCTTTTACGTTCACACCCTCTCGAAAGATAGAAGGAGGATGGGCGACCCACGTACGAGACATACTTCCCAATCCTACCAAACAAATCCCACTCAAGATCGCCGCATACGATATTGAGTGCATGTCAAAGTCTGGTCGATTCCCAGTCGCCAAAAAGACATGGGAATACGTCGCCGAACACTTCTTGAGTGATCTGGAGACCGACAGCGACGAAAGTCTGACCGACATCCTCCTGAAGCGTCTTTGTACCGAAGGGTTCATGCCAACTCCAACCTTTCGAGAGAAGGTTCTTATACCCTTTCTGACGAAACCACATATTCAAAAGTACATTGACGATGCATCAATCGCGTCCTTTGCCACGGCTCTATCCAATCTATTTGGTGGACGAGAGATCGGGGACCCACTCATCCAGATTGGAGTCACGATTCGATGGAGTTCCGATATGCTGACAAACGTGAAACGCCGAGTCTTTGTTCTCGGTGGAGTGACCGGATCCCCCGAGTTCATACCGTGCACGTCCGAAGGAGATGTGATCGAGTCGTTTGTCGAGTTCATAACCGATGAGAATCCAGACGTGATTTGTGGATACAATACCTTTATGTTCGATGATCAGTATGTTCACGACCGGGCCGAGATCTGTGGACTCGGAAAGCTTCCCATTGGTCGAGCCCCCGTATGGGGGAAACCTCTCGAACACAAGGCCTTTGAATTGGCTTCGGGCAAGTACAATGTCCACTACCTCAAGATGCCCGGACGACTTTCGATCGACTTATTGTTGAACATGCGTCGTGAGCATACTCTCGATAGCTACAAACTTGACGATGTCGCATCCAGATTCTTGCGAGACAAGGTGGTCAAGATCGAAGGACGGACAATCTTCACCAAGACAACTCGGGGGCTCTTTCCAGGAAACTATGTGAAATTCGACATTGTCGGCAATACGATCAATCCTTTCAACGACGGGAAAAAGTATGTCGTGACCGCAGTGTCTCCAAAGTCGTTTACCATTGATGCGGAGATTGCGTCCACAGATATCCTTGAATGGTCGTTTACCAAGGACGATATTCATCCCTCGGATATATTTCGAATGCACGAAGGTTCCGACGCGGATCGAGGAGTCGTTGCCAAATACTGTATTCAGGACTGCGATCTAGTTCTGACACTCATGGCCAAGCTGGATACCCTGGTGAATGCTCGAGGTATGGCGGATGTGTGTTTCGTTCCACTTCAGTATCTCTTTCTCCGGGGTCAGGGAATCAAGATCTTTAGTCGAATCGCGTACGAGGCATCCAAACGGAACCAAATCATCCTCACTCAAGAATCGTACGAAGGAGATTCGTCGTACGAAGGAGCAATCGTCATTTCACCCAAAATTGGCATGTACTTGGATACTCCGGTTGCGGTTCTAGATTTCAATTCTCTGTATCCGTCGTCCATGATTGGTGAGAATCTTTCACCGGACACTCTCATCTGCATCAAACACTACAATGCGGATGGAAAGTTGACATCTCTCGAAGGTCGTAAGGATCTGA
>Ga0209188_1003881_pt1 | contig 10057 bp, 2 predicted proteins | sample C_130625_EF_Meta_FD_187307 | JGI IMG/M metagenome (GOLD analysis project Ga0209188, IMG submission 187307) | Freshwater microbial communities from Lake Croche, Canada to study carbon cycling - C_130625_EF_MetaG (SPAdes) (version 2) | ecosystem: Environmental > Aquatic > Freshwater > Lake | place...
TACTTACGGTTACCCATGGAACAACATCCAATAAATAATTATAATACTCTATCGATTTGGTAAAATATACCGATTCGACATCTTCACTGGTCGATTCCAATATCCAATCGCCGCCATATTTTAAATTACCCGTTTTATTGTCGGATGCACCTACGGTTATCCCGGCGGATTCCCTTAAAAATTTATAATAGTTGCACCAACTCTCGTAGTTTAGTGTATTACACGCTAAAAAATCCATATTTTTTACGGAAAACTCATTTATGATATTCAATACTAGACTAACATTCTCACTATATGGTTCATCATAGTTGTCAGTAAATAACGGTTCATTGTTTAAAAATGTGACGGGTTGATTTACGGAAGTTGTGAATACAACCCCGATACGACCGATAACTATACCTATACTAGTAAATGTATTGCGTAATAATTCCAACAATTCGTTTCCAGAACAATCCTTCGAATATACGATGGGAAATGTATCTGTATTTACTGAATCTACAAACGTTTGATACGATGGAACTGTATTATCTATAAGCAAAACATTAGTGTATTGATTTTGTGAAATATCCGTTATTGTTGGATAAATCAATGTAGTTTGCGTTAAATTACTTGATGTATCCATAACACGCTAATATATTATACATTATATATAATATATTGTAGCATTTATAAGAACGCCGGAGCGAGGCGTAAGCGAAGCTGACAGCGTAGGCGTTCTCACAAAATTATTACTGTAATAATATATATTGGTTTATTGTAGCGTCGTATAAGTAATAACTATAACTAACTCCGGATGCCGGGTCATTAAAACTATCTGTAAACGTTATTGTTAAATTACCGGAACCACTTACATATGTGTTTCCGGTATCTATAACCGGTGAGTAACTTGGGAGTGATAACACTCTAACAGTTAGATTTGCGCTTGATGATATAGTATTACCAACAGTGTTTCTTGCTACAAGATAAACCGTATATGTATTTGTTGATAATCCCGAAATATACGATACGACATTTCCATACGTTGTATTTGTAGGTGTTAATGTGCCTACATTGTATGTGTAATAACTAAGATTGCCGGATTGGTTGGTTCCGCCAGTATACAAATACGCAACATACGAAATGTTGTTCAAGTAATAATAATTCGGTGTTGGTGATGGATTTGTTTCTCCGATTGTCACTTGAAGGTTTCCACCGCCAACCAACGAGACGCCGAAAATCGGTGGATTGCGAGGTGCTTGATAAAGCAGTGTTTGTATATTTGCGGTTGCAGAATCACCTAACGAATTGTTTGCTTTTACCAAAATCGTATAACTACAATCAATAAGATTCAAATATAAACTGTATGGTGATGAAGTTGACCCGGCAAGAATATTCGAATTAGCAAAAGTGATTCCATCCGTAGAATAAAAATAATATACCCTGTTTACCGCGGCGGTGTTATTTGTATCTGTAATAGAAACTTGTAAATTACCAGCCGCAACCGTTGTAGCAGTTAAAGAAACGTTTCCAGGTGTTGTATATACCGAAACGGTTCGATTCGTACCTGCAGAAATTGTGTTTCCAACCGTGTTTATTGCGGCAAGATAAACCGTATATGTATTTGCAGATAATCCCGAAATATACGATAAGACATTTCCATACGTGGTATTTGTATTTGATAATACTCCCACATTGGTGGTATAATAACTGAGATTGCCAGATTGATTGGTTCCACCGGTATACAAATACGCAACATATGATATATTATTCAAGTAATAATAATTGGGTACGGTTGATGGCGAATCAAGTTCCCCTACGGTCACTTGAAGGTTTCCACCGCCAACCAACGAGACGCCGAAAATAGGTGGATTCCTAGGTGCTTGATAAAGCAGTGCGTTTATATTGGCAGTTGCGGAATCACCGACAGCATTCCTTGCTTTTATAAAAATAGTATTACTAATATCTGGTAAATTCAAAAACAAACTGTATGGTGATGCGGTAGAACCTGCCAGAATATTCGAATTGGCAAAGGTAGTTCCGTCCCTGGAATAAAAATAATATACACTGTTTACCGCGGCGGTGTTATTTGTATCTGTAATAGAAACGCGTAGATTACCCGCGGCAACCGTAGTCGCGGATAATCCCGAAACGTTTCCGGGTGTGGTATATACAATAAGTGTTTTACTTATAGTAGTCGATAATGAATTCCCGAAATCGTTCTTTGCTGCAAGATAAACGGTATATGTATTCGCGGATAATCCCGAAATATACGATAAGACATTTCCATACGTGGTATTTGTATTTGATAATACTCCAACATTGGTAGTATAATAACTGAGATTGACAGATTGATTGGTTCCACCGGTATACAAATACGCAACATATGATATATTATTCAAGTAATAATATGAAATGGGCGCTGGATCGCTTTCTCCGACGGTAACTTGAATATTTCCACCGCTACTTACCATTGATACGTTAAATATAGGAGGGGTTCGAGGTTGTTGATAGACAATAACAGTTGTATTTGCAATATTCGAAGTATTTCCGCTTGCGTTTTTTGCTTGGATATAAATTGTATTATTAATTGTAGGGACTGGTACATAAAACTTGTATGGCGAATTGGCTGGTCCGGTATTCAAAACATACGAATTTGATGTAGGTGGAGTTGAATTGACCGAATAAAAGTAATATAAATTGTTTGCCGCTGAATTATTTGCGTCATTTATAGAAACTTGAAGATTTCCAACATATTTAGGTGAATAATATGGATGACTCGTCGGTAACTGCGTGTATAATCCCCATTTTATGGATAAATATCCTTCGACTTGTTGTTGTTCAGAAAGTGATAAAACCCGACTGTATATTAAAATTTCTCCAACATATCCATTCCAATATTGCACAAATCCGCCAAAATATCGACCAATAAGTAATCCGGTGAATGGTCGCGTAACCCCATTTTTAGAAGTAAGTTGAGTTCCATTATAATACGGTAATAAAGACGTTATGGTATTCCCGTTTGTTAACCCGAATAATGATGGAGTATTCGTATTTACAATAGGGTTATTTACAGCATAATCGTTCCACGTATCACCCCCATTACCTACAAAAGTAGAATATCCATTATCTAAACTTCCCATAAAAAGAGAATAATCAATGTAAGTGGATAAAAGTCTACTATAACCGGAAGTTGTCTTATTATACGCAACTGCAAAAATAGTATATGTTGACGGAATCGAAATCGTAGTATTTTCCAAGAATGCATTCGCCGCGGTAAAATCTAAGGTATTTAAATTATTAATTGTATTAGTTCCACCACTTGTTACATAATTTAAAGAAGTAGTAGTGGTTCCTGTCATATGATTGTTCAAACCGGATTTATCTTTCCATCGAGTAACGATTGATCCAGATAAATCGATATTCCCTGTATCTGCCGCATCTAACCACAATATACAATTTGAAATAGATGGAATACGATATCTCGGCGTGCTATTAATATCGACCGTTTTTGTCTGCGTCAAATTAAATGAAATATCGGTTAGGAGTAGGAGTATAGTTGCGTATGTTACAGTATATACATTTTTGGGGTAGGGTGAGGCAGTGGTTCGTGGAATAAAAAATATATTATTCGGGGTAACATTTATATTATTCGTATACGATACTAAACCAAGCGAGACTATCAAGAAAAATGATTTATAATTATAATTTATAGTATCCCATTGTGCAGCAAAAACATTGCATTCACTATCAGTCGCAAATAATACCCCCCCATTGCTATCTGATGAAAATGCACAACAAGCATAGTTGCGTGAGAGATTATCAGAGGTATAACGTGTCGTCTCAAACCTACCATTTGAAGAAATATCAGATATATACATTTTACTTCCTAACTTATTGCCATATGCCATACGTTTACCGTCTCGAGTTAACGCATATGTTGAATACAGACCTCCGGTAAAGCCTTGTTCTACAGCGGCAGAATATGTTGATGTTGATGAATTATACGTTGATATACCCACTTTTAAACTATTTTGTTTTGCAAATGAAACTGTACTTCCATTATAATTTATCCCAACACCATAAGTGCTTGTCGTATTGTTTTGCTCAAAATTTGGAAACGCAACCCATGAATTACTAACATCAAACCGCAAATAATACTGACCTTTATTATACCACGCAATTACGATAACATTCCCGTCACCTGACATTGCGCATTGGCAATCGCCGCCTCCCACCGAACCAAGATTACCTGTATTATACTCATAATTATTCCAATTGCCGGAACTATCACTCGTATATATTTTCGGTGCGGACCCATAATAGCATGCAATAACCTTTGTGCAATTATCATTACAACTTACTCCGGTGATAGTTCCGGCAGGTGAAGTACCCGGATTAGATATAATTAAATTCCCAAACGGATTATTCTGGGGAGTTGATAAAACGCAAGATGTTACATTTCCATAAGTGGTCATGATTACTATACATAATACTATACATAATACTATACATAATACTATACATAATACTACCTTAGTCTTTCTACGCATTCCCTAATACATATCCATAAGCATACGCAGTGATTACATTTCCGCCCATATGTTCCGGCGGGACAAATACAATATAAACCCCGCCATCCAGCGGTATCATTTCCACAATGGTCGGTTCGTCAGGAAACGTTTTCGGAATCGTATAGACTCGATTGCTTTCTGCAGATTCGCCAACGGAATTCACGCTGATTACATTCAACGGATATTCCCATCCATTTCTCACATTATATATCGAAAACGTCGTTGTTCCAGAAGATGTATTCGCCACAGGAAACGGCACGACATTTGCGTAAATATTTCCCCCATCCACCGAATATTTGTATGCCTCTATTTCTCGTCCTCGATTATTCGGCGTAGCAAACAATACCTGTATGGTTCGGTTTTGCGGCATTGTCCAAAGAACGGGTGCGTCCGGAATGCCAAATGGAACGATATTCGACAATACATTTGACGGACGAGAATAACCACGAGCATTCCATGCACGAACCGATACATTATATATATTCCCGTTTTCTAACCCTTCGATTCGATATGTATAATTTCCTAAAACTGCTGAACTAATATCCATCCAGTACGTTTGTTCGTTATCAATGGAATATTGGTATTTGGTGATGGCATTGCCTCCATCCCATGCTGGTTCTGAAAATGAAATCTCAATCACTTGATTTCCTGCAATAGCATCATTTAGTGTCGGTGCATCCGGCACATCGAATGGCATACCATCTATGGTATTCGAATAGGTTGCAGAATATCCTTTTGCATTCATTGACCGCATTACAAATGTATACAATTGACTATTCACAAATCGGTCGACTCCATTCGATTGATACGTAGTTGTATAAGTCATTGTGTTGGAACTCGTATTGATAAAAGGCGGTACTCCGATTGGTAGAAAATGTTCGCCATTATCCGTCGAATATTCATATTGTGAAATAGCGTTTCCTCCATAAAAAACGGGAGGTTGAAACAATAGTGTGATGGATGCATTCCCCGAAATAGCATCCACAATTATAGGACTATCCGGAATAGTGTATTGAATTAGCGGTATTGCTGCCGAATTACCGACAGTATTTGACGCTTTGATAAATGTGTCGAACGAATCATTAATGGCAATGGGGGTGTGAATGCGATACACGTATTGTTGCGATGGTATACCAGTGCATGCAATACCGGTATTGGTATATGTATTTCCACCATCAATCGAGACCAAATAATATACTTGATTTACGAGAGTATTGATTGTGTCGAAAAACGTTACGGTAAATTCACCCGTTGTAAATGCCAATGCACCTGTATTGTCGGTGCTAATGGGCAATGGAGTTGTATATACGGATACGATTGTAGTGGGTGAATCGGCATTTCCAACTGGGTTGGATACACGAACCGAGAGTGTGTATGTATTTGCAATCAATGGTATTTGTGCATTTCCGGTATCGGAAACAGTAAAGGAATATCGAGTATTTCCATTATTAACAAGTCCCGAATTTCCATAAGTGATTCCTCCATCCAATGAATACAAATAATATACCGAATTGACGGATATATTGGACTCATCTATAATCGAAACCGTCAAGTTTCCGGAACTCGTTGATATGGTATTTTCGGTGTCAATTATTGGAGCAATCGGCGTAGTGTATACCGAGACATTTGACGGAATAGATATTGTATTTCCAAATTGATTAAATGCCAAAATCGAGAGTGAATAAGTGTTTGCAATCAATGGTATTTGTGCGTTTCCAGTATCGGCAATGGTGAAAGAATATCGTCCATTTCCATTATGCGCAACTCCTGAATTTCCATAGGTGATTCCTCCATCCAATGAATACAAATAATAAATGTTGTTAATGTTACTATTGGAAGTGTCGATAATCGAGACAAGCAAATTTCCGGAAGTGTATGAGATAGTATTTGCCGAATCAATTACGGGGGCAAATTTTGGTGTTACATATACATTTATTGACGGATATTGTGTTGGAAACGCTTGTTCGACCGGGTTTATTACAGCAAGATACACGGTGTATGTATTTTCCGTTAATCCACTAATATACAACACCCTATTTTCATATGTTGTATTTGTGGAAGATAAATTGCCAATACTCGTTGTATAATATTCTATTTTTGACGATTGATTCACTCCGGTTCCCGAATACAAATACGCAAAATATGTCACACCATTTAAATAATAATAATCCGGAATGTATGAAACACCGTCATTTTCGCCAATTGTTATTTGAAGGTTTCCACTCCCTACCAAATCTATTTGGAAAATGCGTGGAAAATATTGTCTTTGGTATACAACCACTTGGGTAGATATGACATTCGAAGCATTTCCAAAGGTATCATCCGCTTTCACATAAATTGTATTACTAATATCGGGAGTATTTACGTAAAAACTGTATGGGGACGTTCCAGAATCTGCCATGACACCCGAATTAATATACGTGTTACCGCCATCTATCGAATACAAATAATACAAGTTATTTACAATTGAATTTTCGTTATCATTAATGGATACTTGAAGGTTTCCTGCACTTACCGTCGTTGTATTCGATAGATCGAAGGAAATATCGTAAATGGGTGTTGGCGCATATATGTATATGTTGTAATTGTACAGTTTGGTTTGTGGTAGATTATAGTTGTCGACAATATATAACTGACTTCGCGTGCGGGATGGATTGATAATTCCAATTGCCGTTTTATTATACGACCCGATTGGCATAGTCGAAACATTGTATGTTTTACGGACATTGTAATTTTGGGCAGTTTTGTCCCATACAAAATAAGAGAGTATATTGGAATTATTGGTTGTCGCATATAATACACGCATATCTCTCGAAAACTCTAACGCCCGATACGTGGAATAGTTAGTAGTTGGTATATAATCGGTTATTTTCGTGTTATTCGAATACGTATTACCACTCCATGTAAGCATATACAAATTATTGGAGGAATCTGCATACACGATTCGACTCCCGTTGGTTGCCATTGCGAAATTCGTGTCGGAACTACTCTGTAATCGTGTATTGATTGCCGGCACTATATAATTCGACGATCCATCCCACGACGAAGACCATAAATTACCACCTCTTGACATAACCACTAAACGACTCCCGTCACCGGTCATCTTTATGCCAGAATAAACAATATCCGGAAGAGTATATCCATTGACTCTCGATAATGCCGAATACGAATTGGTGTTTCCGTTCCATGTTGTCATATAAACGTATCCACGCAACCCGGTAACCGCCACTTTTGTGCCGTCTGTAGTGGATGTGATTGCCGTCCAACCTTGATTCGTTGTGTCTCCTCTCGAATTACTAATCGCAGTAAATGTGCTCCAAGTTGACCCATTATAATCGGCATATCGAACGGTGAACAATCCGTTTTTGATATCTGTAGGCGAAGATGCTACGAATATTCTCGGTGTTTTTGGATTATTATTAAATCTTGCAGAAATACAACACGCATAAATATTGCCTAATCCGGTAGATATGTTTGTGCCGGGGGTTGTTGTAATATCGACTTCTGCCATTTTTTTTGTTTTTGTATAATATGTATTGCCTGATATATATTATATGTATGTATATTTACAATGAATTATAAACGTAGTTGATAATTCACCTACGCATCTCCTTCGTCGTCACTGCTTCGCTTGTCCGGGAATACTACAATATTAGACATAAAATAAAGGTGCTGCCGTAGAATCGTATAAAAAATATGCATATTCGACTTGATTGTTTCCGTTGTTGAATGTATCAGTGAAACCGACATTCAAATTTCCTGAAGTAATCGATTTGGTATTTCCTTGGTCGATTGTAGGTGGTGAAGGGGTTATATAGACATTCTCTATTGATGTTGCTGGGTTAGAAATTGTATTTCCTATAGGGTTTGTTGCTGCAATATAGAGAGTGTATGTTTTGGCAATTAAAGGTATTTGTGCATTTCCTGTATTCGATATAGTAAAAATGGTCGTGTTTCCGCCACTCTTGTATGCTCCTGAATTTCCATAAGTGATTCCATCGGTGGAATACAAATAATAAATACCGTTGGTTAGACTATTCACCGTATCATTTACATACACGGTTAAGTTTCCGGAAGTGAGACATTGAGTATTGGATGCATCGATCGTTGGTGAAAGAGGAGTGGTATATACTTGCACGGGTGTGCTTGTCGTTGTTGAATTCCCAAGATTATTGGATGCTTTTATATAGAGTGTATATGCGTTTGCCACCAATGGTATTAGAGCATTTCCGGTGTCTGATATTGTGAATTTATAATTCGTGTTCCCGGCAGTTTTGGGAACTCCCGAATTCCCATAGATAACATTATCGGTGGAATACAAATAATAAACTCCGTTTGTGGAACTATTGTTTGTATCTATGAGAGAAACCGTCAAGTTTCCGGAAGTGAGTGATTTGGTATTTCCCGTATCGATGGAAGGAACAAGAGGAGTGGTATATACTTGCACGGGTGTGCTTGTCGTTGTCGAATTTCCAAGATTATTGGATGCTTTTATATAGAGAGTATACGTATTTGCCACCAATGGTATTAGAGCATTTCCGGTATTTTGGATGGTAAACTTATAGGAGGTATTTCCTGCAGTGGTAGCAACTCCCGAATTTCCATAGATAACATTATCGGTGGAATACAAATAATAAATTCCGTTTGTGGAACTATTGTTTGTATCTGTGATGGAAACCGTCAAGTTTCCAGAAGTGAGCGATTTGGTATTTCCCGTATCGATGGAAGGAACAAGAGGAGTGGTATATACTTGCACGGGTGTGCTTGTCGTTGTCGAATTCCCAAGATTATTGGATGCTTTTATATACAACGTATACGTATTTGCAGTTAATGGTATGAATGCATTCCCGGTATCTTTCACAGTGAATTTATAATTCGTGTTTCCATTGTATATAACTCCAGAATTTCCATACGTAACATTATCGGTGGAATACAAATAATATACTTGATTATTTCGATTGTTTACCGTGTCATTTACCGAAATAGTTAAATTACCAGAAGTGAGCGATTTGGTATTTCCAGTATCAATCGAAGGTGCTGATGGAGTAAATAATACGGCAATATTTGCTGAAACCGGATTCGAATTGCCTACGGTGTTTTTCGCAATCACGTACATGGTATATGTATTTGCTGTTAATCCGGTATTCACATAGGATACAATAGTGTTATAAGCAGTGGTTGTATTCGAGAGAATACCAACCGGTATATTGTATACCGACAATGACGTGTTGCCGGATAAATTGTTTCCACCAAAAGTATTATATGCATATAAATAATACGATACGTTGTTTAAGTAATAATATGGCGTAGATGATGTTTCGGTGAGAGATACTTGAATATTTCCTGACCCGACTATTGTGAATGATGGTGTTGGAGGCGCGGTGGGTTTTTGGTAAATAATTGTCGGGATTGGAAGAGTAATTGGGTTTGAATTCCCTGGAGTAGCAGTATTTTTTGCTCGAATCAAGATGGTATTACTTATATCTGTCGATAAAACGTAAAATGAA
>Ga0209188_1003888_pt1 | contig 10048 bp, 3 predicted proteins | sample C_130625_EF_Meta_FD_187307 | JGI IMG/M metagenome (GOLD analysis project Ga0209188, IMG submission 187307) | Freshwater microbial communities from Lake Croche, Canada to study carbon cycling - C_130625_EF_MetaG (SPAdes) (version 2) | ecosystem: Environmental > Aquatic > Freshwater > Lake | place...
ATGATCCTTTGATTTATCTCGGTATCGGCAACTATGTAAGTGATACTTTAGATATTGGTTTCATTGGACATTATAATAATTCTGGTAATGCACATTCTGGTCTGATTCGTGATCCAAATCTCAAAGAATATATTTTCTTCCAAGGTTATATTCCAGAAGTTGAATCTAATAATATTATCAATATTGCTGATCCATCATTTGCTTATGCAAACGTATACGCAAGTTATTTCAAAGGTAATGTGATTGCAAACGGTGTCAATCTAGGTACATATGTTCAGTCAGTATACAATCAATCAAACTCAGTTGCTATAGTTGCAAACACAGCAAACAATACGGCAGTTAGTGCTGGAATATATGCCAACTCTGGTATCACACTTGCTCAAACTGCTTATGATCAAAGTAATGGTGTTGCAATCATTGCAAATACTGCGGTGGCAAATGCAAATAGTGCTAGTAATTATGCCAATACTGGAATATCTCTAGCACAGGCAGCATTCAATAGAGCGAATGTAATCCAAGGCGGATCATTTTAATAGAATAAAATTATGGCATACAAAAATATAATCACATATGGCTCACTCGTATCTCAGGTAATACAAGATTACTATTCACCTGTTTCGACTGTGAGTGGTAAACAGTTGACATCACACTATGCATTTCTTTCTAGAGTTGATCCATGGGTGAATGATTCATATCCTGATCAACCTACACAAGACCAGCAGTACATCAAAAGTGTATTTGCAAATATGTTTGTTGCAAAACAAATTACTTCAAATCATATTTTTCCAGTAATTCAAAGAGTGGACTGGACAACAGGTATTGTTTATGATTACTATCAAGACAATATTGATATGTTTATCAAAGATAGTAATGGATTTCTAATTCGGAAATTTTATGTAAGAAATACTTACGATCAAGTATTCAAGTGCCTTTGGAACAATAATGGAAGTGTTTCTACTGTTATGCCCATGTTTCAACCAGGTAGTTATGAAACAAATAATATCTATACAGGTGGAGATGGTTACAAGTGGAAGTACATGTATACTATAGATTTGTTAAGTAAGAGAAACTTCTTAGATATAAATTGGATGCCAGTGCCTATCGGTACAATCACTTCACCAAATCCGAATACATCAAGTGCAGGATGGGGAGATGTTGAAGTAATCAATGTCACAAATGGTGGATCAGGATATGATGCATCAAATACAATTATTCAAGTTTTTGTAACTGGTGCAAATTCTTTCCCTGCTTCGGCAAATGCATATGTAACAAATGGTGCTATAACTGATATTGTAGTTTCTAATCCAGGTAAAAATTATACGTCAGCAAATGTTACTATTAATGTATCAACTACAGCAAATCTTGTACCAACTGGAACAGGAGCAACAGCAATAGCACCAGTATCCCCTGTTGGAGGACATGGTTACAATCCTATATCTGAGTTGGGAACAAGTCATGTGATGTATTCTGTAGAATTTAATGGTTCAGAAAGTGGTGTTATTCCAACTGATATTGACTATCATCAAATTGGAATATTGGTTAGTCCAATTTCATATTCATCAAATACTTCAGCAAACGGTCAAATATATAATACTTCAACACAATTTACTGTTGCTCAAGGATTTGGATTATATACTAACGATGAAATTGTATATCAAGGAACATCACTTGCAACTGCCTCATTTACTGCAAAAGTTTTAAGTTATGACGATGGATCGGGTATAATTAAACTAATAAATACAGTAGGTATTCCTACCACTAGTGCTTCAGTTTATGGTAATACGTCCAAAACTACAAGAACACTACTTTCGTATAACAATCCTGATTTGATTCCATACTCTGGACATATTGCATATATAGAAAACAGATCAGGTATTCAAAGAAGTGTTGACGGTATAGAACAATTTAGAATTGTTTTACAATATTGATTAAGGAACAAAATGACTATTAATTTCAATGTATCACCATACTACGATGATTTTGATGCAACTAAGAACTTTCATAGAATTCTGTTTCAACCAGGATATGCGGTTCAGGCTCGTGAGTTAACTCAGTCTCAGACAATTCTTCAAAATCAAATTACTAATTTTGCTGACAATATCTTCAAGCAAAATACTCCTATTTCTGGTGGTCAAGTCACAACGAATCTAAACTGTAATTACATTAAACTTCAGTCAACATTTGGTAACACATCTATTGATGTTAGCAAGTTTCTAAATCAAAATATTACTGACGCTACAGGTACAGTTTTAGCTAAAGTCATTCAAGTTGCACAAGCGACTGGAACAAACGCAACAAGTGATCCTCCAACTTTAGTCGTTTCATATCAAACAGGTAGTCAATTTACCAGTAATTCAACCATTTATGTTATAGGTAAGCCTACTTTAACAGCAAATACTATACTTACAAATTCAACTGGTCCTTCTTCAGTTGCATCGATTGCTTCTGGTGTATTTTATGTGCTTGGTAATTTTGTTCAAGTTAATCCAACAACGATTATCTTAGACAAGTACGACAATAAGCCAACATTAAGATTAGGCTTAACGATCACTGAAACTATCATTGACTATATTAATGATTCATCTCTTCTTGATCCTGCTATTGGTGCATCAAACTATCAAGCACCTGGCGCTAACAGATATCAAATTAATTTACAATTAGATACTCGCCTTGTTACATTAGGTGACGATAGTGATTTTATTGAATTAATTAGATATGATAACGGAGTAGTTAGTAAACTTGTTGATGGTACGGTCTATAATGTCATTGATGATTATTTTGCCAAAAGAGATTACGAAACAAATGGTGACTATGTTGTAAATGATTTCAAATTAACTCCAAAAACAACATCCGTTACTGTTGATCCTCAAGCAAACACCTATACATTAAGTGTCAGTAAAGGTTTAGCATACGTACATGGATATAGATTAGAAAATAAATCACCAGTTGATTTGATTGCACCAAGAGCAAGAACTACTGCATCTCAAAATAATAATCCAATCTATATGAACTATGGTTCATATTTTTATGTTGATACACTTCGTGGTGCAAATGGTCGTTTCTTTGATGTGACTACAACACAACCAATTGATTTACATTGTGTTCCAACTCAAAACATAATTTTAAGTTCAGCCAACACATATAACTCAACTTTAGTTGCATCTGGATATATTAGAAATTTAGCATATGATCATTTTGTCGATGAATCAAATACCGCAACTTATGTGTATAAAGCATATGTAAACGACTTACAAAATCAAGTTCCTTCTGCAAACGTAGTTGCAGCAACAGCAAATACTGTTACTTTACCATCATCTTACTCTCCTGTAAATAATGCATATGTTGGTGTGAACATCAGTATCACTAAAGGTACAGATGCTGGAGACTTTAGAACAATTGTATCATACAATGGCTCAACTAAAGTTGCTACACTTAATCAAAATTGGTCAGCAATTCCAGATACATCATCAATATTTGCTTTGAATTTTGATACTAAAGATATTGAATCTATCGTATCTGTAGATAAAACTACATCATCAGGTGGCTCAGTCTACACTATACAATCTACCTCAAATATTAATCCTGAAAGTAAATCAAATGGATTATCAAGCGGTCAGACTATCATAGAAAATCCAAGTACTCCTGAATTAATTTTCCCTATTGGAAATCCATATGTTGCATCATTAAGTGGAACAACATATTTGACTCAACAGTTATGGAGAAGTGTTTCGTTTAACCAGTCTGCTAACAATTCTATATCAGCAACACTAAACTATAACGATACAACTATTCGACATATTGGTCAGCCAAACTCCAGTTTAAGTTCAAGTTTAGTTAAACAAAACTTTATTATTGTTGTTACCAATAAAGGAACAAATTCATCAATTAATGTTGGTGATATTATTCCATGGGGCACATCTGCAAATCCATCAAGAACAATTTCATTAAACTCTGATGGATCTTCAGTAACACTCTCTGCAACTGATGGCATCTTGTCAAACTTTACCGCAACAGTATTTGAAAAAGTTGATGTAACAAATGCAGATAATACCAGCCTTATCTTAAAAAGTAAAAACTTAATTCAAGCAAGTACGAATATAATCAATACCTCAGGTACTCAAGTCAACACATATACGTTTGTTGACAATTCTCAATTAACGTCAACTGGTCAAGTTTATATTCAGAATGGTGGTATAGTTCCTTCTGGAAATAAACAAAGTTTATACTTAGCAGATGTAAAAGGTATTGTAAAGATTATTGATACTGGAAGTCCATCCACAGTTCCTACATTGAGTATGTTGACTACTCCAATATATGATGTAACGAATAATTTTACTTTTGATAACGGTCAAAAAGATTCTTATTATGATCACGCATCTATAACATTAAAACCAGGAGCACCTGCAGTTAAAGGAAATCTATTAGTATTTCTAAATTATTATCAGCACACTGGTGGTGATGGATATTTCACATTAGCATCTTATGTTGGATCAGGTTCATCTTTACCAGATAACTATAGTCAAATTAATTCTTACACAAGTAAGCATGGTGTATCCTATCAGCTTCGTGATTGTATTGATTTTAGACCTGTAAGACAAAATGCACAATCTAATTTTACTTTTAGATATTCTGGAAGTGCAGGTAATCCAAATCAAGGATTATTGATACCAGAAGATTTAACATTGTTTACTGGAAACTACTCATATTATTTGGGTCGTATTGATAAATTAATATTCAGTAAAGATAATTCTTTAAGTCTTATTCAAGGTTCTCCATCATTATATCCTATTGCACCTTCAGAGCCTGATGGTTCTTTAGTTCTTGCAACATTAACTCACGATCCTTATACTGGATTCTTACCTGCTGAAGCACCTGCAGGAACTTTATCTAATCTTTCTATCATTCCAAGTAAACACAAACGATATACCATGCAAGACATTGCAGGTTTAGATAATAGAATTACTAATGTTGAATATTATACATCATTGAATCAATTAGAACAAAGTGCAAGTTCACTTCAAATCTCCGATGCGTATGGATTGAATAGATTTAAGAACGGTATCATGACGGATAACTTCTCAGATTATTCTACCGCAGATACTTATAGTTCAGACTATTCTGCATGTATTGATACTTTACGCAGACAGATGACTGCTTCACAGAATGTTCAAAACTTTCCATTGAAATCACTTTCACTTGCATATAATATGGGACTGCTATCTGCATCTTCATTATCTAATTTAGGATATGCAATCAATACTGATGGTTTAATAAACTATTTTAGTTTACCTTACACTTCAGCTAACGCAATCGTTCAGAGATATGCCTCAAGAGATGTTAATGTTAATCCATTTTCAATAAGTTTAACTCAAGGTACTGTATCATTAACTCCAAATGTAGATAATTGGGTAGATAATAAGACATCTCCAGCATTGTTAATTACTGATCCAAATCTGCAAGTATTCCAATCAACACCTGGAGCTTTGAATGTTCTTCAAGTGGGTAATTGGCAAGCAGTTTCAGGAACATCATCATCAACATCAAAATCAGTTGAGAATCATGGTACTCTTCCTCCTGGTCAAAGTCCATTTGGATCATCAATTGGTTACACTGCAACAACTACTGCAACAACTACAAACCTACAACAAAATAATATTGTAGGTGCGTATACAAATATTGGCAACACGTATTCACTTAATAATGGTTACATAACAAACATATCTATTCTTCCATATATTCAAGCACAAAGAGTTGTTATTAGTTCATCTGGAATGTTAGCAAATTCAAAATACGTAAACTGTTATTTTGATGGCATCAGAGTTAATAATTATATCCGTAGATTGAATACAGTTGAAGTGACTAACGTATCTGGAACATTCAAAGTTAATGATACAATAGGATATATGAATGGAAGTACTTTTGTACAACAGGCTTGGATTGTTGGGATATATCATTATCCAAACAGCACAAATGTTAGATTATATTTGGGTGCCGATGGTGGTACCGATCAATATACATCGACTGGTATAACTGGAAATATTCAAACTGGAAGATTTGATACATATGGTGCATACGTATCGTCAACTGCATCAGGTACAATTGCATCAAATAGTTATTATAGTGGAAGAGTCAAAGCAGTAGATCATGTAAATAACACAGTAACTTTATTTGGTTTAGCACCAAGTGTTGATAACTATTATAGTAATGTTGTTAATGGTACGAGTAATACTATGTACATTGTACAATCATCATTACCATCTGATAATGGATTTCAAACAAATATTACTGGATACGTTGGTTCAACAAGAACTGCAACAGTTTCAAGCACTGCTGGAATTTCTGTAGGTGATTTGTTATCTATTGGACCAGGACAAGGACCTTTCACAACAGACGAAGATGGTTCATTCTACGCTCTTTTCTGGATGCCAGGTGGAAAATTCCATACTGGTCAAAGAACACTTAGAGTAGATAATAGTGTATCAGGTAATCCAAATACTGCAACTACTTTTGCCGAAGGTACTTTCTATGCAGAAGGTCTACAAACGACTTCACAGAGTATTGATTTTTCTGCATCTCCTGCAGGCGCAAAAGATACATTTACACAGACAAATAATCAAACTGTTAGTAACACGATAACAAATTATACACCTTATGATCCTGTGGCTCAATCATTTATCGTATACAAAGACAAATATCCAAATGGTTTATTCTTGAGATCAATAAAAGTATTCTTCTTACAGAAACCAACTGATACCTCTATACCAGTTAAACTGTCTATAGTAAACACAATAAATGGTTATCCAAGTGGTGATACATTAGATTATTCTGTTGTCACATTAAAAGCAAGTCAAGTAAATACAAGTGTTGCTCCACAATACTTGGATCCAACAGCGTATACTGAATTTGTGTTTAGTGCTCCTGTGTATATTCAACCTGAAGTGTTGTATGCATTTATCGTACACTCATCATCTAATGAATACGTATTATGGTCATGTTCTGGTGGTGATCCAGCTAAACCTTCTTCAGTTAAGAACTTACCTACAGATCCAGCACCAACAACCGTAAGTAAGATTAGTGGAGCACCTTATGTTGGCGGATTATTCTTATCTCAGAATTCACAGACATGGACAGCAGATCAAAATCAAAGTTTGATGTTTGTGGCTGATAGATGTAAGTTTAACATAAATGCAAGTCCTACAATTCCTTTTGTTGTTCCAACAAAATTACCACAACGTACTATTGTAGACGAAAGAATTGATTATTTCTTAAATGCAAATAATGTTTCAAATACAGTATCTTTCATTTCAAATACCGATATTCCAGTTGATGCATTTAATGTAACTACTACTGACTTTACTCCGTCAACAACTTCTATTAAATATTCTTATAATGCAACTTTATTAAATGGAACTGCGGCTGGTACGACTTATATTAATCCAGGCAAATTTGGTACCGCAACAAATGATGATATCTATTTGACTGATGGTCAAGGTGAAAGATTGTTAGTTGCAAACTCAAATTCATCTTTCACACTTTATGCAACATTATCATCTAACGATGATGCGGTTAGTCCAATCATTTCAGACTCTGGATTATCTACATACGCAATTAAGTGGGGTATCAACAATTGCGAATTATCTAGTAATACAATTGTACTTTCAAGTGGTGGTACTGGATATAATGTTAGTACAACTACTGTGAGTATTTCATCACCAACAGCACCTACTGGTGGAGTACAAGCACAAGCTACTGCTAATATTGCAAACGGCGTCATTCAAAGTATTAATTTCACAAACTATGGTACTGGTTATGTGACCACACCAACAATCACAATTAATGATCCAACAACTCGTGGTGGAAATTCAAATGCAGTTGTGAGTATCACCGGTGAAACAAGTTCACATGGTGGAAATGCCGCATCAAAATACTTAAGTAAGAAAGTAGTATTAGCAGCAGGAAATGATTCCGGTGATTTGAATGTTTATATCACTGCATATCGTCCAGTCAATACTGATATTCTTGTTTACTATAAGATTTTGAATAGAAATGATACGCAAAAGTTTGATGACGGATCATGGCAGTTAATGACGATGATCAATAACTCTCAAACACTATTCTCAACAGGTAGAACAGACTTACATGAGTATAGTTTTGCACCCGGAAATGCCAATGCGGATCAAGGTTATATAACATATACAAGCACTAATGGTCAAACTTATACTTCATTCAGTCAGTTTGCTATTAAGATTGTTTTAACATCGGCTGATCATACGTTTACACCATTCTTGAATGATCTACGTGTGATTGCGTTACCATCTAATACTAATACATCGGTGTGATTATGATGATACCTATTCCTGGAACAAAACTGATGCGTGATACCGAATCTATGGCGTTGATTAATACAGATAACACTGGATTACAACAGTATTACGAGAAAAGAAATAGACTTGCTGCTGAGAAAGATCAAATAAATAATCTTAAATCAGAAGTAATCGATTTGAAAAAAGATGTGAATGATATCAAACAGTTACTGAATCAAATATTGGAAAAAGTATAATGGCAAACACAATATCACTTTTAAGTTACGCAAATACTTTTGGCGATTGGATTATTACAACTAATAATCTTGTACAAGAAAATAATCAATTTGTTGCAAACACTTATCATAAGCCAACAGGAACTTTATTTCTAGATGATCCAGTTTTAGGACTTGAAGTTGCAAGTAATGCTATTGTTTCAGGAAGACTACAGGTTCAAGGTATAGGATCGGCATCATACGTTCAAAACACACTTCAAGTTGATGGAACAATTTATGCAAATAATGTAACTGTTAGTAATAATTTTATTATCAATGGTGCAACTTCATATAATTCAAACAATTTTACTTTGAATGCAAATAATACTATAGGTACAAATAGTAGTGTTTCTGTTCGGAGAGGTAATAATACAAGTGCTAGTTTAAGATGGAATGAACCTGCAAAGTATTGGGATATTTTAGATATAACAAATGGTAATTATTATCAAGTAGTGACAACTGAGTTTATTTCAAATGATGTAAATTCTACAAGTACCACTACAATTCCATCATCAAATATCTTAAACAGTGTATATAATATAGCATTAACTGCGTACAATAAAGCAACTAATATAAGTTCTTCTACTCTTGGTGTGGTAAATGGTGATATTACTTCAAGTACTTTTACTACAAATTCCATAACACAAACAATAGTTGATTCATTTCCAATATCAACTTATAGATCAGCAAAGTATCAAGTTCAAATGACATCAGGTACAAAGTACCATATAATTGAATTACATCTAGTTCATAATGGTACGACTGTTTTTATGTCACAATATGGTGAAATATTTACCGCAACATCTTTAGGTATATTTGATGCAAATATTGCAAACGGAAATGTTAATTTATTGTTTATTGCATCAAATCCTGTAACAACTATAAAGTTAATTAGATCAGAAATTTATATTTAACAAATAAATATTACCAATAGATGAAAATAATTGAGGAAAGTTAAGAATGCCTTCAGCAAATACAAATCCATTTGTAATAAAAAATGGTTTAACAGTTGGAACAAATCAGGTAATTAATTCAAATGGAATTTGGGTAGGTCCAAACTCAGGTCTTGTTGGACCACAAGGACCACAAGGACCAGGTGGGCCCGCAGGTCCAAAAGGTGATAGAGGCGATCAAGGACCAGGAGGACCAGGTGGGCCCGCAGGTCCAAAAGGTGATAGAGGCGATCAAGGACCAGGAGGACCAGCAGGACCAGCAGGAACATTTTCAGCAGATCAATCACTTAACTCATTAGGCGTTGGTACAGGAGCAACAGGATCAACCGGTAGCATTGTTGCAACAGGTAATATTACAGCATTCTATTCTGATGATAGATTGAAAAGAAGATTAGGTATTATTGAAAATGCTTTAGAGAAAGTGTGTAGTCTAACAGGATTTTACTATGAAGCAAATAAGACAGCGCAAGATTTAGGATATCCAGTTAAGAAAGATGTTGGATTGTCAGCACAAGAT
>Ga0209188_1003891_pt1 | contig 10045 bp, 9 predicted proteins | sample C_130625_EF_Meta_FD_187307 | JGI IMG/M metagenome (GOLD analysis project Ga0209188, IMG submission 187307) | Freshwater microbial communities from Lake Croche, Canada to study carbon cycling - C_130625_EF_MetaG (SPAdes) (version 2) | ecosystem: Environmental > Aquatic > Freshwater > Lake | place...
ACTGCCATGATAGATACTATACAACCTGCTGCTGAAATTGTGCATGAAATTTGGAAAGATTTTCAAGCAGGTGTGGAGCATTTAAAATCACTTCCATTTAGTAGATCTTTTTAGGCTAGATCTTTTTAAGGAACTATACTTATGCATCCTTGTGTATCGTAAATGAATTTCCTTGGGCGACACAAGTCATTACTAAATCATTAATACAAACATGTTTAGGCAAATTAGCTACATACCAGGCGGTATCGGCTATGTCTTCTGCTTTGAGTGGTTCGTAACCAGCATATACTGCTGCAGCTTTAGCAGCATCGCCTTTAAATCTTATTAAAGAAAAATCTGTTTCTACGGCGCCTGGGTGAATAGCAGTAACTTTTATTTTGTATTGTAGTAAATCAATTCTTTGTGCCTTGCTAATAGCATCTACTGCATGCTTGGTAGCGCAGTATACATTGCCATCCTTATATACTTCTTTACCTGCAGTGCTACCAATATTTATAATATGCCCTTGGTTTTTAATTAAATAAGGAAGGGTTGCTTTAGAAGTATATAATAAACCTTTCACATTGGTGTCAATCATGGTTTCCCAGTCTTCGATGTTTGCATTTTCAAAAGAGTCTCTGCCTAGGGCCAAGCCTGCATTGTTCACTAGTAAATCAATAGCCTGCCATTCAGAAGGTAAACCACTTATTTGTTGAAATACGGCTTCTTTGTTTTGAACATCAAAAATTAAAGACAAAGTTTTTACTTTATATTTTTGCTCAATGGCAGTAGCCACTGCTTCTAGTTTTTCTTTTCTGCGTGCTGTTAAAATGATGTTCCATCCACCTGCTGCAAATTTTTCAGCAATGGCTTTTCCAAAACCTGCACTAGCGCCAGTGATTAATATTATTTTTGACATATAGTTATTTTAAATAAGTTTTTTGAGTGAAGTTTATTTTTTAGTATTACAAAGGGTTGAAATGAACAGCTTTTAATTTTAGATATTATTTTATGAATATTTATTTTTTGAATAGGGCATTGATACGTCCTTTTTCTACTAGTCTGTAGTTTAGTAATGCGGCAGTGGCTATTATTACCCAAACTTCTTTGGAAAAATGTTGTGGCAGCCAGTAGCTTGTCAAAAATAATCCTATTATAGAGGCAAAGAATACAAGCCCAATTTGTCCAATAGCTTTCGAGCGAATAAAGTAAAAAATAAGCGCTACAAGATATAATGGATGCATCCACATTAAATTATAATTTTGGTAGCAGGCTGTATGTTTTGAAATTAGACTCATGTATACCATTAAGCTACCTCCTACGGTAAAAGATATTAAAAGTATAAGGTCAATTATTTTAGCTAAGCGTTGTGTTATAAGGCTATTCCAATTACTGCAAAAAGCATATATAACTAAGAAGGCAATTAAAATATAGAATGGACTATTGCTACTAGTGGGTGCTTCAATTGCATATTGTAAAACATTTTCCTTGAGCACTAAGCGTCCAGTACTGGCAATTTGATCACGCAATAAAAAAGGGAGAAAGGAAGCTTGAAAATCGCTTGGTTTTTGGTCGGAATAGGCGCCTAGTAATAAGTCAATGCCTAGACCTATCCAAGGTAGGCCTTGTTTATAAGGAGCGCTTACTATTTCTGATCTGTAAGAACTAATGGGCAGGGCTGTTGGTTGAAAGTTGCTATTTTTAAACAGGCCATCCTTTACACGGGTGGTACAGTTGTCTGAAATAAAATTATATAAGTAAAAACGATTATTACCTATCATATTTACTTGTAGAGCTGTGTACCACTTAATTTTTTCAGTGTTATTTAATTTTAATACTTGCTCATATACATTTCTTTTCTCAAATTGGTATTCATTTAAAAAGTCGCTATAGTTATTAACAGAAACAAAATAAAGTAAGTCACCTTTAAGAAACTTAGTTATAAAATTAGGTTCGTTGAAATTAAAAGTACCGTAATTGAAAACAATATCGGTTTGGTTCACGCTATCTACTACTCTTACTGCGGTATGGCCCCAAATGGAATATATTTCTTGGCCGGCGGCACAAGTTATTATACTAAATTGTAAACGGGGCTTTACTTGCCCCATTGCTTGCATGTTAAAAATGCAAGAAGCGAATAATAAAAAAAGAAAAATATTTTTTTTCAAGGCCCGGTTTATAAAGCGTTTATTATTTCTTACTATAATTAGGGGCTTCTCTCGTAACTTCTACATCGTGTGTATGACTTTCTCTCATACCTGCATTGGTTATTTGAACGAAGGTGGCATTCTGTAAATCCTTTACAGTTTTCGCACCGCAATAACCCATACCTGCTTTTAAGCCACCAACAAACTGATAAACAATTTCATGTAAGTTTCCTTTATAAGCCACACGCCCTTCAATTCCTTCTGGTACATATTTTTTTGAATCAGACTCGTTCTCTTGAAAATATCTATCACCACTTCCTTGACTCATAGCGCCAATACTTCCCATTCCACGGTATCCTTTAAACTTACGACCTTCATATATAATAGTTTCTCCAGGACTTTCTTCAGTGCCTGCAAAAATACTTCCCATCATTACACAATTGGCACCAGCGGCGATGGCTTTTACCATATCACCTGTATAACGAATCCCACCATCAGCAATAATTGGAATATTTTTTCCTTTCAATGCTTTAGCAGCTTCCATAATAGCAGTTAGTTGAGGAACTCCTGCACCCGCTACAATACGGGTTGTACAAATGGAGCCAGGTCCTATTCCTACTTTCACTGCATCGGCACCCGCATTCGCCATGGCGAGTGCTCCTTCTGCGGTAGCCACATTACCTGCAATGACTGGTAAATTCTTATATGTTTTCTTCAATAATTTTAAAGCTTCTATAACACCTTTGCTATGACCATGTGCGCTATCTAATGAAACAATATCTACGCCTACACTTTGTAAAGCAGCAGCACGTTCTAATAAATCTTTGGTGATACCCAAGGCAGCGCCCACTAGTAAACGACCAATTTTATCTTTTACAGCATTGGGAAATGCACTAAGTTGTAAAATATCGCGGTATGTAATTAAGCCAATTAATTTACCTTGTTTGTTTACAACAGGTAATTTTTCAATTTTATATTGACGAAGAATTTTTTCTGCTTTTCTTAAATCGGTTCCTTCAGGGGCAATGACTAAATTTTCTTTAGTCATCACTTCGCTTACTTTTCTTTTGCGATCGGTTTCAAAACGTAAATCACGATTGGTTAAAATTCCAACTAGTTTATTCGTTTTATCGACAATTGGAATACCTCCAATTTTATTTTCCTTCATTAATTTTAAGGCATCTCCAATGGTAGCCGTTACTTCTAAAGTGATGGGGTCTACAATCATTCCACTTTCGCTACGCTTTACTTTACGGACCTGCTCCGCCTGCCTTTCAATACTCATGTTTTTATGTAAAATACCAATGCCCCCTTCGCGTGCTAAAGCAATCGCTAATTGTGCTTCTGTAACTGTATCCATTGCAGAAGATAAAATAGGGACATGTAGTTGAATGTTCTTGGTAAGTTGTGCGTGGATATTAACTTCGGAAGGAAGTACTTCAGAATAAGCGGGCATTAACAATACATCGTCAAAGGTTAAGCCTTTACCAAAAATGCGGGAGTTGTTAGTAGTATTTCTTGTTGCCATAGGCAAAGATAGGGCCTTGGCTTATTTAGGCAAAATACTTTTTTAGCGCCTAGCATACCTATTACCTGCTAGTAGTTGAATTTCTCCTTTCATTTCTAGGCTTAAAAGTAGGCTTGAAAGCTTACTTGCATTGATTTTTAACTCTTTAGCTATTAATTCCCTGTGAATGGGGCCATGAGCTTCAATATGTTCTATTACAGTTTTTGATTCGGGCGAAAATGTAAATTCAATTTCTTTTTGAGGACTATTTTGCTTGGCTAGAGGCCAGCTCATTTGTTCAAGCAGGTTTTCAACATCGTGGTATAAATGCGCTTTATTTCTTTTAATTAAAGCTAAACAGCCCTTCGTTTTTGAGTCATGAATTTTACCTGGAACAGCAAAAACTTCTCTATTATAATCAAAGGCTAAATTAGCTGTTATCATACTACCTCCTTTAATAGCAGTTTCAATGACAATGGTTGCATCGCTAAGCCCTGCCACAATTCTATTTCTTTTAGGAAAGCAGTAGGGAAGGATAATACTTTCTTTTCTAGATTCAGTTAAAAGCCCTCCATTTTGCATGAGATCAATGGCTAGTTTTCTATGTTCGATGGGATAAATTTGATCAAGCCCATGCGCGAGTATGCCCCAGGTTGGAATTTTATAGTCGAGCGCTGTTTGGTGTGCAATTGCATCTACTCCTAAGGCCATTCCACTAATAATACCAATATTTAAATGTGTTAGTCCTTCTATTAGTTCTTTGATAATTCTATTTACTTGAACAGTATGTTGCCTCGTTCCCACTATACTTATTAAATAAGGCAGGTTAAAATTTTCATTTCCTTTTAGATATAATAAAGTTGGAGCGTCCTCACAATGTTTTAACCTACTGGGGTATAGCTTATCCATTAGGCCAATACATTTGATATTATGCTTAATGGTAAAATTTAGTTCGGTACTTGCTTCTTTTAAAGGCCAAGGCCCAAGCAAAATATTTTTTTGAACTAGATTAATTGAAATAAATGCATCATTTTTCTTTTCTCTTTCTTGATAGATAGCCATAGCAGATCCATAGTGTTCTATCATATTTTTTCTTTGCCGCTCGTTGAAGCTGGGAAGCATGGTGAAGGCTATGGCATATAAAATTTCCTCTGTCATGCTGCAAACATCATTATTAAAGTAATACTAAAACAGCGTATTTATACCTGGTAAATTACAGAGTAAAATAATTAAAGCTTGATCTAATCTTAGACTATCTAATAAAGCTTAGATCACAGAATCGTTCTATACTATGGAATAGTAATGGTAAAACTTGTACGTCTATTTTTTATACGGCCTTCTTCTGTCGCATTATCGCTAATAGGTTGGCTACCGCCTAGGCCAGCGGTTTTAATTCTACTACTATCAATGCCTTTAGTTATTAAATAAGAAGCAATAGTATTGGCTCTTTTAGAAGATAGTATTTTATTTTGTTCACTGTCGCCTCTATTGTCGGTATGCCCTTCAATAAGAATGAGCGCAGTAGGTGCCGATTTTAAATAAGCTGTTAAGGCATCTAATTCCACATAGGATTTTTTATTAAGCTTCGCTTTATTTATTTCAAAAAATATATTATTAAAATTTTTAGAAAAAGTTTTAATAATGGGTGCTAAATTAAATTGAATAGTACTACTCGATAAATTATTTATATTTTCTAACGATAAAATAGTGCTAGCATATTCATGACCTTGGCTATTTACTCTAATACCAATACTATCTAAATAAGGAAGCCCTAAAATAAAATTACCATTACTGTCTACCTTAATTTGCATAGTACTGGTTTCTTCATTGGTATTCATTAAAACCACTTCCCCGGCTATTGGTTTTTTTGTGACAGCGTCTGTTATTAAGCCATTTATATAATATGTTTTATTGGGTCTTGTATTTGAAGCAAGTATTACTTTATAGATATCTAAACTGCCCCTGCTATCGGCTCTATCGCTTGCAATGTAAGCCTCTATGCCACCGCCTGAAACAGCAATACTTCCTTCATTATCAAAACTATTAATGGGATATCCTAAATTTATTGGACTTGACCAAGTTCCATCTATTTTTTTTCTACTTAGGAATAAATCAGCCCCTCCAAAACCAGGCCATCCATTGGAGCTAAAGTATAAAGTTTTATTATCGGCATGAATAAAAGGGGCTTGTTCATCCCCTGCTGTATTAATGGTTGGTCCCATATTCACAGCTTCCTCCCAGTATCCTTTTTCATTTTTATAAGCCACATAAATATCTATTCCACCATAACCTCCTGGTCTATTGCTACAAAAATATAAGGCTTGATTATCAGGTGCAATACTAGGTGCGCTGTCCCAATAATCGGAGTTAATATTTTTACCTACATTTTTTGGCTCAGACCAACCATTCTTTGTTTTCGTTACTTTATATATATCATACCTGCCATATCCTTTCTGATTATAATCGGCTGCATAGTAAAGTGTGTTTAAATCCTGTGTTAAACTCATGCTTCCTTTTTTTTCCTCAATATTTAAATCATCTGATAAAGGGTGGGCTTTAGAAAATTTATTTTTAGTAATTGTGCTTGTAAAAAAATCTTCTCTTTTGAAGCTAGTTCGACGCATAAATAAAAATATACTGTCTTGAACAGTTATGCTTGGAAAATATTCTGCATCGGCTGAGTTAATACTATCGCCCACATTGGTTACAATAATTTCACTTTGAATAGGATGCATTTGAGCATAACTACAAATACTAAGCAATTCTGCAGCTTTGTTTTTTAAATAGGAGGGCAGCTTATTTTTATAGGATTCAATAATGGAATAAGCCTTAACATAATTTCCTAACATAGCATACTGAGACGCATACTTTACTATATAGGGTAAGAAAATAGAACTATCTAATTGAATTAATTTTTCAAATGTATTTATTGACTTTTGATATTGTCTCGCCTCTGCATACACTTGATAAAGAAATAAACTAGCTTCTGCATTATGTTCATTTTTTTTCAATAATGTTTCTAATAAATCAATAGTACCATTATAATTTTTTTGAGCATAAGCGTCAACCGCTTTTTGGTAAATTTTAATTTCAGCTTTGTTTTCTTGAGCTAGCAATTTGGGTGTATTCCAATAATGCAAAACAAAAAATAGCAGGAAATAAATTTTTTTACCTTTCATATAAGATGCGCTAGGTATTGTAAATATACAAATTAGGGTACTTGTATGTACTTATGTAATTGTGCACTCAATTCCCATTTAGGATTGGCTTTAATATAATCAATCACTAAAGGAGTAATTTCATTTGCTTTATCCCATTCAGGCTGCAAGTATAATTTACATTTAGGTGCTACTTGTTGAGCATAGGTTTCAGCCCATTCAAAGTCATGCACATTAAAAATAACTACTTTTAATTCAGAGGCAGCTTGTATGCTTTCATTAAGTGGTGCTTTGAATTTTTTAGGTGAAAGGCAAACCCAGTCCCAGTGTCCAGACATAGGACTAGAACCCGAAGTTTCTATATTTACTTCAAAGCCTGCATTTTTCAAAGCAGTGGTTAAGGTATTTAAATTATATAGTAAAGGTTCCCCTCCGGTTATAATGGCCAAACGTGAAGGATGCGCTAAAGCACTTGAAACAATTTCATCAATAGATAAAACAGGATGTTTACTTGCATCCCAACTATCTTTTACATCACACCAAACACAACCCACATCGCATCCAGCCAAGCGAATAAAATAAGCCGCCTTGCCTTGGTGATATCCTTCGCCTTGCAAAGAATAAAACATTTCCATCACTGGGTATTGATTCGTGTTATTCAATCTAATAATTTATAATTCGTAAAATATTAAAGCCCTTGATAAGCTTTCATCGTATTTTTTAAAAGTCCAGCGATGGTCATAAGTCCTACACCACCAGGAACAGGTGTGATAGCAGAAGCTTTAGCAGAGGCTTCTTCATAATTTACATCGCCCTTAATTCTAAAACCTTTTTTAGCAGTTACGTCTTCAACACGGGTAATACCTACATCAATAATAACGGCTCCTGGTTTAATCATATCGCCTGTTAAAAAATTAGGAACACCTAATGCAGCCACAATGATATCGGCGCCCAAACAAATTTCTTTTAAGTTTTTGGTGTGACTATGACAAATAGTTACCGTACAATTACCCTGTGCAATATTGCTACTTAATAATATACTCATGGGGCGGCCCACAATATTACTGCGCCCAATAACTACCGCATTTTTTCCTTTGGTTTCAATATTAAAATGTTCAAGCATTAAAATAATGCCATAAGGGGTAGCAGGAATAAAAGTATTTAAACCTTGAACAAGCCTTCCCACATTTACAGGATGAAAACCATCGACGTCTTTGGCTGGGTCAATAGCTTCTATTACTTTAGATTCTTTAATATGTTTAGGAAGTGGCAGTTGAACTAAAATGCCATCGCAATTAGGGTCTTGATTTAGTTCTGCAATTTTTGCTAATAAAACAGTTTCCGTCACATCGGCATCCATTCTATATAAAGAAGAACCAAAACCAGTTTCTTCGCAGTTTTTAACTTTACTGGCTACATAGGTTTCACTTGCCCCATTATTGCCAATTAATATGGCGGCTAAATGTGGCATTCTTTTACCTTCGGCTTTTAGGGTCAGTGTTTGTTCCAAAAGGGATGCTTTTACGGCAGCGGCGGCTATTTTTCCATCTAATACTAACATGTGGCAAATTTAGTTCTTGTGCATTGCAGTATTGTAATTTTTTTTTAACATTCCATCCCCTGTATCTTTGTGGTCTTAATATAAAGTATGGAACAAAACCCAAACCAGCCCTTAAACATTGAAATTAGTGAAGAAATTGCCGAAGGATCTTATGCGAATTTGGCTATCATCACACATAGTAATGCAGAATTTGTAGTTGATTTTGTGAATGTCATGCCTGGCACTCCTAAGAGTAAAGTAAAAAGTAGAGTTATCTTAACCCCTATGCATGCCAAAAGATTTATGAAGGCCTTGGTAGAAAATGTAGAAAGATATGAAGCTGCCAATGGAACCATTGCCGATATGTTGCCAGTAGAAATTCCGATGAATTTTGGAGGACCTACTGCACAGGCATAATGTATTTGTGTATAAGTTCTCTAGATGTTGAAAAGTAGAGCCATTTTTTTTTACATTTTGTAAACGAGAATTATAACTTTGACGCATAACAACCCACATGAATCCTTCAGTAAAAATATTCGCAGGCACTGGCTCTCAAGCCTTAGCAGAAAAAATTGCACAACGTTTTGGCGCCCCCATTGGTAAAATAAATATTCAAAAATTTAGTGATGGTGAATTTCAACCTATTTTTTTAGAAAGTATAAGGGGTGACTATGTTTTCTTAGTGCAAAGTACTTATGCGCCTTCTGAAAATATTATGGAATTATTGATGATGATTGATGCTGCTAAAAGAGCAAGTGCCTATAAAATTATTGTTGTTATTCCTTACTATGGTTTTGCAAGACAGGATAGAAAAGACAAACCAAGAGTAGCTATAGGCGCTAAATTAATTGCTACTTTATTAGAAGCCGCAGGAGCACACCGTGTTATTACAATGGATTTACATGCAGCACAAATTCAAGGGTTTTTTGAAGTACCCGTAGACCACTTAGACAGTTCAGCTATTTTCATTCCTTATATTCAACAATTAAAGTTACAAGACCTAGCCTTTGCAGCGCCAGATGTAGGAAGTACAAATAGAGTGCGTGAAGTAGCAAATTATTTTAATGCTGAAATGGTTATTTGTGATAAACATCGTAAACGTGCCAATGAAATTGCAAGTATGGTGGTTATTGGAGATGTAACAGGAAAAGACATTGTTATTGTTGATGATATTTGTGATACAGGCGGCACTTTAGTAAAAGCAGCGGCACTTTTAAAAGAGAAAGGAGCCAAAACAGTACGTGCTATGATTACGCATCCAGTATTAAGTGGCAAGGCTTATGAAAATATTGAAAATAGCGTTTTAGAAGAATTAGTGGTTTGTGATACTATCCCTTTAAAGCATCCCTCTACTAAAATACAAGTATTAACCGTTGCCGATTTGTTTGCCATAGCCATTAGAAATGCTTATGAAAACAAAAGTATTACCAGCCTATTTGTACACTCTCAATTAAAGGCAAGAGGCTAATAATCAAGTAGTTATTAAAATAGACGAAATAGTAAGGAGAGACTTTGGTTTCTCCTTTATTATTTCATACCTTCGCCGTCCAAATTATTTTATAAAATAAAAAGAATCAGCAATGAAATCAATTACAATCGAAGGCCACTTGAGGACCGAAAATGGCAAAAAAGCCGCCCGCCAGCTTCGCTCTCAAGAAAACGTGCTGGGTGTAATTTACGGGGGTGCTCAGGAGGTTAATTTTTATGCTCCTGC
>Ga0209188_1003894_pt1 | contig 10042 bp, 7 predicted proteins | sample C_130625_EF_Meta_FD_187307 | JGI IMG/M metagenome (GOLD analysis project Ga0209188, IMG submission 187307) | Freshwater microbial communities from Lake Croche, Canada to study carbon cycling - C_130625_EF_MetaG (SPAdes) (version 2) | ecosystem: Environmental > Aquatic > Freshwater > Lake | place...
ATCCCCGTAAAGTTGCGTTTGAAGAAAACAAGCTCGTAAAAAAGCTGTGCCGATTAATGGGGCAGGCGATTAGTGACTTCAATATGATTGAAGATGGCGACAAAGTCATGGTCTGCGTTTCTGGGGGCAAGGACAGTTATGCCATGCTCGATATATTACTTAAACTAAGAGAGAGGGCGCCGATTCATTTTGATTTAATAGCGGTTAATTTGGATCAAAAGCAGCCAGGCTTTCCGGAGGATATTCTCCCGAATTACTTAAGGCATCTTCAAGTACCTTTTCACATTGAAGAGCAAGACACTTATAGCATCGTAAAACGTGTGATACCTGATGGAAAAACTACCTGTGGATTATGTTCAAGACTCAGAAGAGGTATTTTGTACCGAGTAGCTGATGAGCTTGGCGCCACTAAAATTGCCTTAGGCCATCACCGTGAAGATATCTTAGAAACATTTTTATTGAATATGTTTTATGGCGGTCAATTAAAGTCAATGCCACCTAAATTGCAATCTGACGACGGTAAACATATCGTCATTCGGCCCTTAGCTTATGTGCCTGAAAAATATTTAGAGCGCTACTCCCTAGACCAAGAGTTTCCAATTATTCCGTGCAACTTATGTGGCAGTCAGCCTAATTTACAACGCAATGCCATGAAAGAGATGTTAAAGCAGTGGGAAAAATCACATCCCGGCAGAGTTGAAAGTACCTTTAAGGCACTCACGCATGTCGTACCGTCCCATTTATTAGACTCCGATTTATTCAATTTTAAAGAGCTGCACATTGATCCAAGCACGCCAGTCGGAATGGGTGATATGGCTATTGATGAAGGCTTCGACGGGGCTTGCTCAACCGATCAAATACTTCAGCCAATTCAATTCGTTTCTTTGACTTAAAGTCTGTCAAGCTAAACTCATATAATGATGTAATGAACATTGTGATATTAGCCGCTGGACAGGGGAAGAGGATGAACTCTGCCTACCCCAAGGTATTGCATCCTCTAGCCGGTAAGCCGATGCTTGGGCATGTGATTGACACAGTCAAACGATTGGACCCTAACGCTAAGCCTTGCATCGTGCTTGGACATGGTCAGGCGGCAGTGCAAGACTATCTGGATAAAAACCATCCCAATGTTTCCGTGGCTATTCAGGCGGAACAAAAAGGCACAGGACATGCTGTCATGCAAGCGTTACCGCATTTAATCGATGATGCAAGTACCTTAATTTTGTATGGTGATGTCCCATTGATACAAGTCAATACTCTCAAGGATTTACTGTTACTTGCCCAAGACGGGGCACTAGCGGTCCTTACCCAGGAGTTGCCTAATCCAACCGGATATGGACGCATCTTAAGAAATCTTGAAGGGGAAGTAACTGGCATTGTGGAAGAGAAGGATGCCTCGCCAGAAATCAAGCAGATCCGTGAAATCAATACTGGAATATTGGCCTGTCCCACCAAAGAACTCCGTCAGTGGCTTTCACAAATACAGCCGAACAATGCGCAGGGTGAATACTATTTAACCGATATCGTAGGTCTTGCGGCCCAACAAGGCCTGCCGATACGTACGATGATGCCGGAGTTTCATTTTGAGGTAGAGGGTGTTAATAGCCGAGCCCAGTTAGCAGCTCTTGAACGTACTTGGCAGTCTCATGTAGCGACCCAATTACTGAATCAGGGCGTTACTTTGCTTGATCCACAGCGATTAGATATCCGCGGTAATTTTCAATGTAGTCCTGATGTGGTCATTGATGTGGGATGTATCTTTGAGGGCGATGTAGAAATTGCCAGTAACGTTCACATTGGCCCTTACTGCGTGATTAAAGACTCCAAAATTGGGGCTAATACGCATATCAAGGCATTCTCCCATATTGAAGGGGCAATTATTGGTGAACACGCAGTCATTGGGCCCTATGCAAGACTTAGACCTGGCGCAGTTATTGATGAAGCAGCACACATAGGTAATTTTGTGGAAGTAAAAAATAGCCATATTGGTGTTGGTAGCAAAGCCAACCACCTATCGTATATAGGGGATGCCACAGTCGGTAGCCGTGTCAATATAGGAGCAGGAACGATTACCTGTAACTATGATGGTGTGAATAAACATCAGACGATTATTGAAGACGATGCATTTATTGGATCTGATACGCAACTCGTTGCACCGGTTCGAGTTGGAAAAGGCGCTTTGATTGGAGCCGGTACGACCTTAACCAAAGATGCACCAGAGAATAAGCTGACCATTAGTCGAGCAAAACAATTGAGCGTTGAGTGGAAGCGTCCACAAAAAAACAAAAAATAATAGTAACGAAAGAATACGAAATATGTGTGGGATAGTAGGCGCGGTATCAACTAAAAACATTGTTTCTATCTTAGTAGAGGGATTACAGCGTCTTGAATATCGTGGCTATGACTCCTGCGGATTGGCAGTAGTTGATGAGACTCTGGGCTTACAAAAAAGTAAAACAACACAACGCGTGCAGGACCTAAATACAAGTACAGCTAATTTTCATGGCTTAAGGGGCATCGCACACACGCGTTGGGCAACCCATGGAAAACCGAATATGGACAATGCCCATCCTCATTTTTCTGGGGATTTAATTGGGGTTGTACATAACGGTATTATTGAAAACTATGAGCATTTACGCACCCAGCTGAAAGAAAAAGGGTACATATTTACCTCCCAAACAGATACAGAAGTAATCGCTCACTTGATATATGATGCATATATTAAAATGGATCAGCGTAATCTGGTGTTGGCGGTTCGGATGGTCTTGCCACAGCTTGATGGTGCCTATGCAATTGCTGTGATGGCGAGTGATCAACCCGATTTGTTAGTCGGCGCTAGAGTTGGCTCACCCTTGGTTGTGGCATTTGGTGAGCATCAAAACTTCATTGCATCCGATGCCCTAGCAGTAGCTGCTCATGCAAAAAAAATGACTTACTTAGAAGAGGGGGATATTGTTTCTCTCAGGCATGACCATGTTGAAATTTGCAATATCAAAGGGCAAGTACAAACCAGAGCCATTAAAGAAGTTCCTCAATTGGCAGCATCGGTAGAGTTAGGCCCTTATCAACATTTCATGCAAAAAGAGATTTTTGAGCAGCCTGAGGCGCTTGGCAATACTGTTGGAGATATCGAAACGATTGAACCAGAAATATTTGGTGCCACAGCAACAGACTGGAAAGAGATTAAGAATGTATTAATCTTAGCTTGTGGCACGAGCTACTATTCTGCTTGTGTCGCTAAATATTGGATAGAAGCTTTAGCGGGAATATCAACGCAAGTAGAAATCGCTAGTGAATATCGCTATCGGACTTCAGTACCCAATCCTAATGCACTCGTAGTCGTAGTATCGCAGTCTGGCGAGACAGCAGATACCTTAGCGGCGCTGCGTCATGCCAAAGCATTAGGACATAGTAAGACACTTGCCATCTGTAATGTTGCTAGTAGTGCCATGGTACGTGAGACGGTATGGAAGTTTCAGACAAAAGCAGGAACTGAAATCGGGGTGGCATCGACAAAAGCCTTTACTACCCAATTGGTGGGCTTGTATTTATTAGCCCTTGCTCTGGCAAAGAAAGAGAATCAATTAGACAAGCAACAAGAGTTACATGAAATCAAATCACTGCGTCATTTACCTGCTGCGCTCAATGCCATATTAGCTCTAGAACCTCAGATTATTGCCTGGAGTACAACATTTGCGAAATTTAAGAACGCTATCTTTTTGGGCAGAGGTATGCATTACCCTATCGCTCTTGAAGGAGCATTAAAGCTAAAAGAAATTTCCTACATCCATGCAGAGGCCTATCCTGCAGGAGAGTTAAAGCATGGACCGCTAGCCCTAATAGATGAAACCATGCCTGTTGTGACTGTTGCACCAAACGACACATTAATAGAAAAACTTAAGTCGAATATGCAAGAAGTAAAAGCGCGCAGTGGTCAACTCTATGTCTTTGCTGATGTAGATGCGAATATTCAGTCAACGGACGGAATCCATGTAATTAAAATGCCTGAAAACTATGGCAATCTTTCGCCAATTTTGCACGTAGTCCCATTGCAATTGCTCGCCTACCACACCGCCTTAGCTCTTGGAACTGATGTAGATAAACCAAGAAATTTAGCAAAAAGTGTAACCGTTGAGTAATGTTTTGTAAGCAAATCAGGTGAATCAAACTTCATCTGGCGCATATAAAATCAAAAGCAATATTCAATCAAATCATTCTGTAAGTTTAAACAGCGCTTGTTTTTTAAATACTCAAGCGTCTGTAGAAAAAGTTCTTCAACACTCAGGTCCAGTTGTTCAGCAGACAATATAAATAGCGGAGTATTGCTACACCAATTAAGGCCTTCTTGAAGAGAAAGTTTTTGCCTAAACATCACCATAAATTGAAGCAATACTTGTGCGACGTGATGAGTATTACGCTGTGGATGAGATTCCAAATAATCGAGCCGTGAGTAAGCGTCATTCAATGCAGCTTGTATATTAGTAAATGGACTACCGTGTCCTGGAATCACGACTTTAATTGGAAGAGATTTGATAAGATTCAAGGTGGAACGCTGTTCAGTAAAGCCGGCGTGATTGGAGACTTCAGAAAATAAAGCACCAAAGCCTTTTTCCCAAAGAGCATCCGCTGAAATTAAGAGACCAATGTCGGGAGCAAAAAGAAGAATCGAGTGGGGGTGATGTCCTGGAGTGCCATGGATTTCGAAATCAATAGAACCTATCTGAATAGTTTGCCCAATTTTTAATGCATGATGAGCCTTAAAGGCTGGACAGGGTTGACCTAATTCTTGAAAGCCTTGTTCTGCCAAAGACCAGTGTTGAACAGATGCATATTCTGACTCAGGAACATAACACTTAAATTGAAATTGTTGTTGTAGTGCTTGATTGCCACCACAATGATCTGAATGCAAATGCGTGTTGATTAAATGACGAGTTTTTAGACCTGGTGATTGCTTTAAATAGAACTGAAGTAAATCGATAGTTTGCTGGGCATGTAAACAAAAACCACTATCTATGACATCTACTTCATGGCCATTATGGATATAAGTTTGATTTGCTGATAACCATCCACGCTCTTGAACATGAAGATTATTTGGAAATAAACTAGTCAAGACTATTTTGATAAGAGTCAATGATGATGGAATATCGATCTTTGAGCTCATCTAAATTCTGAATACTCATCCCTAGATCACGAGCTAAGCCATCTTTGAGGCCATAGATCCAACCATGTACGGTAAGATCTTGACCCCTTAACCAGGCGTCTTGAACAATGGTGGTTTCACAAACATTAACAACTTGCTCAATAACATTGAGTTCACAAAGATGGTCAAAGCGATCTTGGTGCTGAAGAACTTGCCCAAGATATGCCCCGTGTTTATCATCAACATCTTTGATATGCCGAATCCAGTTATCTGCAAGACCAACACGAATATTATCTAGCGCGGCTCTAACACCAGAGCAACCATAATGACCGACCACAATAATATGTTTAACCTTAAGTTGATCAACTGCAAATTGAATCACGGACAAGGCATTTAAATCGGTATGAACAACCACATTGGCGATATTACGATGCACAAAAATCTCACCAGGAGCAAGCCCAATAATTTGATTTGCCGGAACCCTTGAGTCAGAACAGCCGATCCAAAGATATTCTGGGGATTGTTGTGAGGCAAGACGTTTAAAGTAATCAGGATCATCTTTAGAAACGTGTTCTGCCCATGCTTGATTGTTAGCAAATAAATTGGTAAGAAGATGAGGGTTATTTGAATTAGACATAAGTATTAATTAGAAGGATAACGATAGGTAAAGCGCAGTTGATTAGAGTAGCCAAAATGATCGGGTATTTGACCATCTTTTAAAAGTTGCTGATAATTGAGCCACATTTGAGGCTCAAAGAAATCAGCATGATGTTTCATCAAATAATGTTTCACACGCGTATCGCCTAGCAAAAAAGTTCCATATGATTCTGGAAAAATATCTTTAGGACCAACGTGGTACCAAGTTTCCCCAGACATTTCTTCTTCTTCAGTGCGAGCTTGAGGTATTTTACGAATATTACATTCGGTAAAATATTCAATCTCATCATAGTCATAAAAAACCACTCGACCATGACGCGTGACACCAAAGTTCTTATATAGCATATCACCAGGAAAAATATTCGCAGCAATTAACTCTTTAATTGCACAACCATACTCAATAATACTGTGCTCCACCTCTTCATCAGACCCATTTTGTAACATGATATTGAGTGGCGTCATTCGGCGCTCAATATACATATGGGAGATCAATAATTCTTTTTCGCCAAATTCATTTTCCGAATAAGTGAGTAAAGACTTGCAGTATTTTTCTAACTCAGCAATTAGCTCAGGCTCAAAACGAGCGAAGGGTAAGGCAATATTTGAAAACTCTAAGTTATCTGCCATTCTGCCAACTCGGTCGTGTTGTTTAACGAGTTGATATTTAGACTTAATCAACTCCCGCGTAGTTTCTTTTGGCGGGGGGAAGTAATCTTTGATGAGTTTAAAAACATAAGGATAACTAGGCAAATCAAAAACTAACATTACCAAGCCCTTGATACCAGGAGCAATCCTGAATTGATCCGTTGAGTGATTTAAGTGGTGAGAGAAGTCACGATAGAATAAGTTTTTACCATGCTTTTGAAGCCCGAGTGCAGTATAAATTTCTTGGCGAGGTTTCCTAGGCATTAATGTTCTTAAAAAAGTAACATAAGCAGAAGGAACCTCCATCTCCACTAAAAAATAACTATAGGTAAAACTAAACAAAATGGAAATTTCTTCTTTATTTAATAAAATAGTATCAACTTCTAGTCTTTCTTCATCATTAATAAACATGGCAATAATCATGGGAATTGTGACATCGCCATTAATGATGCGACCAACAATATAAGCCATTTTGTTTCTAAAGAACACAGAGGTTAAGACATGAATCTGAAAGTTAACATTGATCTCATAGGTATCTAACTTCTCATCTAAAGCTTGAATGAGGTTATCTAGATCTTTGTCTAAATGATTAAAAGAGACCTGAAGTTCATAGCTTGTAATAATTTCGCGAAATGTTTTTTTAAAATCTTCACGCCCCTTAGGATAATGAGCGCGATAGGTTGGCTTTGATCGAATTTCATCATTTTCAATATATTCCGTGGAAATCGTAGGACGTAAGAAAATAAAATCGTTTTGAAAATACGAGTGATTTAAAACGCGGGTAATGACTGAATTAAAAAAAGTTTCAGCCAGTTCAGGCTGATGATGGTACGTTAACAGACCAATGTAATGAAGTTTGACCTGTTGCCAGACATCTATATGGAGATTAACCGCATCAAATTCTTCTTCTAAGTTGAAAATACATTCCTTAACACGCTCATCATAATAATCAATTCGACCCTTGATTAACTCCCGAATGCCATTCCACTGTTTAGCTTCAAAATAGTCTTTAGCCTCGCGGCTTGCTTCCCGAAAAATACGATAATGTTTATTAAACCCATCTAGGATGACTTGTGCCATATCATAGGCATATTGAGATGAAAGCAGTTTTGGGAAGTTAGTCATTTGAAGTATATTAAAGTAAACGTTTAATCATTTAAAAAATAGGCTTATGGAAAATATACATTACCCCTTACAAGATACTTTACCCGAAATTGGGGCCTTGCAAGAAGTAGCAGAAGGTGTTTTTTGGTTACGTATGCCACTACCTTTTGCACTTGATCATATTAATTTATGGTTGTTACGTGATTGTTTTGAAGGAAAAGAAGGCTGGACAATTGTTGATTGTGGCATATCGAGTGATGTCACAAAACAAGCTTGGGAAAATATTTTTGCGAACCATTTACAGGGATTGCCTGTGGTGAGGGTGTTGGTTACGCATATGCATCCAGACCACATAGGTCTAGCGTATTGGTTGTGTGAGAAGTGGCAAGTACCTTTATGGATGTCGATGACAGATTTCATGATGGCGCAATGGCTAAGCACAAATGAAGGGGGACTAAAAATTGGCGCTATTGCTGGTGGCGGCGGAGCAGCGGATCATTTTTATAAGCACGGATTAACTGATGAAGCGGATCTCGAAAAAATTCGTGCCAGAGCAGATCACTATAGTAGTTTAGTGCCTTTAGTCCCACGTCGTTATAGAAGGGTGATGGATCAAGAAGAGGTTTTGATTGGCAATCGATCTTGGTTAGCAATTAGTGGCTATGGGCATGCGCCTGAACATCTTGCCTTTGCTTGCGTGAAGGACAAAATCATGATTTCTGGAGATATGATGCTTCCTCGTATCTCTACCAATATTAGTGTCCATGATCTTGAGCCAGATGGCGATCCTTTGGGGATGTTTTTAGATTCTATTAGTAAATTTGAATTTTTAGATAAACAAACCTTGGTATTGCCCTCACATGGAAAGCCATTTATAGGGTTACATTATCGAATGATGCAATTGCGAGAGCACCATGTGGACCGATTAAAAGAGACCCTTGATGCTTGTAAGGAGTCAACTACAGCAAAAGACCTTTTACCGATTCTATTTCACCGTAAATTAGATTCCCATCAAATGTCCTTTGCAATGGGTGAGGCGATTGCGCATTTAAATTATTTGTGGAGAAGAGATCAAATTAAGCGCGAGATCGACTCCCACGGGGTTTTGAGGTTTTCGCAGCGCTAGTCTTTGCCGGCGTTTTTTTTGCAGGGGGTTTTTTTGCTGTTGTTGATTTAGGCGCCATCGTATTTGGAAATCCCGACATCATATTAGTCATGGATTTAGACATTTGTGCCATTAAATCTTGAGCAAGCTTACCGCTTGCACCTGTTAAATCAGATGCTGTGGGCGATGTTTTAGGAGCTTGGGCAGCATCAGGGGCGGCAGATGTGCGGATGGTGTCAGCAATCCCTTGCAGTGCAGATAAGGTTGCTTTTTGAACCTCTAAGCCCTGAATTGTGGTTTGTAAAACATTCAGATTAAGACTTAACCAAGCCTCAACACTTTTTAAATCCTTAATCCGTTTATCGAGCTCTTCAAGATCGACCATAGGAATACCGAATGGATTTAGTTGACTCATACCAGGCAGACCAAAACTTGGACTACTTCCATCAGAGCCCCCTTTAGCCGCGGTTGACCACATATTTTTCATCATTTCAACGCTTTGATTAAAATCAGGCATTCCAGTAAACATCCATCACCTCATAAATAATTATTAGTTAAATGTAAAATATAGGACTTTAGTCAGTAAATCAATCTTTATACCTTTTTTATGAACGATATCAGCCATAACGATTCAAGAAGTTCTTATACAAGGGGCAAGCTTTTGCCTGAATTATTGCGCTCACGGATTCTTATTTTAGATGGTGCGATGGGCACAATGATTCAGCAATATAAATTATCAGAACAAGATTTTCGTGGAAAGTTACCAGAGCTTTTAAATCACCCCATTGATTTAAAAGGAAATAATGAATTACTGTCGATTACTAAACCAGAAGTTATTCTAGAAATTCATCGTCAGTACCTAGAAGCTGGCTCAGACATTATTGAAACCAATACCTTTGGGGCGACAACCATCGCGCAGGAAGACTATCAGTTGGCTCATTTGGCAAAACAAATGAATCTTGCTTCAGTAAAACTAGCTCGTCAGGCTTGCGATGAATATAGTACAAAAGATAAACCAAGATTTGTTGCTGGCGCAGTAGGGCCCACACCGAAAACCGCGAGTATTTCTCCTGATGTGAATGACCCAGGAGCGAGAAACATTGATTTTGAAGGATTACGCCAAGCCTACTATGAGCAAGTGGAAGCGCTTGTTGAAGGTGGTGCTGATCTGCTGTTGGTCGAAACGATTTTTGATACCCTAAACGCAAAAGCAGCTTTGTTTGCAATCGATGAGTATTTTGAAAACACTCAACAACGTTTACCGCTGATGATTTCAGGAACAGTAACAGATGCCTCTGGAAGAATCTTATCTGGTCAGACTGTTGAGGCTTTTTGGAATAGCTTAAGACATGCAAAGCCGCTTTTATTTGGTCTAAATTGTGCTTTGTGGG
>Ga0209188_1003895_pt1 | contig 10041 bp, 11 predicted proteins | sample C_130625_EF_Meta_FD_187307 | JGI IMG/M metagenome (GOLD analysis project Ga0209188, IMG submission 187307) | Freshwater microbial communities from Lake Croche, Canada to study carbon cycling - C_130625_EF_MetaG (SPAdes) (version 2) | ecosystem: Environmental > Aquatic > Freshwater > Lake...
CAAGAAGTTTTCTCAGTATGATTCTTGGAAAGAAGGATTTCTACGCAAGACTTTAGAAACAGCCGTTGAATGGTTAAGAGATGATAGATACTTGTTATGGAATATTGCTGATGCAGTATTTGGTGGTGAGATGTTACCTCTTGAACAAGACTCAATGGACATTCTAACTTCTCTTGGTATGGAATACAAAGGCAAAATCAAAATGTCTTTGGCACAAATGCCAGGTGGTAATCGTGTAGATACAGAAACAGGTTTACCAAAGGCAAAAAACTTTTGTAAAGTAAATGGTATGTGGCTCAAGTATGAACCAGTATTCATTTTCTACAAACCTAAAAAGTAATACTTTAGTACTACTGTTGCCTAAAAACAACAGACGCTTGACATCCTGTCGAAGCTGATATATAATTGACCTATAAATTGATTAGGACTATCTATGACAGCTTTTACAGTCGAACAAAAATCTCAACTTGCTAAGTTAATGGCAACTGAGAATCTTTCCATTCAACATCAAAAAATTCAAACTGCCAAGTTTGATCCAGTAAATCGTATCTTATATCTTCCTATCTGGAAAGATATGTCAGGCGCTATGTATGATTTGCTCGGTGGGCATGAAGTTGGACATGCTCTTTATACCCCAGCAGATGGTTGGCATGATGCCGCTGTTGATACTACTAAACATAAAAATTATAAATCTTTCCTTAATGTTGTAGAAGATGCTCGTATTGAGAAAAAAGTAATTCGTAAATATCCTGGTCTCAAATCATCATTTCGAAAAGCATATACTGAATTGCAAATGCGAGATTTTTTTGGTCTCGGTGAACGTGATGTTAATACAATGCCTTTTATTGAACGATTAAACATATTTACCAAAAGTCAATACACACAAGCAATTGACTTCAATAATTTTGAAATGCAATTGATTGGTAAAATTCAAATGCTAGAAACATGGGAAGATACCATGCGTGTAACTGATGAAGTTTATGAATATTCTAAAGGTGAACAGCTCGAAAAACAACAAGAATTAGGTAACGATTTTAATTTTGAAGAAGATGCAGATGGTGATTATGAAGAATCAGATGATTATGATTCCAATTCTGAAGATTCAGATTATGAATCGGATGATGAATCAAAAGATTCTTCCGAAACTACTGATACCGATACTGAAGAATCTGAAGATGATACCGAAGACGGTGAAGGCGTTGATGAAATAAACCGCAACAAACAATCACAAGAATCCGAATCATCATATGAAGACTTTGATCCTGTTTGTGAAACAGATAATAATTTCCGCAACAATGAATCTATCCTTTTAGACAATAAATGTAAATCATATGTTTATATTGAAATGCCTAAAGTGAATATGCACAATTGCATTACTCCTGCCAAACGTGTACAAGAATTAATTTCTGAACACTACATGGATGATATCAACAATGGACGTTTGACATACGCTACAATCAACGAATATGTAAAAGATTTCCGTAATAAGAATGAACGATACATTGGATTACTTGCCAAAGAATTCGAAATGCGTAAGGCTGCCAAGGCGTTTAGTAAATCTAAATTGTCTGATACAGGTGATATCGATGTAAACAAACTTTCATTGTATCAATTTGATGACAACATTTTCCGTAAAGTGATGATGGTGCCAAAAGGCAAATCACATGGGTTGATTTTGTTGCTTGATTGTTCTGGTTCTATGTCTGATAATATGTCTGGTTCTATTGAACAGATTTTAATTCTTTCTTTGTTCTGCCGTAAAGTAAATATTCCGTTTCATGTTTATGGTTTTACTGATGATTCTGGTACTTGGTACTATGACCGCAAAATAAATGAATATGATCCTGAAGTTAGAGAAAAAATTCAAAGAGATTCGTTTGTCCGTGAAAACAATCACCTAACAATGTCTAATGTACAATTGCGTGAATATCTCAATCACAAAATGTCAAATGCTGAATTTACAAGAGCTTTGCGTAATATGATTTTGTTGAAAGTATCATATATGGGTAATCGCCATAGTCGTAAAATTTCCCGTCCACATAGTGAACAATTGTCCAATACTCCATTGACTCAGGCAATTATTGTAACTAGAGATTTGATGTTAAACTTTAAGAAAGTTAATAATCTGGATCTTACCAATCTTGTTATTGTCCATGACGGTGATGCTGATTACACAAGTTCATATGTTAATTCTGGTGTATATACTAGTTTTAGTGCTGATTATGAAAATGTAATTGTGCGTGACAAAAAGTTTCAATATGAATCTCAAATGATGTCAACAAATGGTAATGGTTGTCCTACATTCCGTGCTGTTCTAGAATGGTTTAATAAAACTACACATTCAAAAGTGTTCGGATTCTACATCATCGAAGGTCGCCCAAAAGCTGCAATTCAAAGAATGTATGTTGATGATTACGGGCAATCATTTGGTGAAATGTCTAGAGTAGATAGATTTGTCGCTCATGAAATAGAACGGAAAGTTATGAGAGATTTTCGAAGTGAAAAATTTATTGTTTCTAAACGAAAAGGTTATACCAGTTTCTTTATGATTGCTGGTGGTTCTAATCTTATTGTTGACAATGAAGAAATTGAAATCGAAGGTAAAGTTACAGCTAATAAACTGAAAAATGCGTTTATGAAATTCAACCGCGGCAAACAAGTGAACCGTGTTTTAGTGTCTAAATTCATTCAAGGCATTGCTGTATAAGTGTTGCATAAAAACAACAGAGGGCTTGACTTCTGTTGTGATTGTGTTATAATGGTATCATGTGAATTAAAAAGGTGTTTTATATTATGTCAAATCGTGTTGAAATCCGTGAAGAATTTATCTCTAATCTACAAGCGCTCGGTAAGTCCGAAGTGAGTCGATCCGAGATTAAAACAGTATGTCAAAAAATGGGTATGCGAAGTGCCCAATGGTTCACTAAAGATGAATCAAACCGAGTTGCTCGTGGAATGTATCGTGTTCCATCTTCAACAATTGCTCTACAAGCTAAAATCATTCCAATGGTTAAACCTATAGATAAATCTTTAAGTAAAATTTCCAATATCGCTACAGATTTAGATTCTACAAATTTAGTTCCTTCTGTATATAAAAATTATGTCCCATTCGGTGACTTTGAAGATATTGTTTCAATTGTAAAATCTGAACAATTCTTTCCTGTCTTTGTTACTGGTCATTCCGGTAACGGTAAAACAATGTCTATTGAACAGGCATGTGCTAAGGCTAAACGTAAATTCATTTGTATCTCCATGACACCCGAAACTGATGAAGGTGATTTACTTGGAAACTATGTATTGATTAACGGCAATATGGAATGGCGTGACGGTCCTGTTACAACGGCTGCTCGTCAAGGTGCTGTTTTATGTATCGATGAAATTGATTATGGTGCTCAGAATCTTTCCTCTTTGCAACGTGTACTTGAAGGCAAACCTTTCATGTTGAAAAAGAAAGGTGAATTGATTACACCTGCGCCAGGATTTACTGTATTCGCTACTGCAAATACTAAAGGTAAAGGTTCAGATGATGGTCGCTATATGTTTACTAACGTATTGAATGAGGCCTTCCTCGAAAGGTTCCCAAATACTTATGAACAACAATGGCCGCCAGTTACCATTGAACGTAAGATTATAAAGAAAGAATTAGAATCTGCCAATCGTGCAGATGACGATTTTGCTGATAAACTAGTTACTTGGGCAGATGCCATTCGTAAAACATTCGCTGATGGCGGATGTGATGAAGTGATTTCTACTCGCCGTTTAGTGCATATTGTTTCTACTTTCGGTATCTTCGGTGATAAGATGAAGGCAATTGGTCTTTGTTTGAATCGCTTTGATGAAGATACAAAGGCATCCTTCCTTGACTTGTATACCAAAGTTGATGCAGGTATTAATCTTGATGCCGTTGCTGTGCCACCTGTTGCAGAGACCGGTACAAGTGACGATGTTCCTTTCTAAATCACATATTTACCGTGCTAAGTGTTGACAACTAGCACGGTTTCTGTTATAATTAAATCTGATTTGAGAGAACAGTCTCCTCTCAAATGTTTTCAATCTGAGAGACTAAAAAATGGAGTATTCGTAATGAGTGCAAAAAATAAAGTGTTGACATATTTGTCAAAGTCCGGCTCTTACAACACATTGACACCTGCAAAGATGCAGAGTGTTTTCGGTGTTGCAAACCCATCCGCAACTATCAATGAGTTGCGTAACGATGGCCATGCCATCTACTTGAACAGTCGTGTTACTTCAAGTGGCGATAAAGTTTCTTTCTATCGCCTTGGAACACCAACTAAGCGCATTGTTGCTGCTGGTATTCAAGCAATTCGTTCACAAGGTGAACGTGCTTTCGCCTAATATTCCTTAGGTAGCCTATGAGAGAGTGATATATATTATATTACTCTCTCTTTTTATTTTATGGATACATTATGGAAATACAAGTTAAAGTCGAAGAACTAAAAAAGAACAAACTGTTTATTGCCACACCTATGTACGGTGGCATGTCACATGGTCTTTATGTTAAGTCAGCATTGGACTTACAAACAACAATGGCAAAATATGGGGTTGAAACTAAGTTTTCATTCCTATTCAATGAATCTCTAATTACCCGAGCAAGAAATTATCTTGTAGATGAATTTCTCCGTTCTGGTTATACACACCTTTTGTTTATCGATTCTGATATTCATTATAATCCACAAGATGTTTTAGCACTTCTTGCCTTAGATAAAGACGTTATTGGCGGACCTTATCCTAAGAAATCAATCAATTGGAGTAATGTTGCGGCAGCTGCAAGAAGTCATCCTGATATGGAACCAAGAGAACTAGAACAACTTGTAGGCGAATACGTTTTCAATGTTGTAAAAGGTACATCACAATTCCAAGTAACTGAACCTCTTGAAGTTATGGAAATTGGTACAGGTTTCATGTTAGTAAAACGTGAAGTGTTTGAAAGAATGGAAGTTGAATATCCATCTATCAAATATAAACCGGATCATGTTGGTCAAGCCAACTTTGATGGTACACGTTATATTCACGCTTACTTTGATACTGTTATCGATACAAAAGATAGTATCACAGGTGGTGGTTCAGAACGATATCTTTCCGAAGATTATATGTTCTGTCAAATGTGGCGTAAGATGGGTGGAACAATCTATCTATGTCCATGGATGAAAACGCAACACATCGGTACATACGCCTTTAGTGGTAACATGCCTGCTGTTGCACAATATACTGGTAAATTATAGGAGTTATTTTATATTATGAATTCTGTGAATCTTTTAACAAACATAAAATCTTTTAGAGATAAAGATTTAGAAACTTGTAAAAAATTAATCAATGTGGCTACTTGGCCTGAATATTATTCGAATGAATTTTTTGCAAATGGCAAACGATTGCCCATTTCAATTGTATCATTTCCAGGTGGAGATCCAATCGGATTAATGAGTATTGATAAAATTAATCTTAGTGAGACTCATAAGCAACATTTTAGATTTGGTGGTGACAATGCAAATAAATCTGAAATTAGACTTAGTTTACATCAAAACGGTTATTTTCTAGATGTTCAACCAATACGATTAAGACTACATAAAAATGGTGAATTAACGGCTGGTGCTGGGATTACAAGACTTGAACTTTTAATTGAATTAGGTTTTAAAAATATTCTTTGTACAGTATATAAAGGTGATGATGACGCTTCAGATATTGAAGTTAATAATGCTTTTAATGTTTTCTTTTTCAGAGATAATGCTAGTCATCGTCCGGTTGGAATGATTACTCCAAATGATGTTATTTTTAATGTTAAAAATTCCATCATCAACGGTGAAATTGCTTTAGATACTGATGCAATAAGACAACAAGTTTTTGCTATGACTGAACCAACTCATTGGACTAAAAAAACTAAAGAGCAAACAGTAGCAATGATATTCAATGCTTGTAACAATCTTGTTGATGCATATGGTGCAGAAATTATTGTAAAATCTTATAAGGCTACATCTGCAATATCTGATTTTATGTCTAATTATAAAGACACACCAACAATAAAATATATGAACTTTTCAACCAGTTCAACAAAGAAAATTGCATATGCTGTTGGTGAAGAATTAAAAAAACATAATAAAAAAATCAGATTGATTTTAAATACAGATAGATTAGATGGCAGTCTTGACCAAGAAGCTGATTATATTAAAAGAATAAACGAAGCTAAAGAAGAATTAGAAATGCTTTGGAAACGATTGAGTTCATTCTTTAATGGTGCTGATATTAGTGATAGAGTTGAAATTTATGGTTGTCTTCCAGCTGTTTCATCATTGACACCAAATATGAATGAGATGGTTGTTTTTGGAGTTAATGATGCTTTCTTAAAAAATTACTCATCAACAAAAACTAAAAAATCATTGAACAAAACTCTAGGTATTTCTTCATTTCTTGATGTACCAGAAAATGAAGAAGAGGAAGTTACCGCTTGAAACCAACCACTATTCAATACAAGTATAGTGAAGACCGTATCATCAATGAGCTCAAAAAGTACATTGATGATACCTACGGCGAACACTACTCACAGAATAAGTTCCAGGCAACTGAATTTATCATGGACTCAGGACATGGTGAAGGATTTTGCATTGGTAACATTATGAAGTATTCCCAAAGATATGGGAAGAAAGACGGTTATAACCGCAAAGATTTGCTAAAAGTGTTACACTATAGCATTATGGCTCTACATAATCACGATTTGACTAAGGAAACTAAATTATGAAATTATCGAATGACACACTCTCCGTTTTGAAGAACTTTGGTTCTATCAATCAAGGCCTTTTATTTAAACAAGGCAAAACTCTAAAGACTGTTTCTTCTCTGAAGAACATTCTTGCAGAGGCAACCATCAATGAAGAAATTCCAACTGAGTTTGGTGTTTATGATTTGAACAACTTTCTTTCTGTGGTATCTTTACACAAAGATGATCCATCGTTTGAATTCTCCGATAACAATGTCGTTATCGTAGGCAATGGCGGCCGTTCTAAGATTCTATATCGATTCTGTGCAGGCAATTTGATTAATACTCCTCCAGAGAAAGCACTAACGATGCCTGATCCAGAAGTATCTTTCTCTCTTTCTGCTGAAGACTTTGAGTGGATTCTCCGTGCGGCTTCTGTTCTATCTTCACCACAAATTGCAATCGAATCTGATGGTGCAAAAATCAATATCGTTACACTTGACTTGCAGAATGATGCGGCTCACACCGACTCACTTGAATTGCCTGTGACTGGTAGTGGTGATAAGTTTAGAATGATTTTCAAAACTGAAGTAATCAGTAAATTAATGTCCGGTAGTTACGATGTAAAAATTTCATCTAAAGGCATTTCTCAATTCACTAACCAAAAGAATCCAATTAAATATTGGGTGACTACTGAACCAGGTAGTAAATTCGAAAAGGCTGAATGATGCTAAAGTACTTTACAAACGCACTTGAAGGTAATGCTTCACAATCATTGGCGATTAATCCTCTCCATGTTGTAAACGTATTTGAAAGTGTATTGACAAAACAAAATCCAGAAACAGAAGAAGTTACTGAAGTTATTCCCGTAACTTCTATTTACACTGCCACTGGAGTTGTGTATAATGTGACTGACAATTACTTAGATGTAGTTGCACGTTTTAATGAACGTGACTAACTTGTGTATGATTTATATTATGAGAGGTTCCAATGGAACATTTACTGTGGACAGAAAAGTATCGCCCAAAGACAATCGAAGAGTGTATTCTTCCAGAACGTCTAAAGAAACCATTTCAGGAGTATGTGAATCAAAAACAGATTCCAAATCTACTTCTGGCTGGCGGTGCAGGAGTTGGGAAGACTACTGTAGCGAAAGCACTATGCAACGAAATCGGTTGCGATTACATAGTAATCAATGGTTCTGATGAATCAGGTATCGATACTTTTCGAAATAAAATTAAGGGTTATGCATCATCAATGAGTTTTAGTGGTGGCCGAAAAGTCATCATCATTGATGAGGCTGATTATCTAAACCCAAATTCTACGCAACCTGCTTTGCGTAATGCGATTGAAGAATTTGCAGGCAACTGCTCATTCATCTTTACTTGTAATTACAAGAATCGTATCATCGAACCATTACATTCACGTTGTGCTGTAATTGAATTCAATCTAAAGAATGGTGAGAACGCCAAAATGGCGACTGCCTTCTTTAAACGAATCAAGACAGTTTTGCAAAGTGAATCGATTGACTTTGATGATAAAGTTGTTGCTGAGTTAATCAAGAAACACTTTCCTGATTTTCGTAGAATCATTAATGAGTTACAAAGATATTCTCAGTTCGGTAAAATCGATACTGGCATTCTTGCACAGATTGGTGATATATCAATTGATGAGATTATTGGATTTGTTAAGTCGAAAGATTTTACTTCAATTCGTAAATGGGTTGCAACACATGAAATTGACTCAACAATCTTCTATCGCAAGATATATGATTCATTATATGATGTAATGAAACCGCAGTCTATTCCTCAAGCAGTTCTAATTCTTGCTGACTACCAATACAAGGCTGCATTTGTTGCTGACCATGAAATCAATACTGTTGCTTGTTTGACAGAGATTATGGTAGAATGTGAGTTCACATGATTATAGATTTATTTAAACCTACTGTAGAATGGATTAAAAATGATTGGAATTCTAATCGGTTTCGTTTTTGCATTGAGTTGCTTGCTTGGGGCATTAGTATTGGGTGTTCTATTACCATGGCTATTACAGTACCCAATCCGCCTTTACTTTCTCTCTATCCTGTTTGGATCCTCGGCTGTAGCCTCTATGCTTGGGCTGCTTATTCTCGGAAATCTTTTGGCATGTTGGCTAACTACTTGCTTCTTACAACTATAGATAGTATTGGTTTGATAAGGATGGCAACATGAACCCATTTGACTATCTGAATGCAATTCTTCAGAACAAGAAACAACTTATTGTTGATGATATCACAGAGAAAGGATATGAACCTTTTCTAATCAACCGTGGTCTTTCTCAACATAAAGATTGTATCTTGTATGCGAATGAGATGAATCGTAGACATTTCCTTGATAAGAAGTTGCAGAATGACTTTTTACTAAATACCGTCAGGTCTCAAAAGAGGCCGTTTGCTAAGTGGGCTAAGAAATCTGAACAGAGTGAAGATATAGAATGTGTTAAGCAAATCTTTAACTATTCAAATTCTAAAGCCAGCGAAGCGTTACGGATTCTGAGTAAAGAACAAATCCAAAAACTAAAAGAACAAACCGATACCGGTGGATTAAGGAAATGATATGGTTGATTTATCAAAGTTTGTTGAGGTTACACTCAACGAACAGGATGATTTTTTAAAGGTTCGGGAAACTCTTACACGAATTGGTGTATCTTCTCGTAAAGAAAAAGTATTATACCAATCTTGCCACATATTGCATAAGCAAGGCAAATATTATATTGTACATTTTAAAGAGCTATTTGCATTGGATGGTAAGCCATCTAACATATCTGAGAATGATATACAAAGACGAAACGCAATTGCAGTTTTGTTAGAAGAATGGGGTCTAGTTAAGATTATCAATCCAGAGATTCTTACTGACAACATAGCACCATTGCATCAAATAAAGATTATATCTTTTAAAGAAAAAGATGAATGGGACTTGATAGCAAAATACAATATCGGAAAAAAAGTTAACGATTATTGATTAGTTTTTAGGATTATTATGAATATTAATATGATGATACATACTCACAAAGAGTATGCTTTCAATTTTGAGTCAAGTTGGGTTAAAGCTTCTTATGCTGGAGGTTCTGGTCCTTTTGAATGGCATCCACCAAGTCCAAATGGTGAATACACAAATGTAAATAGTGGACTGAATACTGTAAGTAAGTATCGCCATTATTATTCACATATCGATGAACTTGATTTCCTCAAAGCAATTGGCCAACAAGCAACTGATTACTATCTTGCAAACAATGATACTGATTCAGAATATCTTGGTGTCGGTTCATATCGTAGATATCTAGCGATTGAACAA
>Ga0209188_1003898_pt1 | contig 10039 bp, 10 predicted proteins | sample C_130625_EF_Meta_FD_187307 | JGI IMG/M metagenome (GOLD analysis project Ga0209188, IMG submission 187307) | Freshwater microbial communities from Lake Croche, Canada to study carbon cycling - C_130625_EF_MetaG (SPAdes) (version 2) | ecosystem: Environmental > Aquatic > Freshwater > Lake...
CAGTACGTCAACGTCGTCGTGGCGGGCAAACAACCGCACCCCAACTTCCTGACCATGGACGAGGCGATCGCACACTGCACCCGGGGTTTGGGCATCTGGGAATGGGCCGGCACCGAGAAGTCCGGCCAGGCACCCGACGTGGTGATCGCCGCGGCCGGCGACGTCCCCACCCTCGAAGCACTCGCCGCGGCGGATCTGTTGCGGCAGCATCTTCCCGAATTGCAGGTGCGGTTCGTCAACGTGGTGGATCTGATGCGACTTCAGGACGCAAGCGAACATCCGCACGGGTTGTCCTGTCGGGAGTTCGACACCATCTTCACCCCGGACAAGCCGGTGATCTTCGCCTACCACGGCTATCCGTGGCTGATCCACCGCCTGACCTACCGCCGCACCAATGACACCCGGATCCACGTCCGCGGCTACAAGGAGGAAGGCACCACCACCACCCCATTCGACATGGTCATGCTCAACGACCTGGATCGCTACCACCTGGTCATCGACGTCATCGACCGCGTCCCGACGCTGGGTTCCAACTACGCGGCACTTCGTCAGGAGATGGTGGACAAGCGAATTCACGCCCGGGAGTACACCCGCGCACACGGCGACGACATCCCCGAGGTGCGCGACTGGGTCTGGCCGGCCGGTCGTGCACTGCGAACGGATTCCTCGGTGGATGCCACCGTCGCCACCGGCGGTGATAACGAGTAGCACCCCACCGCCGCAGCTCCACCTGAATCCCGCCCCATCCGGGCCCGCGCGATGAGATCGTGGTCAGACCCGCGCGGCGAAAGGGACGGGACATGCTTGAGGTATCCGAGGTCGGCAACAAGATCGGCAAGGACGAGTTCGAGGCGGCGATCCCCGATCTGCGAGTCGGGCTGATCAACGCCCAGTACGACCTGTTGAAGGCCGATTTCCCGGTCGTCATCTGGATCGCCGGCGACGACCGTCTGGCGGCCAACGCTTTGGTCAACCGACTCAACGAGTGGATGGACTCGCGGTACGCCGACACCCGGGTCTTCGCCGACACCACCGACGAGGAATCACAGCGGCCCCAACTGTGGCGGCTTTGGCGGTCACTGCCGCCCAAAGGCCGCGCGGCATTCTTCGTCGGCGGCCTGATGCGGGCAGCCAGTCTGCGGGCCGAGGGCGAGGTCGACGAACCCGAATTCTCCGTATGGTTGCGCCACATCTCCGAGATGCAGCACGCACTGGTGGCCGACGGCGCCCTGCTGTTGAAGTTCTTTCTGCACACACCGGCGAAGGTGCAGAAGAAGAAACTCAAAGAAGCCGAGAAACACCCCGAGTCGGGCTGGCTGGTGGACCAGCGCGACTGGGCGGCCCTGGACTCGCTCGGTCCGGTGCTGCCGATCGCCGAACGCATTCTCCGGGAGACCAGCGGACCCGGTGCGCCGTGGACCATCGTGGAATCCACCGACTCCCGGTATCGCGATCTCACCGTCGCGCGAACGATTCTGGCTGCACTGAAGGCCCGGTTGGCCGAGGACTCCCGTTCACCAGGGTGGTCACTCGCCGAATCGGTGTTCGGGGATATCGGCGTCTCCGCCAACGTTTTGTCCGGGGTCGACCTTTCCAAGACGTTGGCCGAAGGGGACTACCGCGCTAAGTTGGCCAAACAGCAGGCTCGCCTGCACCGGCTCGCGCTTGAGGCCCGCCGGCGCGGGGTGAGTACCGTACTGGCGTTCGAGGGGTGGGATGCCGCGGGCAAGGGCGGGGTGATCCGACGGATCACCGGCGCATTGGAGGCGGGTGACTACCGGGTGATCCCGGTGGCGGCGCCTACCGAGGAGGAACGCCGGTACCACTATCTCTGGCGATTCTGGCGCGATCTGCCTCCGGCTGGCAGGTTCCTGATCTTTGACCGAACCTGGTACGGCCGGGTGCTGGTGGAGCGTGTGGAGGGCTTCGCCGCACCCGCGGAGTGGCAGCGCGCGTACGACGAGATCAATGACTTCGAAAGCCAACTGGTCGAGCGCGGCTATCTGGTGGCGAAGTTCTGGCTGCACGTCTCACCGGAGGAACAACTCGCTCGCTTCCAGGCGCGCGAACAGACGGCCTACAAGGCCCACAAAATCACCGACGAGGATTACCGCAACCGCGACAGGTGGGACGACTACGTCAAGGCCGTCGACCAGATGATCCTGCGCACCACCTCAGATGCCGCCCGATGGCATGTGATCGCCGCGAATAACAAACGACATGCCCGGGTTGCCACGCTCAAGGCGGTCAACGACGGTTTGGCCCGGGTGCTCCGGGAGACCTGAACCTCAGCCGGCCAGATATTCCTCGCCGCCGGACGGATATCCACCGCCGGTGGTGGTGATGTGCACGTGGTCGTAGTGGCCATAACCGGAACCGCTCGCGCCACCGCCGGGCGTGTAGTACGTGCCACGCCAGATCACGTCCTGCACCCCGAATCGACCGGCGTTGCGCATCGCGTACGCGAGGATCGAATCGCCCAACCCAATGCCCTCGGCGCTACCCGAATTGGGAATCATGATGTCCACCGCAAGGCCGTTGGGGTGCCACGGCTTGGAATCCGGCCGCACGCCGATCATCGTGTGGATTTGCGGGAATGCTGCGCTGACGCTTCGTTCCACCAGGATGGTTTTGATCTGAAGACCGCGTTCGGAGGCAACTCCTGCCGGCAGTGATCGGGCACCCTGCTCCACATACGACGCCGGAGCCACGATGGCTTCCGCCGTCTCGTCCGTTGCCGCGGCGGGATCAGCGTCCGGTAGGGCATCCGGCGCGGCGTCTGGGCTGAACTCCGGCAGCTCGGCGGCCGCAATCTCCGTGCAACACGCCAGCGGATCGTCACCGGCCGGCGCTTCGACTTCGGATCCCGGATTGGCACCGGCCCCGGCGGCGAACACCAGCGAGAGGGGGATGAGGGCGGTCGCTCCGAGTACAGACAGACTCTTCGACGAACGTAGGCCGGATTTGAACATCACGAAACCATAACGGACACGGGTAACGGTGGGAGCTAGCGGCACGCACGAAACCGCAGGAGGATTACGGGAAGTGACCGATCTAACAATTTCTGCGTAAAACGCGTCGAGCAGTCAAAACAAGTGTGGAGCTAAGGGGAATCGAACCCCTGACCTTCTCGATGCGAACGAGACGCGCTACCAACTGCGCTATAGCCCCATGGACGCTTGCAGGTTACCTCACCTGGGCGAGGCGAGACCTATTGGCCGGCCGCCCGCGGCAGGTCGTAGCGGCGGCTGAAGGGCACCTCGTCGAGGTGCTCGAAGATCGGGTCCTCGTCGTCGATCTCGAGCACCGCCGTTCCGACGCGTTGGTGACGTGCACCGAAATCGTCGAAGTCGGCACCGTCTCGTCGCTCAGACCCAGACCTCCGTTCGGGCCGGGTCCTCCGCTCGGGCCCGGCCCTCCACTCGGGCGCTGTCCGATATTCGGGAGCCGACCTCCACTCGGAGTCGCGCTCGACATTCGGGTGCGAGCGCGCCATACGCTGCTGACGCCGGCGGCGAACCTGCTCCTCGATCCGGGTCTGGCGGCGCAGGTATCCCAGGTATAGCAATGTGACGACTGCGGAGGTGCCGCAGGCCCACCAGTACGCCGGGCTGACGGTGAACGACACCGCCGCCGTCGCGACCATGAGCGTGGACATGGCCAGCAGGACACGCTTACGGAAGCGGTACTTGCGCGCGCTCACTTCGGCCGCGGTGGTGGATTCCAGGCGCCGCTGTCGGTTACCACGCCTCGCAGCCATCGCCGGTTCCGGCGCGGCCTCGGCCTCCAAACCTGAAGTGTCATCGATGTATTCGTATTCGTCGCCGGTGCCGTCCCGTGGATCGGCGTCGGACTCGAACACAGATTCAGACTCGAACGCGGAATCAGACTCGAACACAGCCTCAGACTCGAACACAGCCTCAGACTCGAACGCGGACACCTCGTCGGGTGTCGGCGCGACGAACGCCTGAACATCGGTCTCGGCGTCCGGATCGAACAGGCTCTCCTGGACACCGGAGCCGACCGGCAGGGCACCGGAGCTCTCCTCCACCACGTCGACATCGAGATACACCGGTTCGGTCAGCGCCTCCTCGGCTTCCAGCCGAATCGCAGACGCCACAACCATCACGGAGCGAGATTGGGCACCGGCCCTCCCCGCCCGCACCGCCTCGTCGTACTCCCCAACCTCGTCGTACTCCCCAACCTCGTCGTACCCCTCGGCATCGGAGAAATCCTCACCGGACTCGTCGTCACGCTGCCAGTCTGGGTCGTGACGGTGGCCGGTCGCCGGGCCGCCACGTCTAATCAGGCGGGACTTGGCATCGTTGTTGATCACGCGGGTGGCCAGTGCGACATCGCTCGTCCGCCGGACGGTGTCGCGCTTGTTGATGAGCATCGGCACTAGGACGAAAAGCCAGAGCACCACGAGTGAGATCCACAACAGTGACTGGGGGATGCTTGGCATGTGGCCTGCTCCTTTCCTGACCAGGCTAGGTCTGTGTCGTCCGCCCTGTGCGACGGCGCGCCGAGGCAATTACACACGTGTAATTCCCGGAAAACAAGCACCAACAGCCACAAATGTCACATTAGTAACAGGCGGGCATCCGGGTCAGTAGCGCTGCGCGAGTCCCCGACGCACCAGTTGTGCCGCCGCCGAGCCCTCGATCTCCTCGGACGTTATTGCCACCAGAAGGTGGTCGCGCCATCCGCCGTCGACGTTGAGATAGCGCTTGAGCAGGCCCTCCTCCCGGAAACCCACCTTCGACAGCACCTTGCGACTGGCCGCGTTCTCCGGTCGCACGGTGGCCTCGACCCGGTGCAACATCACCGCGCCGAAGCAGTGGTCCACACCCAGAGCCAACGCGCCGGTCGCCACGCCGCCACCGGTGAACTCACTGGCCACCCAGTAGCCGATCCACGCCGACCGCAATGCTCCGTGAGTGACGTTTCCGATTGTCAATTGACCGCAGAATCTGCCATCGACTTCGATCACATACGGCAACATGCGTCCCCTGCGGGCCTCGGCACGAAGGCCTGAGTATGTCGAGGGCCAGGCCGAAACACTGTGTCGTACAAACCAATCCAGCTCTGCGGTGGGTTCCCATGGTTCCAATTTGTCCCGCTCAGCCGCCCGGGTACGGCTCCACTGCGCGCCGTCCCGCATCCGGATCGGCCGCAACCCGACAACGCCCGCAGGTACCCGCAGCGGGCCCAACGATGCCGGCCAGCCCGGGTGCACCGCGCTACTCCGCAACAGGTTCATCGTGAACGTCAGCCGCGTTGGGCAAGGAAGGCTACGTCAACGGACTCTCCGGCCCCGATTTCAGCGATGTCACCGGGCACCATCACCAGACAGTTGGCCTCAGCCAACGACGCCAGCAGGTGCGACGAGCCGCCGGGCGCGTCGCCGATCGCTTCCACCAGGTAGTCACCGCTGTCTTGGTCGCGCAGCAACTGACCCCGCAGGAAGCCGGCTCGGCCGGCCACGGAGGTGATCGGCGTTATCGTCCGGGCCCGGATCACCCGGCGCATCGCCTGCCGCTTGCCCAACGACAGCCGGATCAGAGGCCGGACCATCACCTCAAAAACCACCAGCGCACTCACCGGGTTAGTCGGCAACAGGAATGTCGGGACACCTTCTGCGCCGAGTTGTCCGAAGCCCTGCACCGATCCCGGGTGCATGGCGATCCGGGTGACCTCCACATTGCCGAGTTCGGCAAGAACGGTGCGCAGGTTCTCCGCGGCGGCGCCACCCACCGCCCCGGCAATCAGCACCACCTCGGCCCGGTTCAGTTGGCTCTCCACCACATCGCGAAGCTCTTTGGGCTCGGTGCTGACGATCCCGATCCGGCTCACCTCGGCACCGGCGTCGCGGGCGGCGGCAGCCAGGGCATAGGAATTGACGTCATAGACCTGGCCGTTACCCGGGGTGCGGGAAATGTCGACCAGTTCCCCACCGACGCTCATCACTGTCACCCGCGGCCGCGGATGCACGAGCACACGTTCGCGGCCCACCGCGGCCAGCAACCCGACCTGTGCCGCACCGATGATTGCCCCGGCCCGGACCGCTACGTCGCCGGGTTGCACATCGTCACCGACCCGGCGCACATAGGCGCCCGAGCGCACCCCGCGCAGCACCTTGACCCGCGACTGTCCGCCGTCTGTCCACCGCAGCGGCAGTACCGCGTCGGCGAGGGTGGGCATCGGGGCCCCGGTCTGCACCCGGGCCGCCTGTTTGGGTTGCAACCGGCTCGGCGTTCGGCTTCCGGCCTCGATGACGGCCATCACCGGTAGCACGATGTCACCCTCGCCATTGACATCGACGCTGCGGACGGCATACCCGTCGATCGCGGCCTGATCGAAACCGGGCATGGGTGCCTCGGTGACGACGTCCTCGGCGCACATCAGGCCTTGGGATTCCGCGATCGGCACCCGGACCGGTCTCGGCGCCACCGCGGCAGCCATCACTCTGGCCTGTTGTTCCTCCACCGAACGCACAGCGCGCCTTTCCGATTCAGTCTGCCGAGGGCCGCAAGCCCTACCGTTCGGCCAGACCCAGCCGCTCGACCAACCATCGCCGCAAGTCCGGGCCATAGTCGTCACGGTCCAACGCAAAGTCAACCGCAGCCTTCAGATAGCCGCCGGGATTTCCCAAGTCGTGTCGGGACCCACGGTGGACGACCACGTGCACCGGATGGCCCTCGGCGATCAACAGTGCGATGGCGTCGGTGAGTTGAATCTCGCCGCCTGCGCCGCGCTCGACCTGCCGCAGCGCATCGAAGATCGCCCGGTCGAGTAGGTACCGGCCGGCCGCGGCGAACAACGACGGCGCATCGGCGATGTCGGGTTTCTCCACCATGCCCCTGACTTTGAGCACGTCCGGGCCCGCGGAGTCCGGCAGTGGCTCCACGTCGAACACGCCGTAGGAGTTGACCTCCTCGGGCGTGACCTCAATGGCGCACAACACGGTTCCGCCGCGCTCGGCGCGTACCTGCGCCATGGTCTCCAACACCCCGATCGGCACAACCAGGTCGTCGGGCAGCAGCACGGCCACAGCGTCCTCGTCGGGCGACAGCACCGCTTCGACGCACCCCACCGCGTGGCCGAGTCCCAGCGGTTCGGCCTGAATCACGGACTCCACCTTGATCAGGGCCGGCGCTCGACGCACCTTCGCCAGCATCACGTGCTTGCCGCGGGCCTCCAGTGTGCCCTCGAGAACCAGATCCTCGACGAAGTGCGCGACGACGCCGTCCTTGCCCTCCGAGGTGACGATCACCAACCGTTCGGCACCGGCGTCGGCGGCTTCCTCGGCCACCAACTCGATACCGGGGGTGTCGACTACGGGCAGCAACTCCTTGGGAACAGTCTTGCTGGCCGGGAGGAACCGGGTGCCCAAACCGGCTGCCGGCACGATCGCCGTCCGGGGAAACCGAACCGAGGCAGTGGTCACGAATCACACCCTAACCGGATCGTTCGCCGAACGGCTATGGCGCCACATGGTGTGTGCTGACAAGGTGGCACCCATGACCGCCCCGACCAAAGCAGAGCGCCGGAGCGAATTGCTGACGACCCGGCGCGCGCTGCCCCAGTCGGTGCGCGAGGCCGAGGCAGAGCAGTTGCGGGCCCATCTGGCCGATGCAGTTCGCGGTGCCCGCACCGTCTGCGCTTACCTACCGGTGGGCGCCGAACCCGGCTCGCCCGCGCTGCTGGACCGGCTGAAAGAATTGTGCGAGACGGTGTTGTTGCCGATCACCAGCCCGGCCGGCGCAATCCTCCCCCTGTGCTGGGGCGAGTACATGCCCGGGCACCTTGTCCCGGCCCGGTTCGGACTGCAGGAACCTGCCGGGCCGAAGCTAGAACCGTCGGCGGTGGCCCGGGCGGACGTCGTCCTGGTGCCGGCGCTGGCGGTCGACCGAACCGGTGTACGGCTGGGCCGGGGCGCCGGTTTCTATGACCGTTCGTTGCCACTGTGCGGCCCCGGAATCCGATTGGTGGCGGTGGTGCGCGACAGCGAGATCCTCGCGTCGTTACCAGCCGAGTCCCACGACGTGCCGATGACCCACGCATTGACCCCCGGCGGTGGGTTGATCACGCTCGGGCCGACCGACGGCGGATAGCGGTTCTGGCACTTGCCGCGATAGAGTGCTAACAATTCAGTCATCCCCCGGAGGTTCACCGTGCCGACCTACAGCTACGCATGTACCGAGTGCGACAACAGGTTCGATGCGGTTCAGGCCTTCACCGAAGACGCTCTGACCACCTGCCCGAAGTGTGCGGGCAGGCTCCGCAAGTTGTTCAACTCCGTTGGCGTGGTGTTCAAGGGCAGCGGCTTCTACCGCACCGACAGCCGGGAATCGTCGAAGAGTTCGGTGCCCGGAGATTCCGGATCGTCGGGGTCGGAGAAATCCTCGGGGTCCGAGAAATCCTCGGGATCAGAAAAGCCCTCGGGATCGGAGAAGTCGGCAGGGTCGGAGAAGTCGAGTTCATCGACCTCGAGTGCTGGTTCATCGAGTTCGGGTTCATCGAGTTCGAGCACCTCCGCCCCGGCACCGGCCTCGAGCTAGGTTATCCACAGACCGACGCCCATCCGCCGACCCGCAACACCCGCCGCGCTTTACCGTGACGGCATGCCCGATTCGCTGAATCCCACTCTGCTGGAGCGATTTTCACGCGCGACACGACCGGATTTCACCCGCACGGTACTGGCACGTCGGATTGTCGCGGGATTCCTGGTTGTGCTGGCCGCGGTAGCAGCGCTGCGACCCGACCCGGCAGGCGTCAGACGCGACGTGGTGGTCGCTGCTCGAGATCTGAGCCCAGGCGCGCCGCTGACCGCCGACGATGTCCGTCTGGAAAAACACTCCGCACCAACACTTCCCGACGGCGCCCACACCGATCTCTCTGTCGTCGGCGCCACCGTGGCCGGACCCGTGCGGCGCGGCGAGATACTGACCGACGCCCGCGTGCTGGGCTCCCGACTGGCCGGACTCAGCGCCGGCCCCGACGCCAGGGCGGTTCCCCTGCACCTGGCCGACACCGCAGTTCTCGACCTGATCCGCACCGGGGATGTGGTCGACGTTCTAGGCGCGGCCGCCTCCGACGCGCAGGCTCGGCCACGGGTGGTGGCCGCCAACGCGGTGGTCGTGTTGGTGTCAGCCAAACCGAAGACAGTCGGGGCCAGCAACGAACGGGTGGTGCTGGTCGCACTTCCGGCCGCTGCCGCCCACGCCCTTGCCGGCGCCACTCTGGTTCAGACGGTCACCTTGGCCATCCACTGAGGGGTTGACTGTTGGGCTACGCTATCGACGCGCGCAGGCAGATACAGCAAAGAAAGGCATACGGTCGTGTTAAAAGGATTCAAAGAGTTTCTCGCCCGAGGCAACATCGTCGATCTCGCGGTCGCGGTGGTCATCGGCACCGCGTTCACCGGCCTGGTCACCAAGTTCACCGATGCCATCATTCAACCTCTGATCAACCGGATCGGCGCAGGCAAGGACGCCTCCTACGGCATCCTCCAGATCAGTATCGGCGGCGGTCAGACCATCGACCTGAATGTACTGCTCTCGGCGTTCATCAACTTCGTTCTTGTGGCTGCCGTCGTGTACTTCCTGGTTGTGCTGCCCTACAACCGGATTCGGAGCAAGGAAACGGCGGAGGCGGCCGGCGACAAGCAGATCCGACTGTTGACCGAGATCCGCGACGCCGTCGGCGGCAAGGACACCTCGAAGCCGGTCGAACGCGCCAAGAATTTCACCCTCAGCGAGTAGTCGCCCGATATGACGATGGCCCCCGGCATCCGCCGGGGGCCATCGTCATAGGACGGGTTTCTTAGTTCATGTTCCAGGGTTCGCCGTAGGTGGTGACGCTGTCACCGGTCTTGGAGATCAACCGGGCGAACGGACGCAACAACACACCGCCGGCCGCGCCGGTCACCGTGCCGTGGGCGTTGGCCACCGCCACCGAACCCTCGGAACCCTCCACATCCACCGAGAAGGTCGCGACCTCCTGAATACCGGGGCCGTTACCGAGATCGGAGGAG
>Ga0209188_1003899_pt1 | contig 10039 bp, 9 predicted proteins | sample C_130625_EF_Meta_FD_187307 | JGI IMG/M metagenome (GOLD analysis project Ga0209188, IMG submission 187307) | Freshwater microbial communities from Lake Croche, Canada to study carbon cycling - C_130625_EF_MetaG (SPAdes) (version 2) | ecosystem: Environmental > Aquatic > Freshwater > Lake | place...
CGTAGTATCTGTTGCCAAACAATACCAACACCAAGGTTTGTCTTTATCTGATTTAATCAATGAAGGAAATCTAGGCTTAATCAAGGCAGCACAACGTTTTGATGAAACAAAGGGTTTTAAATTCATCTCTTATGCAGTATGGTGGATTCGTCAATCTATTTTACAAGCTTTAGCCGAACAAGGTCGTTTAGTGCGTTTACCTCAGAACAAAATTGGTACTTATAATAAAGCAAACAAAGCTTATATGGCTTTTGAGCAAGAACATGAGCGTGAGCCATCTACCGAGGAATTAGCAGGTATATTGGAAATGTCTGAGACCGAAATCAATAATATTTTCCAGTCGAATACTCGTCATACTTCATTGGATGCACCTGTACACGAAGCAGAGGATGTTGCTATGGGAGATTTATTAAAAGGGGGAGATGAAACCGACGAAGATGTGATGAAAGATTCTTTAAGAGAAGAAATTCGTCGCGTACTTAAGTCATTGAGTCCTAGAGAGGCAGAAATAGTTAACGCGTATTTTGGTTTAGACGGAGAGAATGGCGTTACCATTGAGCAAATTGGTATTAAATACGATTTAACGAAGGAAAGAATAAGACAAATTAAAGAGCGTGCTATTAAACGTTTACAAAAAGCAAGATATAGCAACGCACTTAAGGCTTATTTGGGCTAGTAGTATACAATATTAAAAAGCCCCTTCAGTCTTAGGATTTGATGGGGCTTTTTTTTTGAAGAATAAATAATTTTGAATAAGTAATAAAGAAGATAATAAATAAATTATGGAAACAGAAAAAGTAAGTATTTTAATTATAGGTTCAGGACCTGCAGGCTACACAGCTGCTATTTATGCAGCGCGTGCGAATATGAAACCACTATTATACCAAGGTATTCAACCAGGCGGTCAATTAACCATTACTACTGAAGTAGAAAATTATCCTGGTTTTCCAGATGGTATTCAAGGCCCTGAAATGATGGTGCATTTTGAAAAACAAGCTGCCCGTATGGGTGCTGACATTCGTTATGGTTTAGCCACTAAAGTAGACTTTAGCGGAGAAGTGAAAAAAGTTTGGATTGATGATGAAAAATTAATTGAGGCCGACGCAGTTATTATATCAACAGGCGCCAGTGCAAAATGGTTAGGTATTCCAAGTGAAGAAAGATTAAATGGTTTTGGAGTAAGTGCATGCGCTGTTTGTGATGGATTCTTTTTTAAAGGGAAAGAAGTAGCTATTGTAGGTGCAGGAGATACAGCAGCAGAAGAAGCACATTATTTATCAAAAATGTGTACCACAGTGCATATGTTTGTGCGTAAGGAAGCCATGCGTGCATCTAAGGTTATGCAAGATAGAGTTTTGAATACTCTCAATATTAAAGTGTATTTTAATACAGAGACCGATGAAATTTTAGGAGAGAAGAAAGTAGAAGGCGTGCGGGTCTTAAATACCAAAACAAATACAAAGCATGAAATTCCAGTAAGTGCCTTTTTTGTAGCCATTGGCCACCAACCTAATAGCAGTATTTTCAAAGACTATATTACCATGGATGAAACAGGTTATATTCTTACAGAACCAGGTACTACTAAAACCAATGTTCCTGGTGTTTTCGCATCTGGAGATGTGCAAGATAAAAACTACCGTCAAGCAGTTACTGCAGCAGGTAGTGGTTGTATGGCTGCACTAGATGCTGAGCGTTATTTAACTTCAAAAGGACATTAATGTCAAGCGCCCCTCATATGCGTATTAGTTTAGACAAATTAGTTTTCTTTGGCTATCATGGATTGTATGCAGAAGAAAAAAAATTAGGCAATACTTATATTGTAGATGTAGTCATTGATTTTACTCCGAAGAAATCAATTATTGATAATTTAGATCAAACCATTGACTATGTGCATGTATATGCACTCATCAATAAATGGATGGAAATTCCAACGCCTTTATTAGAAACATTAGTAGGACTAATGGCAGACGATATTTTAAAAGAACAGTTACTCGCAGAAAAAGTTATGGTGAAAATAACCAAGCAGCATTTACCTATTGCTGAGTTTGAAGGAACTGCATCGGTTTTAATAGAAAAATCGAGAGTCTAGATTTTCTTATTCTTCCAACGCATAGAATGTATATACAAGTAGGAAGGAACGAGTAATGAAATCCAATAAATTATTTCACATACCCAGCCAATTGTAATGGGTAGTTGAAAATACTCAATAGTTAAGTAAGCGTAAATAATGTAAATTATAATGGCTAGAAATTCAATGGCTAAATTAATTTTAGATTGACCTGTTCCTGTTACAGCATTCAACCAAATAGTAGCAATAGACATAAGTACCAAGGCAAAGGAAACTACTCTTAAAACGGGAATACCTTCCAGCATAAAACCTTCCCCTTGTCCATAAATAGATAAAAAAGGTCTTGCAAATACATTTAATAGTAAACATACCATTAAAGCAAAACCTACGCTCCATTTTACAATTCTATTAATTAAGGGTATGACTTTATCCTGCATGCCTTGTCCAATAATATTACTGACCATGGTATTAGCAGTAGCTGCAAATGCCCAAGTAAAGCTTCCAAAAAATCCAAATATATTTCGCATGGCATTGGACACTGCTAATGCCTGTTCACCTCTATGTTCAATTAAAATATAAAAGAATTCCCAGCTAATTATGCTAATCATATACTGCATCATAATAGGGGCAGACTGCACTAATATTAATTTAATATAGTCCCACTGTACTGAAAAGCTTTTGAATAATTCAAAGCGTGCACCAATTTTTTGATAATGAATAACTAAGTATATAACTAATAAACCCATTACCTCAGAAATAATAGATGCGTAGGCTGCTCCTTTTAAACCCATGGCCGCAAAACCAAAATGACCAAAAATGAAACTGTAATCAAAAAATATATTAAATAGGGCTTCAGTAGCAGTTCCAATAATTAAAAATTTACTTTGATTGGTTCCAACAAGAAGTGCATTGCGCATTTGATAAATGAATAGAAAAGGAACCCCCCAGATTCTAATTTTTAAAAATTCTATAACAATGTCTGCTCTATGTGCATCCTGCAATACACTATGAAAAATACTAGGGGCAATAAAATAAGTAAACAAGATGCCGAAAGCAGATAAGAACAAGGAGATTATAACACCTTGAGAAAATAAAACCCCAATTTCATCAATTCTATTTTCTCCAGCCCTACGTGAAATAAGTGCTTGTAATCCATTATTAAGACCTTGACCCATGACTCCAAAAATTAAGTAAAATACCCCTGTAATACCACCAATAGCTAAGGCTTCTGAACTTAAAGCGCCTAAGAATATATTATTGATAACAAAGTTCACTTGAGGCACCATAATAGCTAAAGCAATTGGCAAAGAAATTGCTAGAATTTGCTTACTGCTAATTTTAACTTGTAAAGAAGGTGTTGATGGACTGATGCTCATATATTTACAAATCTACAATTAGTTTTAGCAAAGAACTGCCTCTTTTTTTATATCATTGCATAAGAAATAGGACTATGGCCAACAAGAAAATAGGTTTTTATGGTAAATTAGAAAGCACTGCTAATAATAAGGTAGAGAACCTATATATTATTGTAAATAATAAAAGTATTGTTTTTGTTGTTAAGCACATAATAAACAATGAATTTGTAGCTGTTGAGCATTTTGAACAAGGTGATGAAACAAATAGTTGGAGCCCTTTATTGGCTTATTTACAAAATAATTCAAGCCTTATTCAGAACTATTATAAAAATATTTTATTTGTAATTAATAGTAATAGACTCATACTTTCTCAGACCGATGCTAAAGACAATCTGCTATCAGCAGCGCAAGAACTGGAATTAATTCATGGTCATAAATTAGATGAAGAAATTTATACTAGTTTAATAGGGAATAAACATTTTTTAATTTATGCAGTAACAGATTCATTAAACACAATATTGACAAGGTATTTTCCTGCAGGTAAATGGCATCATTATGCTAGCTTTTTCTTAGAAAATATATATGAAACTGAAGTGCAAGTAAGAATTTTTGAAGACTCATTTCTTGTTTATATTATTGAAAATGGAATGACTAAACTTTTAAATTATTTTCCAATAGAATCTGAGGAGCAGAATATTTATACCTTATTAAATAGCTGTATCAATGCAGGTATTAATACGAATAAATTTTTATTAAAAGTGTGGGGTTATGAAGAAGAAAAACATATGTTCATTACAAAAACTGCGCCTTATTTTTCAGCCAAGCAAATTATTCAGATCGAGCAAGTGCCTAATGCATATTCATCTTATTTTATAGTCTAATGAGAATTATTTCAGGTAAATATGGAGGCAGAAAAATTAATCCTCCTGCAAATATGCCTCATACAAGGCCTACTACCGATGTGGCGAAAGAAGGTTTATTTAATATTTTACAAAGTAGAATTAATTTAGACGGTGCCAATACCTTGGACTTATTTGGAGGCACGGGTTGTATTAGTTATGAATTAGCTTCAAGAGGAGCAAGTGCTTTAACTATTGTAGAGAAAGACAATCAAATGTTGGACTTTATTAAACAAAATATTGAAATGCTTAAAATTGAAAATGCGCAAATACTGCGTATGGATGTATTTCAATATTTAAATACTTGTTCACAACAATTCGATTTTATTTTCGCAGGACCGCCTTATGCGTTAACTACTATTGACGATTTGCCAAGAATTATTGTTGAAAGAAAATTAATTTCACCAGAAGGCTATTTTATTTTAGAGCATACGCCTAGAAATAATTATGAAAATTATCCAGGCTTTAGTTTTCAGCGTAATTATGGTGCTACTGTTTTTAGTTTTTTCGAATAGTTAAAATAAATTCTATGTTAAAGTCGGCAGCTAGAAAAGAATTATTATCCAAAAGAAAAAATTTGACGGCTAGTGAATGTCTTAAATGGGATGACTTATTACTTATTCAATTTCAAAAACTAGACTTTTCTAATGTACAGACAATAGGAAATTATTATCCATTAGAAAATAAAAACGAGCCTAATAGTTTATTATTTTCCCGTTTCTTAAAACACATGATACCAGATATTCAAATGGTTTATCCAGTGGTGAATACGGTTACTGCTACCATTGATTTTTATAAGGAATCTGAAGAGATTCAATACAATGATTGGGGAATTGCAGAACCAAAAAGTACTGAAATGGTTGAACCTATATCCGTTGATGCAGTTATTGTGCCCTTAATTGGGTTTGATCTTAGAGGCCACCGTATTGGTTATGGAAAAGGCTTTTATGACAAATACTTTGAAAACTACCCTAAACATAGGCCAAGAATTGGGGTTTCTTATTTTGAGCCTATTTCAAATATAGAGGATACCCATGAATTTGATGTACCTTTAACCCATTGTATTACGCCTTGGAATAGTTATGAATTTTAACAATGTATTTTTAAAATCCTTTAGAGTTTTACTTTTACCATTTGCACTTATCTATGGTTGGATTATTTTTATAAGGAATTGGATGTATACTAAACAGTATCTCAAATCAACTTCATTTAATGTTCCTCTAATATGTATTGGTAATTTATCTATGGGAGGGACGGGGAAATCGCCGATGGTAGAACATCTGCTATCTATTTTATCCGAAGAATATAAAATTGCTACTTTAAGCAGAGGATATAAAAGAAAAACAAAGGGTTATGCTTTAGCGAATGAAGCATCTACCGCATTAGAAATTGGAGATGAACCGATGCAATTTCATTTAAAATTCCCAGGTGTAGCCGTATCGGTAGGAGAAAGACGCATTGAAGCAATGGCTCAGTTATTTCAAGATGTACCTAAAGTAGAGGCCATAATTTTAGATGATGCTTTTCAGCATCGAGAAATTAATGCAGGATTTAATATTTTGTTAACAGAATATAACAATTTGTTTTGTGACGATTTTTTTATTCCCACAGGTGATTTAAGAGATGACAGAAAATCGGCTGAAAGAGCAGATGTTATTATTGTTACCAAATGTCCTGCTAGCTTAACATTGGAAGAAAAAGATGAAATTACAAAAAAAATTGACCCTGCCTTACACCAGCGTTTATTTTTTACCACTATTGCTTATGGAACACCTTATCATATTTATAACCCAGCAGATCAATGGGTTTTAACTTTGAGAGATGAAGTTTTACTGGTTTGTGGCATTGCCAACCCTTTGCCATTAAAAAATTATTTACATGAGAACACCAATACATATTATCAATTAAGTTATAACGATCATCATATTTTCTCTATTGAAGACTTACAAGAAATAAAAGAAAAATTGGATCAAATTCAATCAAAAAGCAAACTAATTTTAACTACGGAAAAAGATGCTGTAAGACTGGTAAAATATACTGAAGAGTTAAATGCACTTCCTCTATATGTATTACCTATAAAGCCAAAATTTTTATTTGAAGCGGAGAATATTTTTAATGAACTCGTTAAAAATTATGTTGCACAATTTTATAAAAAAATAAATGGGAACTAGAAAGAACGACAAAAAATCGAAACATATTAAAGCAACTACAAAGCATACTCATATAGTAACTTCTTACAAAGGGGTGCTTGACATTGCTAAATCGGGTATGGGATTTGTAATGGTATCAGGTTTAGAGAACGATATATTAGTATATCCAAACGATTTTAACACTGCCTTGAAAGGGGATGAAGTAAGTGTTAAGATTACAAAAATTAGACAAGGATCAGGAAAAAAAGAAGGTAAAATATTAGAAGTGCTTAAAAGAAAGCAAGTTTCTTTTGCAGGTACTATGCAAGTAAAAGAAAGAGTTGCATTTTTTATTCCTAGTAGTATTTCACCCATGCCAGATATTTTTATTCCCATGGGGAAATTAAATGGTGCCAAGGATAATGACAGGGTTATAGTTCAATTAACGAAATGGGAGAAAGCTTCTAGAAAGCCTGAAGGCGAAGTATTAAAAATATTTACTCCAGAACAGGAGAATGATCTAGCCATGCAATCTATTGTTGCTGAAGCAGGTTTTTCTTTGTCCTTTAGCGATGAAGTCAATGCCTTTGCAAGATCCTTATCTGATAAAATAGATACTACAGAAGAAGCTAAAAGAAAAGACTATAGAAAAGTACTCACTTTTACGATTGACCCATTTGACGCTAAGGATTTTGACGATGCTATTTCCTATCAAAAATTACCTAATGGACATTTAGAAATTGGAGTACATATCGCAGATGTAAGTCATTTTGTACAACCAGGCACTGCCGTAGACAAGGAAGCTTATGAAAGAGCCACTTCTGTGTATTTGCCTGACAGGGTGTATCCAATGTTACCTGAGCGTATATCGAATGAACTATGTTCCTTAAGACCCAATGAAGACAAACTTAGCTTCTCTGCATGTTTTGAAGTTGATACGCAAGGGAAAATAGTAAGTACTTGGTTTGGAAAAACCATTATACATTCCGATAGAAGATTTACTTACGAACAAGTACAAGAAATTATTGAAACAAAAGTAGGAGATCATTCTAATGAAATTTTATGGTTATTAGATTGGACACAGAAATTAAGAAAAGAAAGGTTTGACAATGGGGCAATTAATTTTTCTTCACAAGAAGTACGTTTTAAATTAGATGACAAGGGCAAACCAATTGGTATAACTATAAAAGAAAGTAAAGAGTCTCATCAATTAATTGAGGAGTTAATGTTAAAAGCCAACCAACTCATTGCACATAAAATGGGTCAGGTAAAAATTAAAAATGAAATACTGCCTTTTCCTTATCGAGTGCATGATCAGCCTAATGAAGAAAAATTATCTCCTTTTATTAGTTTTGCCAAAAAACACGGATATCCTTTTGATATTACTACGCCAACTCATATTGCACATAGCTTCAACGATTTAATGAAGGCTGCCAAAGGTAAGCCTGAACAACATGTGCTAGAACAATTGGGCATTAGAACCATGGCCAAGGCCGTTTATACTAGTGACAATATTGGACACTATGGTTTAGGTTTTGATTATTATTGTCATTTTACTTCACCTATTCGAAGGTATCCCGATATTTTAGTACACCGCATTGTACAATCTGTTTTAATAGGACATCCTATCAACGATACAGAACTTGAGCAAAAATGTGTGCATTGCAGTGAAAGAGAACGTGCCGCTATGGAATCGGAAAGAGCTGCCAATAAATATAAACAAGTTGAATTTATGCGTGATTATTTGGGCCACAGCTTTGAAGGAATAATTAGTGGTGTATCAAGTTTCGGCTTCTGGGTAGAAACCATTGAACATAAATGTGAGGGCCTTGTGAGTGTAGTTTCTTTGTCTAAATTCGACGACTTCAGATTAGTAGAATCGGATTATGCTTTAGTGGGTATGAGATCGGGACGCAAATTTAATATGGGCGATAAAGTCACAATTAAAGTAGTAGCAGCAAGCTTGGAGAAAAGGCAATTAGACTATGAGTGGGATCAAACCAAATAATTTTATAAAGAGTTAGTATTTTATTTACTTCAATATTAATGATACTATCTCATTATTCTTTTGTATTAATTTCTATATTTCTTTAGTTATTTCTTCAAATACTATGCCCTCTTCTTGTAAACTTTTTAAAATAGGTTTATAAATAGAAGGGTGGGTAGGAATATGTAAACCATTGATTTTAATTTCGCCTTTTAAATACGCAGAAACGCCCATGGCTAAGGGTAAACCCACTGTAGTAGCCATAGCGGTTTCTATTGCATTTTTTCCTTTTTGTACCATTGAGCTTTGCACTAAATATTTTTTAGCATTTAATTCGTATTCAATTTCATGCATCATGACTACCATATCTTTATCGGTGGGTGCTAATTTCCATTTATTTTCAAGTATCCATTGTAATATAGCTGCACTACTCTTATACTGAGCAGGAATTGGCGTTTCGCTATTGAAACCTATATAATCAAATTGGTTTTTAATAATCTCATTACTTAAAAAAGCAGCATATTTATTTTCTAATTGATTTGTTTGTAAATGCTTTTGTATCCAATTTTTAATGCTTGTGTTTTCCTTTATTTCAATAATAGATTCATCAGTTAAACCTAATTGAACAATGGCATTCCAACCTAGAAAAAAATGAGGATGTCTTAAAGTAGTTCTAATAAAATTTTGAACAGTATTTAAACTATAGGTATTAATATATGAAATAGAATTCCTATTGGGATAATAAGATAACTTGCCTATTAATGGAACTTCCACGCCAGGTGCATTTGCAAATAACTGATTATAGTTAAGGGTTTTTTCTTGTCCATCTTCCAAATACAATGCACCCGATTTCCCTGCTAGTATAATGTTATTTGCGTTCCAGCTAATTTTATAATGCCAAGGGTTGTCATCGCTTTCAGGAGCTATTAAGCCACCACAATGCGATTTAAACCCAGTAATTTTTCCTCCTTTGTCTTGTATGGAATGAATGAGTTCCATAGCGCTCATATGGTCAATACCAGGATCTAATCCCATTTCACATAAAACTAAAATTTGCTTCTGCTCAATGGCAGCAGCCATTGATTTCATATTATCATCCACATAAGAAGCTGTAAAAAGGGCTTTGCCATAATGCAGGCAGTCTTTTGCTACTAAAAAATGTAAACTAGGAGGTAACATGGAAACCACTACAGTGGCTTTTTCTATCAATGCTGCTCTGTTATCTTTATTTTCTATATCTATTCCTACAGCATGTCCATTAGGCGCATTATTCCACTTAGTATTTGCCACCGCTTCATTCCCATCGGCTAAGACAATATACCAGTTGTTTTTGACTGCTTGTTTTTGCAAGTATTGTATTAAAACAGTGGCCGATTTTCCAGCTCCAATTATAAGAATTTCAGGGTTCATTTTAGCGTGTATAATTCATTAAAAATCTGTGCTTTAAAGTTAGTAATTCTTACCCACAACTGTGGATAAATGAACCTAAAATTTAAGGTCTAAAAATAGCAAAAAAGGCATTGAAAAGTTATCTTCGTTTACACTCAAAATGGGTATAAAAAACCACTCATTTTTAGTTAAAAGAATTAAACATTATGGAA
>Ga0209188_1003902_pt1 | contig 10033 bp, 3 predicted proteins | sample C_130625_EF_Meta_FD_187307 | JGI IMG/M metagenome (GOLD analysis project Ga0209188, IMG submission 187307) | Freshwater microbial communities from Lake Croche, Canada to study carbon cycling - C_130625_EF_MetaG (SPAdes) (version 2) | ecosystem: Environmental > Aquatic > Freshwater > Lake | place...
GTAGCTGGCACTTACCCACCCGGAACAACGCCCGTGCATCCAGCATCCCCCGCCGTTATTCTTACTGCAACGTTTGTGTCAAGGCTAGTATGAACTTTGATGACGACAGCATGAGCCTAGATGAACTCCGAGACATAGTGTCTCAAGGAGGGAAGAGGGACGAGCCTGTTCACGTCAACAAACAAGAAGAGCATATTTTAAAGTCACTCGGCAACCCCGGCGCTATCAACACCCCCCTTGCCGACTACGGACGCAACGGCGATACAAATATTGTTTTGGTCAACCCAAAAGAAAAAAAGGCGCTGAAAAAACTTGGCGGCTCGGGTGCGATAAACCCCAAAACAGGTCTAACTGAATACTCTAGTTTTGCACCGGGGACGCCAATTGATGTCATAAATCAGGTCGAAACGGCTTGGCTGCACCCTCAGGCGCCATCAACGTCTCCGGGGTATTCTTCGCCAGCACCCACAACGTCTCCGGGGTATTCTTCGCCAGCACCCACAACATCTACCGGGCTTAACAAGCCAACGACCACAACTTCCGCCCCAAAAACTATAAGATCAGCCGTCGCGAATATAGGAACACAACAAAAACCCGTCAAATCTTACGGCGTTTATTATGATGCACAAAGAAGGGCATACGAAGCAGAAAAATTAAGACAAAGTGGTTTAGGCCATCAAATCGGTGCTTTTGTGGATAAGGTTTTTGGGGGGGATATTGGAAAAATAGCTAAAAGTATAGGCGCAACGTTTGACAGTGACCCTTTATGGTTTGCTGCACAAGTAGCTATGGGGTCTTTTGAAAATCTTCCAGTTTGGGTGGCACCCACAGCAACTTTAGCGCACGAATATGTACGAAATGGCAGAAATTTTGAACAAGCTCTTAGAGCTGCCGGCGAGTCGTATTTAATTAGTAACGCAGGTAAATGGGCGGTGCAAAGCGATTTTTACACAGATGCTATAAGTAAGCCAATGTCCACATTACTTGAAGGCTATTCAGCGCAAACCGCTAACGCATGGCAAAACATTGCCGCAAGCGCTACATCCAGCGCAGTATCTTCTTTAGTTGCCTCAAATTTTGCTAAATCTGAAGATCCTTGGGGGGACATGCTAAAAGGGGGATTAGTTGGGGGCGTAACTGCCGGGTCAAGTGAATTAGTTAATGCGTTAGCAAAAGGCTCAGGTAATGCGTTTATAAATAGCAATACGTTTAAAAATACAGCTTCGACCGTGCTTGCTTCAAAACTTTTAAAAAGGGATGAAAAAGCAACCGTTGCGGCTATGTCTGGGTCGCTTATAAATACGTTTCAACAATACGTAAAAAGTAAAACATCAGACAAAAACAAAACAGCACTAAATAGTAAATATGCCGAACAACAAGATGCTAAACAAAAACTAGATGAATATTCAAAATCGACGATGGTACCGTTGTTTGAAAAACAAAAAGAACAAGTAGAAGTTCTTGAAAGCCCGAAAAAAGTGCAAGAAAGTATGGATGCCTACAACCAGCGTCTAGACGATATAGCTGCAAAATATGGCATAACGGATCGGTGGAAAGTAGAAATGTATTTAGAAAATGGGGTTGTTTCTTTTGTTGACCCCAGTTTAGAAACGTCATTTACTTACGCAGCTAGTACTTTAAACAACGACTTTCTTCCTTTGTACAATTCAGGGCAATGGAAAAGTGAATTAGATACCGCCGCTGCTGGGCTTAAACAAACACAAGAACAACTACAAGCCGCACAAGTACAATACGGGCAATACTATTTAAATTATGCTAAATCAGATGCGGAATTAAGTACGCTTGGTGCTAAGTATCTTACAGAAGAAAACGCCAACGCAATAACGGTAAGTAATCTTTTAAATTCCGCTGTATTGTATAAAGATGCTACCGGCATGGATATGTCTGCGGATAAATTTGATAAGTTGATGAGCAGCGCGGATCTTTCTTCAACTGATTTTATAAACAAAAATTTGTATGAATTTACGGCAGCGGACTACAAAGCAGCCACAGGCAAAAATTTTACAACTAATCACTGGGAAGCAGTTCAAGATCCAAGCATACCGCGCCTGTCAGAAAGTGAAATTAAAGCAATCTACGCCGAAGAAGGTATTTACAACCCAACTCAAGAACAAATAGATAAATATGCTTATGACAATAAAGTTTATGCCGCTCGAGACAAATATGCCATAGACTCGGGCTACGAATCAAAACAAGAAATTCAAGATTACTTTAAACAAAATATTAACCGTGACCCTACTGATGCGGAAATAAATAAATTTCTTGGCCAAGCTGACGACACGGCAACTAATCAACTATACGCATTAGACCGTAAAGAAACAAGCGCACAAGAGATTGAAGATTACTTTAAACGAAATGTTGGACGGGCCCCAACGCCCCAAGAAATACAAGATCTAGAAAAGGGAGATGAAGATACATCAACAAAAGCCATGCAGGTAATTGATGCAAATGATGTAAGTAGAGATGAGGCAATTCAGTATTTAAAATATGAAGGTGTTGAACCAACGGCAGAACGCATTGCCGCGTTAACAAATAGTGGTAGTGAAGCAGAAGCTCACAAACGGGCATATGCTATTGACAAGACTTACACCGATGCTAATGAAGCAAAAGATTTTTACAGAGATCAAGGTATATCTAATCCTACACAAGCACAAATAAACGCTTTAATTAGCGATACGGAAGCAGAAGCTCAAGACATACTGCAAGTATTAAAAAGCAAAAACGCTCTTAACTTACCAAATTCAGCTGACGCTATCAATAAGTTAGAAGAAATATACATATCTGATTCACATTTGTTTAAAGATATTTCTAAAGGGTTTAACGCAAGCCAATATAGATCTGAATCTGGTAACTTCAATTTAACTGATGCTCAGGCACTTGCAGATTACTTAACGTCTGGGAGAGACAAAGGGTATGATTTTTACCGCCCTTCCGAAGAAGTTACCGTCGACGAAGCAAAAAAATACCTGCAATCTCAAGGTCTGGTAAATCCACCACAAGAATTAATAAATCAACTTGTTGGTAAAGGGTTAGATATAAGCGACTTAGCCGCTGCAAATCGGTCAACATCACTAGCCGACCCATATGTTTTGGATTACGACGAAGCTGTTACCGCGTTTAGAAAAGAAAATGGTGGGGCTGATCTAACTAACGCACAAAAAGCAGCACTTCAAAATTATGTTAGCCAAAGTAAAACAGGAACCCAAACTGCGGACAATGAAACTCTTTTTACCAAAAAAGTACAAGACTATGCCGACCCACTGTTTACAACAGCGCAAGAAGTTAAAGATCAGTTTGCAAAGTATGGGCTAACCCCCAGCGATAAGGATTTAAAAGATTACACAGGGATGGTGGAATCCAAATCTTTCCCCCAAATTGATAAGTATGCCGACCCACTTAGTGTTGACGCCAAAGAAGCTGCTGATGCGTTCACCAAAGCTTTTGGCAGAGCCCCAAATGACGACGAAAAAGCTAAAATTAATTCATTTGTTGGCCCGCATCCAGAATCTGGGTTGACTAAATACATCAACGATAATTTTATTACCCCAAACGCATCAGACAAATTTTATAATTTGTTTGGTCGTGGCCCAACTGCCATTGAATTAAAAAATATAACAGATGGAAAAACTGAAGCCGCTCGGCAAGCCGCGTTTGATAAATACACAGACCCTCTGTATGTGGACAAAGAGGAAGCTGCTGATGCGTTCACCAAAGCTTTTGGCAGAGCCCCAAATGACGACGAAAAAGCCAAAATTAATTCATTTGTTGGCCCACATCCAGAATCTGGGTTGACTAAATACATCAACGATAATTTTATTACCCCAAACGCATCAGACAAATTTCACAATTTATTTAACCGCGACCCAACTGCCATTGAATTAAAAAATATAACAGATGGAAAAACTGAAGCCGCTCGGCAAGCCGCGTTTGATAAATACACAGACCCTCTGTATGTGGACAAAGATGAAGTTGATGTTGCGGTTAAAAAAATATTGGGGGGTGCGGCAACGCCAGAAATACTTAAAAAATACGAAGATCAATATGTTGGTGCGGCAAAGGAAGAAACACAACTGGGTAAAGTAACTGCGGACGTAAACGATCATTATCTGACTGACAAAGAATTTACTGCGGCGTTCAAAGCGCAATACGGGGTAAGCCCAGACCAAAACACCATCAACAAATACATTGGTTACACCGGCAACTTAAGCCAAGCGGACAGACTAAAAGCAGAGTTTACAGAACTTGACCCATCTCTTACAACCAAAGCAGAGATAGACAAAAAGTTTGCCGACTACAAAATAACACCTACAAGTGCGGATTACAAAGCTTACACGGGGTATCATTCCGATACTGAGCTAGACACATACCTAGGTACAAAATACTCTAACCCAAATGACCACTATTTAAACGCAACGGAATTCACTGCGGCATTTAAAGCGCAATACGGTGTAAACCCAGATCAAAATACTATCAACAAATACATCGGTTACACCGGCAACTTAAGCCAAGCGGACAGACTAAAGGCAGATTTTACAGAACTTGACCCATCTCTCACAACTAAAGCAGAGATAGACAAAAAGTTTGCCGACTACAATTTAAGACCTACAGAGGCAGATTACAAAAAATATATGGGGTATCACCCAGATACCGAGCTGGATACATATCTAGCTACACAAGACCCCAAATTAAAACCGCCTGTAACTCCGCCTGTAACTCCACCTGTAACACCACCAACACCCACGGAACCTCTAAAACCGCTTGAGCCCGGAACCGTAAATCCGCCACCGCCTGTAACACCCGTAGTTGTAGAACCAGAAAAACCTACGACCCCACCAACACCCACGGAACCTCTAAAACCGCTTGAGCCCGGAACCGTAAATCCACCACCGCCTGTAACACCCGTAGTTGTAGAACCAGAAAAACCACCGGTTGTGGAACCAGAAAAACCTACGACCCCACCAACACCTACACCAGAGCCAGAAAAACCTGTAACTCCGCCTGTAACACCACCTACACCCGAGCCAGAAAAACCTGTAACCCCACCAACGGACGGAACCGAAGGAACTTTAGATGAAGTAGTTGTAACACCTAAAGAAGACGAATACACCTACGACGAAAAAGGTAACATATATAAAAACGGTACGCTTTACCGTGCAAATGCTTTTGGGGATATTTACGAAGAAGACGAGTACACAACGGACTCACTTGGCAACATCTTTAAAAACGGTACGCTTTGGCGCACAAAAGAAAGTGCAAATGGCGGCGATGTGCCCGTATATGACCCAACCAAGGTAAAACCAATTGTTTATAAGTCGGCTACTCCACGCCCTAAAAAACCAGTAGTTACACCACCAAAACCACCAACAACACCAACAACACCAACAACGCCAACAACGCCAACAACACCAACAACACCAACAACACCAAGCTTCGACCCCACCGCATTTTTGCCCACGTCATATGTGCCGCAATACACCCCGCAAAAAGCACAAGTTGTGGAAGAGAGCCCATACTTTGACATGAGAAAGAAATTTGATCCGGGTGTATTTGGAAGCTATACCCCAATGACAATGTATGGATCATCACCTAGCACAAATACTCGCACAAATCAACCTAAAGTAGCTACAATGGCCACTGGCGGTTATCTAGACGAAAAACCCATGAGTATGGAAGAAATACTTAACATTCTTGAAAGAGGTTAAAAATGGCCGATTCTGATTTTAATGATTATTACGGAGATGACTCCGATGATGTTTACGCAACCGGACAAAATACTTCAGATGACTCCAGTGATGCGCAGATACCCGGTAATAGTGGATACAGCGGGTACGGTGAAAACCAAAGCGACGCAGAAACTGCGCGACTGCTTGCACAAAATGCCGCCGACCCCGCTGAAAAAGAACTTGTAGAAAAAGCAAAAACTAATCCATCATTGTGGACGTATTTAACCGATGCCGCTAAAAAATACGGGGGTGAGGCTTTAAAGTACGCAAAGCAAGCAATTACTAAACCCGACGGTAGTATTGATTTCGCCAAATTAGCTACCGGTATTGCCGCAATTAGCGCCTTGACTGGCGGCGACAAACCAAAATCAAATGCCTATCAAGGAAAAATTCCTACGCTAACCGCAACTAGAACTCAAGTACCTTATGACTATGTGAACGAGCAAAGAGAGCCGGGTAGTTACGGGCGTGACTATTTTTCCGATATAAACTATTCAGCCCCAGATAAGGCCGGTGAAGCAAACACCGCGGGAGCTAGAGAAGCGCAAACAATGAAAACCCAGAACGACGCAGTGCAAGCAGCAGTCGCCGCAAAACGAGCGCAACAAGAACAAGAAGGTCAACAGTTTGCTATGCCTTGGCAGAGCCATCAAAAATTTGCTAAAGGTGGTCGGTACTTGGATGGCCCCACTGACGGCATGGCAGATAAGATTCCTTCGATGATTGATGGTCACCAAAAAGCTGCGTTGAGCCACGGCGAGTTTGTTATCCCTGCCGACGTTGTATCTCACTTGGGTAACGGCAACTCAAACGCTGGCGCACAAAAACTTTACGACATGATGGCTAGGGTTCGCAAAGCACGTACAGGCAACCCACACCAAGGTAAAGAAATTAACCCAGATAAATTTTTGGCTGGCGGCATTGCCGCTCAGTATGCTGATGGTGGAGATGTAATAGGTTTTCCGACTGGTGGCGAAGTACCCAGCACAGGTACAACAGCCTCTACAACCATCCCATCTCAAGGTACATCGTCAGCCGAAGGTCTTTCTACGTGGGCAGGGCCGTATGTTTCTAATTATTTGGGTAAAGGCGAGGCACTTGCAAATGCACCATATCAAGCTTATAAAGGCCCCCTGACTGCCGGTGCATCTTCACTCCAAACTCAACAATTTGGTGGACTTTCAAACTTAGCCAAAACAGGTTTTACTCCCGGCCAATTTAACTACCAAGGATTTGATGCTAATGCTGCGCAACAGTACATGAACCCGTACACTAAAGCAGCTCTTGATCCACAAATTGCCGAGTTAAATCGCCAAGGACAAATCCAAAACGTCCAAAACCAATACCAAGCAAGAAAGCAGGGTGGGTACGGTGGTTCTGGCGCAGTGCTGGCTCAAACCGAAAACCAAAGAAATACGCTGGATAAAGTGCAGTCGGCACTCGGCCAAGGCTACAACACTGCGTATAACAACGCAATGGCTCAGTTCAACGCGGATCAAAATCGTCAACTTCAAACCGGACAAGCAAACGAAGCCAATCGTCAGTTCAGCGCAAACTACGGACTGCAGACACTTCAAAATCTTGGCACCGCCGGTGCTACACAACGCGATATTGCCAACCAAGGTATTGCCGCCGACAAGGCTCAGTTTGAAGAAGCTAGGGACTTTCCGTATAAACAGGTGCAATTCCAAAAATCTTTGCTTACCGGTTTGCCAATCACGACCACAGAAAACACACAGATGCAAAGCCAACTTAGCGACATCGCAAACAAAATTTCTGGGTTGGCGACTATTTACAAATCTCTTGAAGGCTTGGGACAGACAAAATGAACTTAATTCAAATTCAAGAACACCTAAAAGACCTACCCGCGCAGGTTATCCAGTCGTACGCCAACGGGGCAAACCCAGAAGTCCCTCCGTACATGGCACTTGCCGAAATGCAGCGTCGGCAAACTATGGATAAGCGTGCGAGTCAGCAACAGCAGGCGCAACAAGGCCCGATGCCAACTGTAAAAGAACAAATAGAACAAAGCGCTGGTCTGGCCGGACTCCAAGCAAAACAAGCGCAACAAGCACAAGCGCAACAGCAAGCGCCTCAAGGTGGCCCCGTCCCCGGAGGCATCCCACAACCCCAAGCACAACCCCAAGCACCATCTCCAGAGCAGCAAGGGATCGGCGCACCCCCACAACCACAGCCACAACAGCCACAACGCATGGCCGAAGGGGGCATGACAACTGCATCACAAGGTATTGAGAATCTTCAAGTTCCTATGGGTATGTTTGAATATTCCGACGGTGGAATACTTGGGTATGCTGGGGATGAGCAACAAGGTTCTTTTGTTAGAGACCCGGAAGAAGAAAAGAAAATGAAGATCATGCAGATCCTCAATGGGTATAAACAAGAAGAACCCCCGCCTTCTGCGCCAACATCAGATCCAAACGCAGATCAACCCGTACGCGCGGCACGGCCAGCGGATACCTCAACGCGCCTTTCACGAAATCAACCAAGCGACTTCCTCAGTGACCCGTCTTTTATGGAAAAAGTAAAAAGCGGGATGGACGTAAAAAATCCAGATGAGCAAGTAGCCATGATAAGAGCGGCGCAAAAAGCAGCCGGTGCTAAAGAAAACTATGGTGAAGACCAGCGAAAACGCTACGACGAAGAAGATGAGCAATATAAGGAAGCCCTTAAAAATAGGGGTTTCAATAACTTTATAAATGTGATGTCCGGCATTGGTCGTGGTGGTCTTGGTGGTGCAGCCCCAGCGTATTTACAACAAACTGCCGCACAAGAGGCAGCCGACATAGCTCATAAACGTCGTTTGAACGCAGCCCGTAATGAGCTAGACAAACAAGAACAAGACACAGCTTTAGGTATTGGTAGCAAAGGGTTTGAAGCTTACAACACACAGCGCAACGAATCCACCGCCGCCGCCTCAAAACTTGCCGCAGAACAACAACACACATTGGCTAACCAAGCGTTGGAAGTTGAACGAAACAAAAACGAATTAGCAAGGCTGGAGATGAGCAACGCAAACGCACAAGCGTTAGCAGCAGCAAGAGAAAAATTTGATGCTTCACAAAACGCATTAAACCGCTCTGCTCAAATACAAATTGCCAATATGCCAACCGCAGAAATGAAAGCGTTTGAAGACTACAAAAACAAAGTAAGACAATCAGACCGCTCGATGCAGTACAAAACAGAACGCGAGTTATTTATACAATACCAGAAAGATAAATACGCTGGGTATCTTGCAGCTATACCTGAAAAAGCTGCGGGTGCATTAGACGTGCAAGAATCAAAAAATCTGGCCGGTGACTATAAACTTAAAACAATGACAGATCAATGGGCAAGAGAAACCGACCCGGAAAAGAAGATGGATCTTTTAATGCGAATTAACGCTAGAAAAGCATTGCTAACCAATGGTGGTATTGCACAAGGAGCGCCTACTAGCACCGATTTATCCGCCCCTCCCCCCAATGCCGTTAGACTCAAGCAATAACCAAGGTAATTAAACATGCCTACATACGAAGTAGACGTACAAGGTTCTACCTATGAAGTTGACGCACCGGATCCAAATACTGCTTGGAGATGGGCAAACATCACGTATAGAAAATCTTTAGAACAAACGGCAAATAAAGAAGTATCTGTCGGTCAATCTAGTAAAGATCTTGCTGGTTCACTTGTATCTGGAGTCGGTGGACTCGCACAACTACCGGGCCAACTTTATGGGTTAGCCACCGGCAACTTTGGCGGTACTGAGTTTGGTAAAAACATATCCGATTATGGAGAAGGACTAAAGTCCGAGCAATTAAAAGCTGAAGAAAAATTAAGAAACTTAAAAATACAAGAAGCAGAACAAAAGGGCGGACAATTTTCTGCCGCCGGTACAGCGATTAAGGAAACATTCACGCATCCCCGCTTGCTTGCAAATTTCTTGGTAGAGCAAGTACCGCAACTAATTCCAGCCATGCTGACCGGTGGGGGAACTGCCGCATTAACCGCCGCAGGACTTACGGCGAAAGAAGCCGCAACATTAGTAGCAAGTGGTGTTGCAAAAGAAGCCGCCATGATTGCTGCTAAAGAAACCGCCGCTCCAATTGCAGGTAGATTGGGGGCCGCAGCAGCAAAAGGAACTGGTGCTATTCAACAAGGCGCAGATGCTGGCGCACAAGTATATGAAGACGCGTACAAAAAACTAAAACAAAATAACGTTTCAGACGAAGAAGCAGCACAACGCGCTTTGAATTTGGCCCGTGGGGCGGGCGCTTCCGCCGCTGTTATTTCTG
>Ga0209188_1003903_pt1 | contig 10031 bp, 3 predicted proteins | sample C_130625_EF_Meta_FD_187307 | JGI IMG/M metagenome (GOLD analysis project Ga0209188, IMG submission 187307) | Freshwater microbial communities from Lake Croche, Canada to study carbon cycling - C_130625_EF_MetaG (SPAdes) (version 2) | ecosystem: Environmental > Aquatic > Freshwater > Lake | place...
GGGAGGGAGAAGGGGGAAGGGGAAAGGGGAAAGGGGAAAGGGGAGGGGGAGACTGCAAATAATTTCGATGATTGTTTTTAAATTATGAATGGATGAAGATAATGATAATGATAATGATAATGATTTTCCCTCCACCCTCACTCCGTTTTAAAATACAACATGTGAATTTTTGGTTTTGATTATCAGACCACCCAATGGATTGGTGGTAGGATTCGACACACCTATACCACTCCCAGGAGCACCAACAACGTTCGACACCGCGGGAGCAGGGGTAGGCGCTGGAGCGGCGGGAGCAGGGTTGGGTGCGGTGGTAGGGGCAGGGGTGGCAACGGGTGAAGACGGTGTAATAGAATAAACAACGCCACCATTGCTGGACGCAGAGGAAGCAGTAGCAGTCAAGTAATTGTTCCCAGAAAGCCCATAAAACAAAGTAAAATACAAATTGGGTTGTTTGTACATCATGTTATAGACAGAGTTCGGCAATCCCGAATTGAAGATCAAGAAAGGTGTACTGTAACTAGGCACGTAAAGAATACCATTTTGTATCGTATACGATTGATAATTGGCCTGAAAAATATACTGATAGTTGACCAAAATGAACAAGTTTTGATTCCCATCGATTTGCAGATAATTGACTGTTGCACCCGCTGGGAGCGAAATGGAGGAGAAATTAACAATGTTGTTGGACGCGACGATGCTGCTGTATTGGGTATTAATCGTAACAACAAATATATTTAATCCTCCGCCATAAACAAATGTTTCTCCGTTTGAAGTATAAGAGGAGGCTATTGGATTGTCTAAACACCCTGACATAGTGGATTGACCGCTCACATTGTAGATATTTTGAATACTAATTAGCCAGTTTTGGTTCACAATATCTGAATCCATATTCACTTGACTATTATAAGAATAGAGAGCATAAAATGTGTTTTGTCCTTGATGGACAGCAAAGCTGCTTCCCATGAGAGGAGGAAAACTTACGTGGCTTCCCGTGGCGGCATTGGAATAAGCTCCATTTTGGCCACTGATATTGAACCCTGTCACTGCGCACCAGGATGGTTGACCGTTATAATTGCTACTATACAAAATCATCAAATCGGTTGTTCCATACGTTCCTGGGTTTCGGTTCGGCAATTGAAGGTTGGGCACTTGACGCGAAATAGCAAAACTGTTGAATAATCCCGCATTGAATGTATTGGTGACGCCTCCTGATGGATTCACCAATAAGATACCTGATGTATTATTGATCAAATAAAAGTTACTGCTGTTGTCATATTCCATGTTGGGTTGATTGCAATTCGTGGGAATATTTATGGAATAAGCCGTTATGGCGGATGCAGGCACTAGTGGAAGCGCGGTCGTGGGCATTCCTGTCGAAACGACAATCGGGACAGTCGATACGGCACTGTAGCATTGGGGAGCTCCCGTGGGAGCTTGGAAAACAAAAATGCCATAAGTATTTCCCGTTTGCACTTGATAGTAGATATTGAATGAATTATTCACGGTCATTTGCCCCGTCATTGTATAATTTCCCCCCGTTTCTACAAGAATCACCCCTCCCTGTCCCGTGGGTCCGTAAAAGACGATCTGGTTGGTATCAAAGCATACATACACATTATTTAACGAATCAAAGGCAAACGAAATAATTCTTGTGACGTTGATAGGAATCGAACCAAGGACGATGTTCGAAGAAGGTGTGGTGTCTTGCGAAAAGGCATAAATAAGATTTGCGGATGAGTTATTGCACCAATAATAATTGTTGACATTGGGGTTGGTTTGAGAAAAAGTACAATTAGAGCCGATCCCTGCCACGGGGACAATTTGACCATTGCTATTGTACATGTTGACATTGTCGGTGAATCCAACCATGGCACCCTCTTCAATGCCAAACCCTTTCATGACGATGTTGTTCGGGTTGCTCGGAGTGTTGATAGCTACCAACGATGGTGTGGCTCCATTGTAAGGATTGGCTTGATAATAGATCGCCCCCGACGTAAAACCAAAATACAAATAATTGCTTCCGTTTTGAGGGAAACTGACCACAGAACTCAAGGTACTTTTGGTACCCGCAAAATACATGTAGAAAAGAGTGGTCAGGTTGGAAGAATTGGACCCACTTTGGTATCCGTATCCCAAAATATAGTTTCCCGAAGTAATCATCCACAAATTGCCCCATGTATCTGTCGTCATGCTGATGACGTAATTGTTGCTGGGGAAATAATTCGATCCCAGCGTCGTTGAAGTCCCCTGATTTGTGGTCGTCGGGGGGCTTCCCCCCAGGGCATTGCTGAGAAGGGTGGCGGTCGATCCCGTGACAAAACTGGGATATTTGCCGTAGGTATACACACCAAAATAGAGGTTGTCGACAAACCCAACCGTAGAAAACGTTGTGGCCAAGACGTTCATCATAAATACCGTATTGGGCGTACCCGAGTTATAAAACTGTTGGGGATTGGTCGCATTGTTGGGTCGGGTAGAAGGGATGGTGATGGGGGTGCCATACGAAGTGGTGGTTCCAAATGTGTAATAATATCCAAGAATATACTGATTATTCACGAGAACAAACATATTGTAGTTCGTGCTGTATTCAAACGCGACCATATTGATGGTGGAACCGACGGGGAGAAACGTAGTGTTGACTGGAATGAGCATAGACGTGGTCGGAATTCCAGGAGGGCTGACTGCAGTCGTGACTTGGCCTGCGTTGAATTGAACAATGGTTTGCGAGGCGGAGACTGTCCCAAAATAATAAAAATAGCCATTGAACCACCGAATACCGCCATACCCGTACCCATTTGCATTGGTTGGAACCGTCGCCAAGGGCATGTACCCCATTTGCGTATTGCTGCTGGACCCCACTTGATTTAAAATCCATGCATTGTCAAAATAGTAATAATTGCCCAAATTGTCTACAGTAGAAACGGTATCGAATTGCAAATTGGAGGATTTGTCTTGCACGTCGGGAGTGACTTCGGACATGCAAAACACTGCATTGCCCGCATTCGTAATAGTTCCATTGTATTGGTATGCGTTGGTGACGGCGACATTGCCTCCCGAGCCATTGTTTTGGTTGAACGATACATAGAGCTTGTTGTTTACGGGGTTCATGGTGGCCGTATAAACCGACGGGAAAGTGGCCACGGCAAACGATCCACTAGCAGTGGGGTTGTACAATTGAATCAGGTTCGCCGAGGGTGAATAATTGCTGGGAACTATATTCGTGGGAGGATTGAAGGCCACAAAAAGAATCGCGGACGACATATTGATATACAGGTTTCCATACGAATCAAACGAGATGCGAGAAGTGACCAATGTGGTGGGGGTTGCGCTTGAGGAGGTGGTGCCCGACGTATTGGGAATTCCCATCAAAATGGGGGTTCCTTTCAAGGGAGTCCATCCGTTTTGGGCAAGGACGGCGGGATTGCTGGAGGACCATGCTTGGTATTGGGTGACAGAAGCGGGCTGGGCAGACGAGGTGGAATCAAACTGGTCGGTGAACATATAGCCAAAGACACTGCTGGGAAGAGCGGAAGTCGGACTCCAGGTGGCTGTGGAGGAATTGTAGGTTGTCAAGGGAGTGGGTGCAATTTGGTTGGGTTGCGCTCCATAAAAGGTGGCGGGTTTCCCTACCACCGTATAAAAGAGAGACGATGGAAGTGAGGAGGTGGGAATCGTGAGGGGAGTTTGGTACAGCCCCATCATAAACACAGAATAAGGGACGGTGGAATTGTAGACGAGAAAAGGGGACGACTGAATGACGGGGGGAGACGCCGCCGATCCTGTGGTATTGTTGTTGGGTTGAGTGAATGACCATCTATAGATGGCTTGATTATTGAAGAGCGCATACACCATATGATTGACATTGTCAAAGGCCAAGGTATTGATGGTTGTAAAATTAGAGGGTATATTGGTCAAAAAACTGTTGGTGATGTTGATAAAGGTGTTGGTGTAGAGATTGACGGAAAATTGCGTCACGGCGGTGCCGCCCGTCGTTACAGTATTAAAGTAATAAAAGAAATTGTTGTTCCAGGTGAGATTTCCCAGAGTGGGGAAGGCGGAAGTAGAGGACGGCGATGGCGCATACCCTGTCATGAGCGGAGGATATCCCAAGCTGTACATATTGGTGGCTACGGTCACTTCGGTGATGGGGATAGCTAGAACAGGATTGGTTTGGATGACATGAAGGGATCCATAATTGCTGGTGGACGATCCACCCAACGTAAAATAATAGTAAAATCCGTTGGTGTCGTAGCAAGACGATCCATATCCTTGCCATTGATAAAAAGTGGTGACCGTGCTTCCAAACCCATTGGCGGGGTTCGGGGTCGTCAATGCGTAGGACGAAGGAGTGAACGTCGACACAAAAATGGGGAGCCAGGGATACGATCCTCCCGAATAATTGATCGATTCGAGTATATATTGCCCCAGGGCATTGTAATTGCACCACAAAATACCGTTCCCATTGTTGTAGACCAACGCGGAATTGGTGGAATAAGAAGTGGAACTATTGCTTCCATTCAAAGGGAGACGATAAATGTTGTTGTTGACCGTATAAAACATGTTTCCAGATATGTCGAAACTGACGTTGGAATATGTCGCGATGGAAGCGGGAGGAATGCTGTTGAGGACCCAACTTCCCACTTGATTGGGGGGTGGAGGCAACATCAAGGATGCCAATGGATTTGGATACATCTGGACGAATTGCGCCACGGAGACTCCGCATCCCACGCCCGCATTACTAAACAGGTTGAGGGCGAATGTGTTGGTATTGATTCCCAGTCCGACGATATTGTTCGTCGTATTGCCGTTGAGGCCCGTATACACGACTGTGGCGGTAGGAAAGGACGCCGAGAGGGGGTTCGAAGTCGGGTAAATGACGGGGGCCGTATTTCCTGTGTAGACGAACCATGTATCGTAGACGGGGATACCCGACGATCCCGTAAATATGACACTAATGCAATAAATGTAGGGTACGGCACTAGCGGAGGATGCCGATGCGGGAAGATACGTGAGAGCGGTGCCTGCATTCGAGACCGAATTGATGGTTTGGACTCCGAGATTGACAAAAGACGATTGGGATGTGGGCGCTGGGGTGGGAGCGGGGGTGGGGGCTGGGGTGGGGAAAGAATAATTCGAGAAAAAGCTTTGGAGGGTGGAAACTACCCAATACATGTTCGGAACATAATTGCCCAAAGTCGACGCTTTGGTGAACGACGTCGAAGAAGGAGTGGGAATCGTGACGCTGTTGGCACCAGGGGCGGTTGGCGGGACGGTACTGTTGGAAAGGATGACGGTCCCTGTGGCGGTCAAATTGTTAAAACTCCCATCGGTAGGCGTGACATTCTTGACATAATTGGCGACCCATGACGCGGACGTGAGTGCGCTGTTAGCGATGCCCAAATTGGTGTACGAAGTGCCTTCGGTAGGATAGGCTACACTCGAAGTGGGAATGCAATTGGAAAAAGTCGCAGACGATCCGTTGATGGTCAAGTTTTGGGCAATCAAATCTCCCGATGCGTCAATGGCCGCCAACGGATTTCCATTATTGGTGCTACTGCTACTGACAACCAAAACATTGGTAGTTCCTGTACTGGCGTTGTGTGGGTTCAGTGAGAGGGTATTGGCGGTGAAAAAATTGCCCGAAATGTCGCCTTCTGCGTTGATGCTGGCTGTGTAGGCATTGGTCTGTCCCTGACTGTTAATGATGGCACCCTGGACGGCTAAGACGGGATTCGTGCTGGTGGAAGAGATGGTGCTATTGGAATTCAAAAGAAGAGTGCGCACCGATGTATTTCCTGAGGAATCGACTAGAAATACGGGCGAGGAAGAAGAAGATGGACCCACAGTGAGGACAGGAAGGGCGGGCGACACCGCCCCCAACGAATTCAATTGAAGAGTGTTGGCACTGACGTCTCCCGAGGCATCGATCACAAAGGTCGGAGGAGCGGTCGACGAAAGAGGACTTGCCCCCACAGACAAAACAGGTTGTTTGTTTTGGTTGGTTCCCAGAAAATTCAGCTGGAGAGTGTTGCCGCAAATATCCCCCTGGTTGTCGATGAGGGCCACAGGCTGCATCCCAGCGAGAGCCGTCCCGACTTGAACCAGTCCCTCGACCGTGACGATGGGTGCTCCGACCGCGTAAATACTTCCGCGAGTATTGAGAATGAGAGAAGACGCGCTTACGTCTCCAAACGCGTCGATCGTCGCGGCTGTGTATCGGGTTCCGTTGGAAGACCCGTCGATCGTGAGGACGACGGGTGCGTTGGTGGGACGATTTCCCGAAGGCGTTGTGTTGGCGCATGAGCTGGACCCCAAATAATTGAGCTCAAGCGTATTGGCGCTCATGTCACCCGACGCATCCAAAACAAATGTAGTGGGAGCCGCCACGCCACCTCCGACCGTCAGGACGGGATTCTGGTTGTGATTATTGCCAAAGAAATTGAGCTGAAGGGTATTGCCACTTATATCTCCCAGGGCATCAATTTGGGCGGCAACAAAAGGGGTGCCGTTGAGAGATCCGTCGATGGTGAGGACGGGGGTCGGGGCCGTTGAAAGGGTGCCGCGGGCATTGAGGACCAGCGTATTGGCGCTCATGTCCCCCGAGGCGTCGATCGTGAGGGTCGGAATATTGTTGGATCCGTCGATGGTAAAAACGGTTCCTCCCAGTGGCACTTGGTTGAGGAAATTGAGCTGGAGAGAATTGGCGCTCACGTCCCCCGAGGCGTCCAGAAGGAAATTAAATGGGGCGGGAGCTGACGCATTGTTCCCGACCACCAAAACAGGTTGCCGATTTGTTTTGTTTCCGTAAAAGTTGAGTTGGAGCATGTTTGCGCTCACGTCTCCTGCGCTGTCGATTAGGGTGACTGGCTGAATCACGCCTCCTGAGGAATTGGAAACGCGGCCTTCAACAGTAAGGACGGTGGACGAGGTTGAATTTGGGTACGGAACGTTGGCTTGCGCATTGAGAACGAGGGAGCTTGCACTAATATCTCCCGAAGCGTCGATCGTCATGACGTTTTGATTGGTCGAAAGGGGATTTTCTATTGCGAGGACCAAACCGCCGACGGGAACCTGTCCATTCATGTTGAGGAGCATGGAGTTGGCATGGATGTCGCCAGAAGCGTCGATCGTGGCGGAAGGAGTCGCTGGTGGGCCAAGGGTGAGAACAGGATTAACGCCCGAAATCAAATTTTGGGCATTGAGAGAAAGCGAAGGACCCAGAATTTGTTGGGTTGCTGTGATAGTGCCTGTCGTCGTGAGACTCTGATTACAAGTCACCGCTCCATCCAGAGTCGACGTTCCCGTCACGACCAAGGTTCCAAACTGTCCCGATTGCGCATTGATGATCCCTGCGGGAGCGGGAGTAGAACTTACCACCACTGTACTTGCTTGTCCTGTATAAGCAGTGGTTTGAATGGAATTGTCACTGAACATGATTTCGCCCACGTTCAAAATAGCATGACCTTTGAGATCAAAGTGACTCGGGACGTCAATTTTGGTGTCGGGGGCTCCGAAGTTGTCGGAGGGGTGTGAGAGACTAGAGGTGCTCGAATATACCCTGGACAATTTTTTTTGAAGGGTATTGTTGATACCGCCGTATTTACGAAAATTTGCGTTGAGGCCGCTGCCTGCATAATTAGAACTCATTTGGGATGGGCAGGGAGGGAGGGAGGAGGAGTGGGAGGAGGAGTGGGAGGAGGAGTGGGAGGAGGAGTGGGGGGTCGGACTTTAAAGAAAAAAACAAAGAAAAAACAAAAAATGTTTTGGATTGGATTTATAATGTTTTTGTTTAAATCTTACAATGGGACGAAGGAAAGGGTTCACTCGCATTCAAACGTCGGAGAAATATTCGTAGGCTTTTAGATACATCAATCCACTCACCACGTCTGCCCACGGAACGAGCTTTTCTCCTCTTTTCAAGGGACCAGGAAAATGAGACTGTCTCAGAAGGGTCGTCCGTTCTTCTTCTTCCACCTCGCTCAAAAATCGAGGTCCTTTTAGTGCATATTTGTTGGAGGGTGCGTTGACGTGACTAAAGATCGCGCGATATTCCACACACACAAAACGAACATGATCGTGATCGTTCAAATGATATTGTTCCTTCAAAAAGCGATCATGTGGAGTCCCGTCCATTGTCACCAGAAAATAGCGCACGACCAAATGTTCGAGATCGTAAGGATACCTTTTGACGATGGGACACATGCTGGCGATGCGCGAAGACATGGTCGGGACCCAAGCGCGAATAGGCAGCCCGCGAGACAAAACACTTTTGAATTGTTGACGGTCCGACAAGGCGACAAAGACATTGGGAAGGATGGGAGAATGTCGTTGAGCCGAGTTTTCCAATTCGAATGTAACCGCGTCCACAGTACCGTAAAATTGGCAACATCGATTGTCTCGCGTCAAGGAATCGCAGGCATTCTTTTTGAGTTTGACCAAAATGGGAGATCCTGGTGCCAGATGGGAGGGTGAGATGGGATGGGTGTCGACGGAGAAGACGGTTTCGAGGAATTCGACGAGCTCGGGTTCGGGTCGGATTATGTGGGGACTGCCGATATCGTTCTCGTTGTCCTCGTCGTCCTCGTCGTCCTCGTCGTCGTTGTCGGCAATGGGCACTACAAACGATGTCGTTGAAGGGACAGGACCATTCCAAAAGGTTGGTTTTATCTCTACATCGTTTGTGTCCACGTCGGCCCCATCGTCGAGACTTGCTAGTCCCCACTCCATCATTTCCAAGGTGAATGCGGCTTCATCGATTCCCAGAGGTCGAGTAAAAAGGTTGGGGATGTATTGCGACATTTCAAAAGGAGGACTTGGGGATTTTCTTGTGTTCCATGAAAAAAAAATTGTGATTTCATCTATAAAAAGTTTGGAAGAAAGATTTTCTAAAAAAAGTAAAATGAAAAAAAATTTTTAAAAAATTATTTTTGTTTTCACAAATCCAAGAAATAGAAAATAGAAAACGAATGAAAACAAAAAAAAATTTTTTTTTCCTCAAAAGTTTTCAGAGAATGATTCTTCTTCGTCCGAATCGGTAAATCCATCGTCTTCTTGATTTCGCTGGTGGCGGCTTTTCTCGGTGGTGGTGGTGGCGGCGGCGGCGGCGGCGGCGGCGGCGGCGGCGGGGGTGCGGGTGGTACTTTCCCACGAGTTTGGGGGGAAGAATGGCTTCTTGTTCTTTGATGATTCGGACCGAAGAGGGGAAGGGGTTCGGCTCCAAGCTTCTCTTATCTTCCTCTTTCTTTCGTTGGGGGACATAAGAGTTTGATAACAATCGTCGCTGGTGTGAATGGTGGTGGCGGAGGCGATCTGGGTGTTCGATTTGGTCCATGCCTGAGTGCAAATATGACTGCACATCCAAGTTCCCGCAGCGATCCACATGTTGGTAATAAACGTTCCACCATGAGATATGACCCATCGCATGGCCTGGCAATGAGGAGCAGGAACATTCATGGGAGACATTAAGAACCCGATAATGGAGTTGCCTGCCCCCGCACAATAGGTTGGATAAAGGTTGGAAGCCGTGTAATGAAGAGAGATCCAAAATAAGTAAATGCCACAGACATTAATGATCCACTGTAGGCCAAACCCCAGGACAGAGGCCACCGATGATGTCGAATTGCGGGCGAATGAATACAGGATGGAAAAAATGTTTTGTTTGAAGGGAGGAGGAGAGGGTGGTGGTGCTGGTCGATCGGTCGGTCTGGCCTTGTTTGTGGGGGCGGGGGCGGGGGCTACGAAAGAAACAAAAAAGAAGGAATTACAAAAAATGACGTGTTACATAATGTCGAAAAATCAACGACTGACAAAGGTTGGGATGGAATGAATATAATTTTTGTTTTTGAAAAGAATCGCTGCACGCAATCAAAACAAAACAAAACGAACTGTTGGGAAAGTCGGGGTTGCTGAATGAAATTTGTAAAACGTATGGACGAATGCCACGTACGCACGCACGCACCAAGAAATTGACGCACGCACGCACGCACAAGAAATTTCTCAGAAAATATTACACGTACGCACGCACGCACCAA
>Ga0209188_1003904_pt1 | contig 10031 bp, 9 predicted proteins | sample C_130625_EF_Meta_FD_187307 | JGI IMG/M metagenome (GOLD analysis project Ga0209188, IMG submission 187307) | Freshwater microbial communities from Lake Croche, Canada to study carbon cycling - C_130625_EF_MetaG (SPAdes) (version 2) | ecosystem: Environmental > Aquatic > Freshwater > Lake | place...
TTTTCATTACCTATTAATATGTCTAGGTCATGTTTTAGCAGGTCATAAAAATCTTTTTTATGTCTGGTTACACAAAAAATATCAGACAAACTCATTGCAATTTTTACTTTATTTTTTTTTGCTATATTGATTGCATGTTTAAACATTTTTTCACTTATTCCTTTATCCCACAAGTATCCTTCCAAGAAAATTAATTCATTATTTATTATGTTGTTCTCATTTATATCTCTATCTGAAAGATGTGAGGATATCCCGAGATAAGTGCACATAGTTCTTTCTGAGTCAGGAGTAATTAAAATGATAGAAGCACCTGTAGACAAATTTTCATTTTTTTGAAGATAAGTAAAATTTACATTTATATCCTCAAGACTTTTTCTATATATTTCTCCAAAACTATCAGAATTGACCTTTCCAATAAAAGAAGAGCTTCCTTTTAGATAGGCAATTCCAGACATAGTATTTGCAACAGAACCTCCTGCTACAACTCTCTCAATTTTAATATTTTTTTTAAGATCTTCAAATTCGGATTTATCAATAAGTTTCATGGAACCTTTGTGAAGGTTCCTTTTTATTAAAAATTCATCGTCCACTTTTGCAAGTACATCAACAATTGCATTGCCTATTCCTAATATTTTTTTATTCATTTTTTCCTTTGTATAAGCAAACTTTGCTAATTACACACTTTTTACATAATGGATTTTTAGATTTGCAGATATATCTGCCATGCAAAAGTATCAAATGATGAGCTTTTTTAATATTTTTTTTAGGCAGTATTTTTAAAAGTTGATTTTCAACCTGTTCAGGATTTTTACCATTAGAAAGACCTGTTCTGTTAGAAACTCTGAAAACATGAGTATCTACAGCAATAGTTGGCTTATTAAATGCAGCATTTAAAACAACATTAGCTGTTTTTCTACCAACTCCAGGGAGAAGTATTAGCTCTTCAAATTTATTTGGAACTTTGCTTTGATGTTTTTCTAATAAAATTTTAGATAAATAATATAAATTTTTAGCCTTATTATTAAATAGTCCTATACTTTTAATAAGATTTCTTATTTTATTTATCCCAAGATCTACAAAGTGCTTAGGAGTGTAATATTTTTTATATATGCTTTTAGTTACGTTATTTACATTAACATCAGTACATTGAGCCGATAGAACAACAGAGGTTAATAAAGTAAATTGATTTCTGTATTTTAAAGATGTTTTTGGATTTTTTATTGATTTATTTAAAATTTCAATAAGCTTAAAAGCCTTGTTTTCATTCAGGAGCATTAAAAAAATTCAAATACTTTTATAAAATTTATTTTAAACCAAGCATATTTTGCATATTAAATAAGCCCTTATTTTTTTTGCTTATCCATATTGCAGCATTTAAAGCCCCATCAGCAAAAAGTTCTCTAGAAAAAGCAGAGTGTTTTAATTCAATATTTTCTATTTTATTATTAAAAAGCACTGAATGTTTACCAATAGTATTTCCTTTTCGTGTAATAAAGAAATTAACTTTATTCTTTTGCAAGCTTCCTGATTTATTTAGGAATACTTTTCCTTTCATAGATTCTAAACTTTTATTTTTACCCCTAGATACTGCATTTGCTAACATTAAAGCTGTTCCCGATGGGTAATCAACCTTTCGTTTATGATGGTCATCACTAATTCCAATTTGATAGTTCTTGGGTATTTTTTTTGAAATAATACTAACGATATGTTCCAAAAGATTGATACCGAGACTCATATTACCAGATTTAAATATAGCAATTTTTTTGGAGTAATTTTTAATTAAATTATTTTGCTTTAAGTTAAAACCTGTTGTTCCTATTACTACTTTTTTTTTTAACTTTTTAGCATAATTTAATACTTCTAGAGAAGCCTTAGGTCTTGAAAAATCAATAATTACATCTGTATTTTTAAAGGCATTTAAACTATTTTTTTGAACTATAGTATTGTTTGAACTTTTTTTTATTATTATATCCGTCACGCTATATAAAGTTAAATTTTTATTATTTAAAATTTTTTTAATTAGGATTTTCCCCATTCTTCCTAATCCTCCACAAACACTAATTTTAATTTTTTTCATTTATTGAATCTTTATGCTTAATTAATATAGATATTTTCTGGTTTTAGATTTTTTTTATTTTTTTTATAAATCTCAAGATAAGCTAGTTCAAGATTTTTTACATATAATTTTGTATCAAATAACGTTGAGTTTTGTTTATTATTTAATAATTTTTCTTTTATAGATTTAAACTTGTTTGAATCTTGACAAATATTAGATGCTCTATCGAGATACTCAGTTTTTGAGTGGGCAATCAATTCTTCCATATTTAAGGCAGTTAATATGCTTGCACCTACTCTTGAAGCAAAACTATTACCAATCAACGTTAAGACTGGCACGTCGCAGTATAAGGCTTCATTGGCTGTTGTGTGTGCGTTATAAGGAAAGGTATCTAAAAATAAGTCAGCTAATTTATATCTTGCCAAATGATCTTCGTTTGCAAGTTTTTTACAAAAAATTAATCTTTCTTTATTAACGCCTCTTCTTTCGGCTTCTGATTTAAGATTATTAATTATCCCGTCATTGCTGGATAATAGCCACAAAATACTGTTTTTATTATTTTTTAAAATCTTCATCCATATTTCAAATATTTCAGGATTTATTTTTATGACATTATTAAAACAACAAAAGATAAATTTGTCTTCTGGTAAATTAAAATCTTTTTTTGAAATATTTTTTTTTGATATTAATCTTTGTTGATCGCTTACTTGATAGCATTTAGGTAAATAAATAATTTTTTCAGTAAAAAATTTTTTATTATTTTCGGGAATTAAGATCTTATCCGCAATTATATAATCCATATATTTGCTCCCCATAGTTGCTGGATATGCTAAATAATTAATTTGCAATTTAGCGGTTCTATAAGCAAATATATTGGGTCTACAGTTTTTAGTAAAACCATTAAAATCTATTGCTATATCGATACCAAGGCTTTTTGATAAATTTACTATTTCAATGTCTGATTTTGAAAAAACATTTATAAATTTTTTACAAGCATTTGATATTCTAAAGGTTAAAGAATCGTTAATGCTACCAAAATAAAAACCATAAATTTCAAAAGCATCTTTGTTATGATTTTCAAATAATCCAGCAGCCATTCTGCCCATTGGATGATTTGAAAAATCTGCACAATAATATCCAATTTTAATTTTTTTTTTATTAGTGATTTTCTTTAAAGAAGAAGTATTCGTTTCAGAAGATAAAGAGAAATTTGTTTCAGGAAATTTATATTGTGAATATTTTTCAATTGCAATTTTTTGTAATTTTGGAGAATCGGTAATAACTATAACGTGGAATGGGTTAGTAGCCTGCTCTTTGATTATGCTATTCTCAATATCTTTTATGTCTTCTTCAAGATTTTGCCACTGACAAGTTTTAAGTTTTAAATGAGCGATTGAACCTTTAAGATAAGGATAGTTATTTTTTAATTCTAATAGTTTATAATAGGTTTTCAAGGCCTGATCATGCTCTCCTAACATATCAAGCAGTTCGCCATAATCATAATAGGCATCAAGAAAATTAGGATTAGAAACGATACTTCTTTCATAAAAATTTATAGCTAATTCATAATTTGATATAGCAGTGTATGTTTTTGCAAGATTATATAAACACCCGCTATAACCTGGATTTATTTCTATAGCTTTATTATAATTTGTAATTGCGTCAGAATATTTTCTTAATTCTTTAAAGACATTCCCTAAATTATTGTAGGCAGTGAAATTTTTAGGGTTAATGTTAATAGAACTATTTATTAGTTCTATGCTTTTCGAGTAATTCTTTTTTTGAAAAAAGATAACTCCTAAAAGATGTATTGCTTGAAAATTGTTAGTTTCCGATTGAATTATATTTTCATAGATTTTTTTTGCCTCGTCTAATTGACCGGATGCATGAAGTGCAATCCCTTTGTCTAAACTTTCAATCATTTATAATTTTAATTATATTGTTAGATTATATAATTAATTAATTTTTTCCCAGAATTTTTTAGCTTTATTTATAAAATTTTTTATTTCGGAGTTGCTATTTAAATCTTCCAAAGATTTAAATTTTTCGAGAAGATCTTTTTGTTCTTTTGATAAGGATTCGGGAATTATTACATTTGTTTCTAGATATAAATCTCCGTAATGATCGCCTCTTACAACAGGCATGCCTTTTCCTTTAAGTCTGAACTGTTTTCCAGATTGTGTTCCTGAGGGAATTTTAACTTTTGATTTTCCTCCATCAATTGTCGGAACTTCTATTTCTGCCCCAAGTGCAGCATCAGTCATAGATATAGGTAATTTGTAGTATAGATTTTCTTCAGATCTTTGAAAAATTTTATGTTTTTCAATAGTTATAAATACGTAAAGGTCCCCATTAGATCCGCCTCTATAACCAGTATCTCCTTTTCCAGATAATCTTATTTGTGTTCCATCATCAACTCCTTTTGGAATTTGAATAGAGAGATTTTTTTTTGTCTTAGTAGCACCAGATCCTTTGCAGTCTTTACAAGGACTTGAAAGTATTTCACCTTCACCTCCGCAATCAGGACATGTCTGTTGTAGTGTAAAAAAACCTTGTCTTGTTCTTACTTTTCCATGACCATCGCAAGTAGAACATGTTTTTGGTTTAGAACCAGGCTCAGCTCCACTTCCAGAGCATTTCTCGCATTTTTCACTTGAAGATAAATTAATTGTTTGTTTCTTTCCGAGATAAGCTTCTTCAAGACTAATTTCTAAATTGATTTTTAAATCGGATCCCCGGTTAGATCTTGATTTTTTAGATCCACCTCTGCCTCTACCTGATCCCACAAAGTCACCAAAAAAATCATCAAATATGTCTGAAAAAGCACCAGATTCAAATCCACCAAAATCAAATCCACCAGCGCCTCCTCCTTGTCCGCCTTCAAAAGCTGAATGGCCAAATTGATCGTATGATGATTTTTTCTTTGGATCGGATAATACTTGATATGCTTCCGAAGCTTCTTTAAATTTTGATTCAGCGGTCTTATCTCCCTGATTTCGATCAGGGTGATATTTCATAGCAAGTTTTCGGTAAGCCTTTTTTATTTCGTCGGGACTTGAATTTTTGGTTACACCAAGAATATCATAATAGTCTTTTTTGGACATAATGACTTAATCTAGCAACCAAACTAATCTGATTAATTGCCTTTTTTGTTATCGTCTTTTACTTCTTCAAATTCAGCATCAACCACATCTTTTTTGTCATCAGGATTAGCATCTGATTTTGGAGCTCCAGTGGTTTCTTGCTGAGATTTATATATAGCCTCACCTAATTTCATAGAAGAAGTCATTAATTGTTGTGTCTTGGCTTTAATGTCTTCTGTTTTGTCAGATTTGATAGCTTCTTTCAAATCTTCCATGTCTTTTTCAATTGTTTTTTTGTCCGTTTCAGAAATTTTGCTTCCATGCTCTTTTAAACTTTGTTCAGTTGAAGCAATTAAAGAGTCAGCATGATTTTTTGCATCCACTTCTTCTCTTTTTTTCTTATCTGCTTCTTTATTAGCTTCGGCTTCTTTTACCATTTTTTGGATTTCCTCATCTGTCAATCCACCGGACGCTTGAATTTGAATCTTTTGTTCTTTACCAGTTCCTTTATCTTTTGCGGAAACATTAACAATACCATTTGCATCAATATCAAAAGCCACTTCAATTTGAGGAACTCCTCTCGGAGCAGGAGCTATTCCTGTAAGCTCAAAATTACCAAGTAACTTATTGTCATTTGCCATTTCTCTTTCACCTTGAAAAACTCTTATAGTAACAGCAGGCTGGTTATTTTCTGCAGTTGAGAATACTTGGCTCTTTTTAGTTGGAATTGTTGTGTTTTTTTCAATTAATCTTGTGAAGATTCCGCCTAAAGTTTCAATACCAAGTGATAATGGAGTAACATCTAAAAGAAGAACGTCTTTAACATCACCTTGTAATACACCTGCTTGAACAGCAGCACCTAAAGCAACTACCTCATCAGGGTTAACGCTTTGATTTGGTTCTTTTCCAAAGAAACTTTTAACTGCCTCGACAACTTTTGGCATTCTAGTCATTCCACCCACAAGAATAACTTCATGGATTTCAGATGCAGTGAAGCCAGAATCTTTCAAAGCAATTTTGCAAGGCTCTATTGTTTTTTCAATTAGTTTTGCTGTAAGAGCTTCAAGTTTTGCTCTTGTTAATTTCATATTAACGTGTTTTGGCCCTGTTTTATCCGCTGTAATGAAAGGTAAATTCACCTCAGTTTGAGTTGAAGAAGATAATTCTATTTTTGCTTTTTCAGCAGCTTCCCTTATTCTTTGTAATGCAAGTTTATCAGATTTTAAATCTATACCATTTTCTTTTTTAAATTCATCGATAATATATTCTGCTAATATTGCATCAAAGTCATCTCCACCTAATGAAGTGTTTCCGTTTGTAGACTTAACTTCAAATACTCCATCACCTAATTCAAGAACCGAAATATCAAAAGTACCTCCACCTAAATCGTACACAGCTATTGTTTTGGCTTTTTTCTTATCAAGACCATAAGCAAGAGCCGCAGCTGTTGGTTCGTTAATAATTCTTAAAACTTCAAGACCAGCAATTTTTCCGGCATCTTTGGTTGCTTGTCTTTGTGCGTCATTAAAATAAGCAGGTACAGTTATAACCGCTTGCTTAACTTCGCTACCAAGATATTTTTCGGCAGACTCTTTCATTTTCATTAAAATGAAAGCAGAAATTTGACTTGGAGAATATTTTTTATCACGAGACTGAACCCATGCATCTGTACCGCTGTCGGATTTTATTACTTTGTAAGGAAGTCCTTGTATGTCTTTTTTTAAATTTGCATCGTCAAAACTCTTGCCAATTAATCTTTTTACAGAGAAGAAAGTATTTTCAGGATTTGTTACTGCCTGTCTTTTTGCAGGAAGACCAACTAACTTTTCACCAGATTCAGTAAAGGCTACTATTGATGGAGTGGTTCTAACTCCCTCAGAGTTTTCCAAAACTTTTGGCTGTGCACCATCCATAATGGCAACGCATGAGTTTGTAGTTCCTAAATCTATTCCAATTATTTTTGACATAAAATTCTATCTGTTTAATTAATTTGTTAGAGGTATGTGGTGCTTAATTTTAAGATTACAACCTTTGAGGCTAAATTTTTTTTGTTAAAAAAGGCTTAATTTACTTGGTTTTATGAGTTATTTATTGAGTTCGGCTTTTTTTTAGAAATAGAGACCAACGCAGGTCTTAATAGTCTGTCATTTAGCATATAGCCTTTTTGTATCTCATTTATAACAATGCCGTTTTCCTGTTCGCTTTCAACTTCATTTAAAGCGTGGTGAAAATTAGGATCAAATTTTTTACCAACAGATTCAAAGGATTTAATTCCATTTTTATCAAAACTATTAACTAATTCTTTTTCAATAAGTTCTATACCAAGCATAGTATCTTTAAATTCTTCTGACTTAAATTTAGGATCTTCTTTAAACAAACCGAACGCCCTTTCTAGATTGTCAGCAAAATTTAGAATTTCTCTAGCAAAAGAAGATGAGCTATATTTTATTAGATCTTCTTTTTCTTTCTCATGTATTTTTCGGAGATTTTGATTTTCAGCTAAAGAACGAAGTAGCTTATCGTTTAATTCTTCTATTTGTTTTTCAATATTGTTTTCAGCACTAGTTTCTGCCGTACCTATATTATTAACTTTTTCTTCCTGATTATCTTTTGGAGCAGTTTCGTTGTTATTATTCATAGATATTTAAAACAATACTTTATAATTTTTTTCACATATATAGGTACTATATTTAATATTTCTAGCTTTATTATGAGAAAAGATAACAGAGATAATCTTAGTTTAAGAAAAATTGAGATTTTACCAAATTTTATTAAAAATTCTGAAGGTTCTTGCCTTGTTAGATTTGGAGAAACCCAGGTTGTTTGTACAGCGTCCGTTGATACAAAGGTTCCAAGATGGTTAGCGGGATCGCAAAAAGGATGGGTTACAGCAGAGTATGGAATGCTACCCCGATCAACACACGAAAGAATGAGAAGGGAAGCAGCAGTTGGAAAAATCGGAGGAAGAACATCTGAAATTCAAAGATTAATTGGAAGGTCTCTAAGATCCGTTGTTGATCTTGGACTTTTAAATGAAAAATTAATTACAATTGATTGTGACGTGCTAACAGCAGATGGTGGAACAAGAACAGCTGCTATTACAGGAGGGTTTGTTGCTTTAAAATCTTGTATTGATCATTTGCTTAGACAAAAAGAAATTAAAACAAATCCAATACAACAATATATAGGCGCTGTGAGTTGCGGGATTTTGAATGGAAAAATTTTATTAGATTTGGACTATTCAGAAGACAGTAGCGCAGAAATTGACGCAAATTTTGTAATAACTGAAAATATGCAGTTAGTTGAAATCCAAGCAACAGGGGAGAGAAAAACATTTTCCGATCAAGATTTGAATGAAATGTTAAAGGCTTCAAAAGAAGCGATAAAAAAAATAATACAACTGCAAAAGTCTTGCTTTGAAAAATAGGTTAAGAAATTTAAAAACAGTTAAATCTTTATTAGTTGCAACCAATAACAAAGGAAAGTTATTGGAAATAAAAAAATTATTACCTAATACAATTAATTTTTATAGTCCTGAAGATTTTAAACTAGCAGAGCCCGTTGAGAGTGGAAAAACTTTTGAGGATAATGCGATTATTAAGGCAAGATATTGTGCCGAAAGAAGTAAATTAATATCTTTATCAGATGATTCCGGCTTAGAAATATCATCTTTGAAAGGAAGACCTGGAATTTATTCAGCAAGATGGGCTGGCAGAAGTAAGAATTTTAACCTAGCTATTAAAAAAGTTTTTTTAGAATTAAAAAAGAAAAAAAAATTTAATAAAAATAATAAAGCTAGATTTTATTGTTCACTTGCAATTGCGTGGCCTGATGGAAAATGCAAAACCTTTAGTGGCACAGTGGATGGTAAAATTTCACTAATTCCAAAAGGAAATAGGGGATTTGGATATGATCCAATATTTATTGCAAATGGCTATAAAAAAACCTTTGGTGAAATAAGCGCTGATTTAAAAGATAAGATAAGTCATCGTTATAAAGCATTTAGTAAGATAAAAAGATTTTTTAGATATGGAAAATAAATTTGATCAAAATTTAGAAAATGGACTTTATATAGTTTCAACCCCTATTGGAAACCTTGCTGATATTACAATCAGAGCTTTGAATGTTTTAAAAAAATCCGATGTCATTTTATGTGAGGATAAAAGAGTTTCTAAAAAATTGTTAGATTATTATGACATCAAAACAGAGTTATTTTCATATCATAAATTTAATGAAAAGGAGTCTATATCTAAAATTTTAGAAATATTTAAAAATAATAAAATAGTATCTCTAATAAGCGATGCTGGAACTCCATTAATTTCTGATCCTGGAAAAATTTTAATTAATGAAATTGAAAAAAATAATATAAAAATTATTCCAATACCTGGTGTTTCTGCTGTAACGACAGCGTTTAGTTTGTCGGGTTATAATGATGATTATTATTTTTACGGATTTCTTCCAAAAAAATTAGGAGAAAGAAAACAAGCTTATGAACAATTTTCTAAGATTGATAGTTCGATTATTTTATTTTTACCTGCTCGGAATTTAACCTCATTAGTTCAGGAAATGCAGAAATATCTTGGTGATAGAAATATTCTTATTGCTAAAGAATTAACAAAAATTCACGAAACAGTAGTTAAAGGAAAATTAAGTAATATTAACGAAAAAATTAAATCAATGGTTCTAAAAGGCGAGATTACAATAGTATTGTCTTCGGAGACGAATAAAAATAAAGAACAAAATGTTGATTTAAATAAAGAAATTCTAGATTTATCAAAAAAAATGACAACTTCTGATATTTCAAAATATCTTTCAAAAAAATTAAATATATCTAAAAAAGATATTTATAAGCAAATTTTGAATTTAAAAGATAAAAAATGAAATTTATAAAA
>Ga0209188_1003906_pt1 | contig 10027 bp, 12 predicted proteins | sample C_130625_EF_Meta_FD_187307 | JGI IMG/M metagenome (GOLD analysis project Ga0209188, IMG submission 187307) | Freshwater microbial communities from Lake Croche, Canada to study carbon cycling - C_130625_EF_MetaG (SPAdes) (version 2) | ecosystem: Environmental > Aquatic > Freshwater > Lake...
CGACCGAACATTAAAATTCAATACACTGTCTTATACTACTAAAAATAATAACAAATATAGAATTCTTAGATACGATAAGGAATTTTTATGTTCTGACATAATTCAAACAGTTGGGTTGTTAAGGTCAGTTATTATTGACTCTACAAATGAAGTAGTTAGTTTTGCACCACCTAAATCATTTCAATATGATACATTTATAAAGAATAATCCAGAAAAGACGGATTACATAGTTGCGGAGGAATTTATAGAGGGGGTTATGATAAATGTTTTTTGGGATAAAACGTCTGGGTTATCTGGTTCTTGGGAGTTTGCAACACGTAACACGGTTGGTGGGGAAGTTTATTTTTATAAAACGCATAAAAACTCTAAGACTTTTCGCGAAATGTTTTTGGAGGCGATGCAAAATAATAATTTTGATTTAAATATGTTAAATCCTGCATATTGCTACAGTTTTGTGTTGCAACATCCAGATAATTGTATAGTAACGCCATTCAAGAGCGTTCAATTGTATTTAGTTGAAGTTTACGAGATCATAAATACATCAGATGGAAGTGTTAATATATTCGTTCATGATTTAAACATTGTTAAAGCATGCGCTTCTTGGAATAATGTTGGTATTAAATTTCCGAAAGTTTATAATTCTTGGAATACGTATGATGAATTGAAAACGGAATATGCAAGTATGAATACCGAGTATGATATATTGGGAGTTGTAATTAAAAATAAAAAAACAAATGAGCGATGTAAGTTAAGAAACCCTGTTTATGAATATGTAAGACAATTAAAAGAAGATAAACCAAAAATACAATATCAATACTTGGCACTGAGAAAGAAAGGAAAAGTGGGGGAATTTTTGAAACATTATCCAGAAGTCAAGAAAGAATTTTCTTATTTCAGAGATAACCTTCACGAGTTTACCAACATATTACACCAGAATTATCTTAGCTGTTATATTAAAAAAGAAAAAATGTTAAATGAATTTCAAGATCATTTTAGAACGCACATGACTCAATTGCATAAATTATATATGGATGTTCTAAGATTAAAAAAAGAATGTATTAACAATACAGTAGTGATAAAATACGTGAATAATTTACCCACTTCAACATTAATGTATTCTTTAAATGCATGTTTGCGAAAGCGTCGCATTGACTTTATCAAGGTTGAATGCACCATGGACTGATTAAAGCTTGCGTTGGTTTAAAGCTTGCGTTGGTTTAAAGCTTGCGTTGGTTTAAAGCTTGCGTTGGTTTAAAACTTGTTTTGAATCTTTTTATATACAGTGATAGCATCAACAATGCATTCCTTAAGGTTTTGCTTAACAGCCATCTTATCAAGTTCTTCCTTATAAGCAATTCTGATAATACTATCGGAATCATGAGGATGCATTTTCTTAAACCCACAATAAGATAGGGTCTTAGTTCCTTCATAAAACTTGGAATACAGGAAATACTCAATTGCCTTTCCAATAGTATAATCTTCATTCTCAAGAATAACGTCATAACAGTTTGGCATAGTATTATCCGAAGGACTTATATTAAGGTCGTCTGTATCAATTGCTGCATTTGTTGCTTCCAACTTTTCAATTAGAACATCACACGCCTTTCTGACAATTTCTTGATTTGTAAACACGCCAATGGTTTGAATGATAAAATCAAAACTATCTCGTTTAACAATTCGTTGTCCGTCAAGCAAACGCCAATTTTTAGTTTCAAACTTAATTTCTTCGGTTGTTAGACCCTTATCCTTCCATTCCTGGGCTTTCTTGACAAGTTCTTTCTCAACTGCTTCACCGTCTTGTGTAAATCCATAAGAACAAGTGGAAACGACATTAAACATCCCGTCATCCTTTGCTGTTGCAATAGATAGTTCGCATGTAAAATGGAGCTTTTCTCCTGGAATTTCATTAGAAATCTTTGGTCGCAACCTAGCAAAATCAATATAGTAACCAGTAAGATTATTTGGGGGAAATATCTTTTTTTGGTCTGCTTCAGTTAGGAATGTATTTGTATTCAAATTTTTAATCTTAAAATGCTCTGTTGTAACAAACATAATAGTATCGGTTAAATTTTCCACATTTACTTCAACAATATAGTTTTGTAAAGGCATCTTTAGATCAGATATATAAATCGGGATACAGCTTAAACGTTGTTTAAGAATCTCGTTATTTAAACGGGTTGTGTTTGTAATGATGTTGCATTTATTTTCTTCATTTGGATAGGTTTTAAATACAACTGTTTGGATATCGGATAACATGGTTCGGCGAAGTCCATTAGCTAGACTAACGTTTACACCGCTCAATGTAAATGCAAGAGTATCGCCATTTTCTGTTGATTTTTCAATACGCGGGTCCATTGTGTTTATATTTAACAAATAATATTTAATATAGTTAATCAATTTTTTAATAAATGAGTTAAAATAATTGTCAAATAACCTTAATATAGATTAATGAGTTCAATTATCTATTATAGTAATTTCTGCGATCATTCTAAAAAACTTTTACAAGTCTTATCAAAAAGTCAAGCAAGCAAGGATTTGCATTTTATTTGTATTGATAAAAGAGTAAAAGGGAATGATAATAAAGTTTACATAGTTTTAGAAAACGGACAAAAAATTGTAATGCCCGAAAACGTTACAAAGGTCCCTGCACTTTTGCTGCTAAATAACAATTACCAGGTTCTTTATGGAGATGAAATTTATAATCATTTGAAACCAAAGCAGGAGGTTATTGTCAGACAAGCAACGAGTAATAATATGGAACCCATGGCGTTTTCTTTAGGAGGAGGATGTATAGTTTCAGATCAATATAGTTTTTTAGATATGGATTCAGAGGAATTAAATACAAAAGGAAACGGGGGAATGCGACAAATGCATAATTATGTTCCATTAAATTATAGCGATTCTATCAGCACTCCAACAGACGAACATGACTATAAACAAGGACGAGGTGGCGGCGGACAAGAAATGACGATTGAGAAGTTACAGCAAATGAGAGAACAAGAATTATCCTCCTTGTCTGCGAAAAAATAAAGCAATCATAAATTTAAAACAATCATAAATTTAAAACAATCATAAATTTAAACCTTAAAAATAACTTAAAAACTAAAAAACAATTATTACAATACGTGGATAAATGACGTCACAAACAACAACTATTTTAACCGCTTTTAACGACCATTTTATGGAGTTTGTAAATGACATTATTAATGTATTCCCAAATGATGCTGATATTTTAAGTGCAAAAAATTCATTTGTATTGATTAGAAAGGCAAATCCAAAAATGATTATAAAGATATGGCACAAATACGTAGTTGAAAAGTACGAAAGTGCTATTGAAAAAGGCGATATTAGTTTTTTTATTAATAAGGATTATGGCGACGATTTGTCAAATGCCGAGAACTCGGAAAAAATTACAGAGGCGATTGATAGGCTTAGAAATCCTGTCAAATTAATGACTCCTGAAGACCAACAAAAGGTTATGAAGTACATTCAAAATTTAAAAAAATTATCAACATTGTATCATAATTTATCTTAACTTTAATGCAAAGAAAAAATAAACAAATACTATATATTCTTTTATTTTAGTTTGATTTAAAAAAATAAATTTATATCAAACATATAAACTATGAATTGCGAGGAACGAGAACGAGAAGAGCAAAGAGAGATACCCGAAGAGTTTACAAAGATTATGAAGGATTTTGTTTCGGATATTATTAATACATTTCCTGAATACCAACCTATTATTGACAAGTGGTGGAAGCCGAAGAATTTTGACGATATTGAAGACGTGGAAACAAGAAACGAGTCTGTAGTAGCCGACGCTCAGGAAAAAATGCAAACGTTATTTACATATTGCATTAACGTTTATCCCGAGAGATTCTTTGATATCTTATACCAAAAAGAAGAGATATTTTCAAAGGATTCCGCTGTAAATACTGATTTTTTACCAGGAATCAGTTTTAAATACTTATGGCAATGTGATATTACTGTAAAGACACGCGAGACAATATGGAAATATTTGCAAATGGTTTTAATTTCTATCGTTGGAAGCGTGAATAATAAAGAAGCGTTTGGAGATACATCAAAGTTATTTGAGGCAATTAATGAGGATGAATTCAAAAGCAAATTAGAAGAGACGTTGGAAGGAATGCAAGGAATTTTTGAGAATATTGGTAAGTCAGCAGAAAATGGTTCCTCTGAAGAAGACTCCGGTCATGGTATGAATATGCCTTCGGCTGAAGATATACATAGTCATATAAATGGTATGATGGGTGGTAAGTTGGGCGATTTGGCAAGAGAAATCGCAGAAGAACAAGCGCAAAATTTGGATATTGATATGGAGGGCGTTACCGATGCAAAGGGCGTTTTCCAAAAGTTGTTTAGCAATCCTGGTAAGTTAATGAATATGGTTAAAAGCGTTAGTGATAAGTTAGATTCGCGCATGCGTTCAGGTGAATTAAACAAAAACGATTTAATGGCAGAAGCTAGTGAAATGTTGAATAAAATGAAAAATGTTCCTGGAATGCCTAATATCCAAGAGATGCTTGGTAAGATGGGTATGGGTGGAGCTGGTGGAAATGGGATGCCCGATCTTTCAGATTTGGCCGGGTTAGCTGGACTCGCCGGATTAGGAAGAAATGCAAAACTTGATACAAATGCCATGCAGCAAAAAATGGATAGAATGTCAAAGCAAGAGGCGATGCGGGATAGATTACGAAAAAAAATGGAAGCTAAGAATCTTGAAAAGCTTGCCGCTGCAGCTGCTGCAGCTAACGTGAATCAAGGTCAACAAACTCCTAAGATAACTGATGAGGAACTTTTTGCTATTTTTTCAAACGAAGAAAAAGCTGAACGCACGCCTCGTGGTGCCACACCTTCAGGAGATAGCTCTGCGAAGAAGAAAAAGAAGAAGTCTGGAAAATAGATTTACTGGAAAATAGATTTATACAATTAATTTAATAATTTATAATTTTTGTTGTCTTATAAATTATTTTTTCTTTTCAAAGACTTTATGAAGTAAGATATATAGCGCTATAAACAACGCAATAAACCCTTCAACATAATTTTCAAGTATATTCATGCGAATAAAAAAAATATCATGCCCCAATGGATCTAATGTTTCCACATAATAAAAGCGAACAGCATTAAGAACTCTACTAATAAAAAAAAGCAACAGGGGAGCGACAAAATAAATGCTTTTATCAGTTATCATGATTGAGAATAGAAACATATACCACACCCCTTTCAATATTGGACCTAAACCTTTAAAATCCGGGTTACCATTCCCGTCAGAAAAAAAACCTGTATAATATTTTCCCTGTTTTTCTTTTTTTTTATTCATGGTTGCGGTATTTTCTGGGATTAAATTATTCTGTCTTATATTTGGACTTGACATTTTTATATACTATAATATCAATATATAAAAATAAAAATAAAACACGCCCCTATATCTAGTTTTTTTTTAATAAAAGATATAGAATTGCTAATAATCCGATAAGAGCGCCCGCCAAATTATCATAAAATATTAAAGATAGGAACTTAGAGTCCTCTCCTTCAGTGCTTAATGAGTTCACATAATAAAAGCGTATGCCATTTAATATAGACCCGACTGTATAACAAATTAACGCATAAATTGAGTATTTATAGTTTTTTTTTATTACGTAATATACGGAATATAATAGAAAAACTAATTTTCCTATGGCTGGAACGATTCCAAAGTTGGGATTACCTCTAGCGGTTGCAAAAGGTCCTGTGTAAAATCGGTTTGTAGAAATCTTATATTTTTTAAGTTTTTCCCAATCTTCTAGAGTTTCTCCTTTAACTAAAGGGCGTCTATTTGAATCATTATATATTTGTTTAGGTTGATTTATTATTGTACTCATAACTATTCGTATATAAATAGCAAATAATATAATTGTTGCAACAATTATATTAGTAAAACATTTTTATTATAACTTCTTAGTCCATGTATAAGATACTAAGTAAAGTCCAACAAAAAAATAAATACCACCCTCCACGGCTTCTTCAATAACATTCATATCAATAAAAAATTCATCTGTTCCATTTTTAATTAATGTGTTTACATAATAAAAACGCACTGCATTTAGCGCTTTTCCAATAGCACCTAAAATTAGAATATAACCTGAATAAAATATATTTTTTGATAAGATTATAAAGAGAATATATAAGTAAAAAAAACCTTTAAATATTGGACCCAGTCCTTTAAAATCAGGATTTCCCTCTTTATCAGCAAACCATCCGCCGTAAACCTTTCTAGGTTGTTTTAATATATCGCTTTTAATATAGTCCATTGTTTATTATATATATTAGTTTATTAAAATATTTTTATTTTTTCATAAATAAAACATATAATAAGGCAATCGCGCATATTACAAAGTTAAAAACATTTTGCGCCACAATATAATATAAAAAGTCGGCATCGGATCGCCCTTCGCTGAAAGGATTTACATAGTAAAAACGAATACCATTAATTAATGAACCTAGCGCAAATAATACAATAAAATATATGGTATATTTATATTTATGGGCCAGTAATAAGTAGAGACCAAATAAAGGAACCAATTCTTCTAAAACATATCCGTAAAATCTTACATTTGGGTTTCCGTACCCATCACTAAAAAACCCGCGATAAACTTTTCTATTTGCTTTTGAAACTGATACAACGGCGCTTTCGGTTGGTTGAGAATATGGATCATTAACGTTATTTATGGCAGTATTCATTATAATATAATGTAACAAATAAAAAGTTATTTTAAAGTTTTAGATGAATTCTAAAAAGAATTAAATTAGAAAAATTTAGTAATCCTATATATATAATGACAACATTTTGGACGAACAATCCAACAATTCTATTTAATAAAGAATACATTCTTCAATTGTGGCCGTCTTCAACTATGAGCTACGAAGAAAAGTTAAACGCGATTACAAGACTTGTAATTTTAATGACGATTTTAGGATATATTTTTACCAGATCCACAAATATAATTTTAGTTGGGATCGCTACAATAGTTATCATTTTTTTACTCTATAAAACGCAAAAACAAAAAGTGACAAAGGAGATGCTTTCTGGATCCAAGGAAGGATTTAGTGGCATAGATATTAAAAACCAAGAATCAACTATTATTGATCCGGCCACATTAAAAATGCATTTAAAATCTGAGTTTACCAGTGTAAATAAGAAAAATCCACTAGGAAATGTATTACTTACTGAAATAAATGATAATCCTAACAGAAAAGCCGCTCCACCTTCTTTCAATACAGAAGTTTATGAAGATATTAATAAAAATACTAAAAAAATGGTCCAGTCTTTAAATCCGGGAATAAAAAATACGAATAAACAGTTGTTTGGAGATTTAGGAGAACAATTTGAGTTCGATCAATCGCAATGGTCGTTTTACTCCACTCCAAATACAAAAATACCAAACGACCAAGGAGCTTTTGCGAATTATTTATATGGAAATATGCCTAGTTGTCGCGACGGTGATGCTTTTGCTTGCATACAAGATAACGCGAGATATAATTTATATTAATTATTACTACAAGTAACAGTAACAGTAACAATAACAGTAACAGTAGCAGTAGCAATAGCAGTAGTAAATAGCAATTAGAAGCAAATACTAGTACACATTTTTAAGTTAATTTAATACAGCTTGATTTTAATACTTTTCTTTAGTAAAAAAATAAAAGTATTATATATAAATGGCAATACGTCACAAATTATACCTTTGACAACATGAGTAGAATTGGAAATGATACCTGCTTTCAAGACCAAGAAACACTTCAAAACGTAAGCGCTTGTAATTATTTATTACAGAACTACTTTGCAAATGACTGCACTATGAAAAATCCTATTAATTTAGCAACATCCCAGCCATGTGTATTTTATAACGGACCTAGCAGTGTCGGTTCTGGGGGTTGTATGGTTGACGATAGTTCCAAGTTATTAATAGGCAGCGTCCAAACTCATCCAAAGTGTAGAATTGATTTATTTCAGCGCCCTTTTGCCACGGTTCCTTATTTAGGACGCGGTTCAGTTGATCCTATTTTAGAATCCCAAATTCAACAAGGAGAGCTTTTAACAAACAAACGCAGCATTAATAAATTAGCAGAGAAGAGTTATATTAAATACCAAAATACTCCTTTATTACCCGATGTTAAGGATAGAGTTAGTAACCCCGCTTATTGTGTTGAAGGCGTTGCGTCTGAGGGATGGGTGCGCGGCGGCGTTCCTTCTCGTGAATTAACTAGAGATCGCGATTATTACGCATCCCACACTTCTAATCAACATGTTTAAAAACCATATAAATAATACATTTATTATTGCTATATGTATAATTCACAATTTATTTGTACTTATAGCTTTTACGACACCGCGCTTCGGAATAAATATCATTCTCAAGACAAGTTTGATTTAGAAGATGTGGAAGAGTTTGCTGATTTTTCAGACTTAATATATCAGGCTGATTTATTGAAAGCATTTTGCTATTCTTCCGCAGAGGTAGAAACTTGTAAAATAGAGTTTACTTTAAAAATGGATTTATTAATGGAATTATATGATAAAATTATAATAGACCCTGGGTTTTTACATTGTGTTGAACTTGCAAAAACAAAACACGTGTGCGAAGATAACAAAATGGGGTTTACTGTAATGTTTTCTTACGATTATTTTTTTTTAACTCATAAATGCGTTAGCGAATTTTTGAATAGTGGTGAAATATCTATTAAAACTATTAATGATCTTAAAACGGCATTAGAATAAAGTCATTAATTATGTTTGTTATAAAAAAATCTATTGACGATATATATTATGGCATCTACCCGAAACATAAATACGCGTGGAAATTATACTTTAGAACAAAGACAATACAAACAAAACGAAACCTACACATTATATCCAAATTCACAATATGGCGCGGCATACGACACAAAAATGCCCGGGAATGGCGTAAATCCAGGTCAAGTACCATGGAATCAACTTTCAAACAACGCGCCAGACATTGAATCATTTTTATTTGGAATTAACTCAACTAATTTAGTAAATCCCGCTGGACCCTTATATCCCGAATTAAAGACTCTAGAAACGGCAAATTTTTTTGAGAAAGGACCCACGTTAATACCCGAGCCATTGACTGTTGAAAAAAAACAACGCCCATTTCCAGCTCCTTAATTTAGACTTAAATTTGTAGTAATATTATTTTTAAAATATGTGCCATTTTTATATGAGCAATATAAATTCAAATAACATTACTAGTCAAAATATTACAACAACAAATTTAAATGTAACAAATATAAATGGCGTGCCAATATCAACAATCATCGGAGGTTATTACCCTTGTCCTTCTTGTAGCAACGGAGAATGCGATCCTGATATAGGATGCGACCAATGCAATGGGTGCGCTGATTTTGTTCCCGACGATTGCGATTGTTATTCACCGCCGTGCTCTGGAGGAGCTGGATCTGGGTCTACCGGGCCAACTGGCGCTACTGGGGCAACTGGCGCTCAGGGTCCAGCCGGGTTTTCAACTGGGTTAGTTTATTATTTTAATAACGATATTTCAGGAAATCCCCCAATATATAAAGATTTAAATCGTATACTCAGCACAAATGGAGGTGTCTCAACCACTGTTACAAAAACTGTTACTCCAAATGCAACATCTTTATTTCAAACATTTATTACACCAGTTGGAGATCCAAATACAACAACTATACCATCTGGAAATTGGAATTACCAAATTTATGCAAACGTTGACGCGGGAACAACCTCTGCGTATTTATTTTTTAAAGCATATATATATCGTTTGGATACATCTAGAACATTAATTTCAACTAGCGCAAATTCGTTGATTGTAACAAATATGGCACCAACATTGTATTTAGTATCGGGGCCGGTTATGGCGCAAACCATATTATCCACAGATAGAATATTAATAGAGGTTTATGGTGGTAATATGAGCGCTATTTTAAGCAAAACGATTACGTTCTCTTTTAACGATGCTACTATAGGACA
>Ga0209188_1003908_pt1 | contig 10026 bp, 8 predicted proteins | sample C_130625_EF_Meta_FD_187307 | JGI IMG/M metagenome (GOLD analysis project Ga0209188, IMG submission 187307) | Freshwater microbial communities from Lake Croche, Canada to study carbon cycling - C_130625_EF_MetaG (SPAdes) (version 2) | ecosystem: Environmental > Aquatic > Freshwater > Lake | place...
CGTTACCTGACCCAAGAGAGAATCAGTTCAGGGGCAACCGCAATTAAGCGGCTAGTGCGAAACGTTCGTCGTTTGCAGTTATTACATTCCCATTGATTTACGAGATAACGGGTCCTCGGTATGCCCTTCATGCTTCGCAATCCACGTCGAAACCAAGTCGGTCCCATGAAAGCTTTACATTAGATGGTCTACTATTTTAACTTTTATTGAATAAAAAGGATACTAGTAAGGTCTTTTGGCTCGTACACAATAAAATCAGCATCCCAGGACTGGGGTGGTTGATGATCTCCACAATAACCATAAGCCGCTGCAATGGTTTTCATGCCAGCGGCTTTACCTGCTTGTACATCTCTTAAATCATCACCAATATAGACCGCACTTGATGCCACTACCTGTTTTTGCGAAACAGCCAACAGAATCGGGGCAGGGTGAGGTTTAGCAAAAGGGGTAGTATCACCACTCACAATGACATTGGTTCTTTGATCAAGCCCCAAGCTTTTAACCAGAGGCAGTGTAAAGCGTTCATGCTTATTGGTCACAATCCCCCAAGGAACCTGATGTTCATCTAATAAGTCTAGGAGTTCATTCATACTCGGAAAAAGATCAGTATGAACATGGATGGCCTGCTCATAATTAGATAAAAATTCTTCTTTGAGTGTTTCAAAACGATGATCTTCGACACCAACACCAAAAGCAGCATGAATCATTCCTCTAGCACCAGAAGAAGCTAAATGACGCATCACCTGCATTGGCAAAGGCGGCATTTGACGATCAATCAGCATCTTATTAGCAGCAGCTGCTAAATCAGGAGCCGTATCAGCCAGAGTGCCATCTAAATCAAAAAAAACACTTTTAAATTGTGGACGCATGATTAGAGAGGCTTTTTAACAGCAAACATGTAATTGACATCTACATTTGGGCCTAAGGAATACTTATCAAGTATAGGGTTGAAATGTAAGCCCATCATATCGACAACATCTAAGCCTGCATCTCGAATAAATCCTGAAAGTTCTGACGGTTTAATGAATTTTGCATATTCATGAGTGCCGCGTGGTAACAATTTTAGGATGTATTCAGCGCCGATGATCGCCATGACATAGGACTTAGGGTTTCGATTAAGAGTGCTAAAAAAGAGCGTAGCTCCAGGTTTTGCTAATTGGGCACATGCTTGAACGATGGACCTAGGATCAGGGACATGCTCGAGCATCTCCATGCAGGTAATGACATCGTATTGTGCAGGTTCTTTTACAGCTAAGTCTTCGGCGCTGATGAGTTCATACTCGACTGACATATTCGTTTCGAGGGCATGTAATTTCGCAACCTGAAGGGCTTTTTTAGAAAGGTCAATACCTTTTGCCTGCGCACCAGAAGCGGCTAATGATTCTGTCAAAATGCCTCCGCCACATCCAATATCCAGTACCTGTTGGTTTTCAAGAGAGCAGTGTTCTTTGATCCAATTCAGGCGAAGCGGGTTGATTGCATGTAAAGGTTTGAATTCACTGGTTTTGTCCCACCAACGGCTAGCTAATTCACTAAATTTATCTATTTCGGATTGGTCGATGTTTTCTGTAGTCATATTTAGTAAGGTGATTGATTGCAATGCAAAACATGATTATCCAATAAAAAAAGCCCGGTTGCCCGGGCTTTCTCATAAGCTAGGAAGCTTATTGTTTTTTCGTACCAACAACTTCGATTACTGAGCGGCGATTTAATGCACGGCCAACTGCAGTTTTGTTGTCACCAACTGGCTCAGCATATGCCTTACCTTCAGTGTAAACACGGCTTGCTTCGATACCATTTTTCGTCAAATAAGCTTTTACAGCTTCAGCACGACGTAATGATAACTTCTTGTTGTAGTCTAAAGTACCGATGCTATCAGTGAAACCGACAACGATGATAACTTCAACAGTAACATCTTTGAGTTTTTGAACTAAACCATCTAACTTCTGAATACCTTCTGGCTTTAAAGTTGACTTATCGAAGTCAAACAATGCATCAGCCAATAAAGTTACTTTTGAGCTTGTTGCAACAGGAGCTACAGGAGCAGCAGCAGGAGCAGCAGCTTTAGGAGCTGGCTTAATTGCGCCGTCACACTCTTGAGCGGCAGTGGCAGGAGTCCAGTTATTGTCTCTCCAGCAAAGTGTGGAGTCAGCGCCTGAACGAACGTAAGTAGTTCCTGCACCAGATGCCCAGTTATCAACGGTTGTTTGTTGTGCTTGTGCAAAACCAAAAGAAGCCATTAATGCAACAGCTGCTAATAGTGAACGGTTTGATTTAGTCATTTTTTTTCCTCATTAAATCAGTGAATTAAGCGTGTCTCTACAAAGAGTAATATTACTGAAATCTATTATATCAACTTATTAATACAGTACAAGTGAAGTTGTCAATAGTGTTGTTATTGGGGTAAACGTGAAATTGCTAGACCTCGCTTCTCACATGATAAAATATATAAATGGAACAAGCCGCTAAAGAAACAATACCCGTATCACTAGAAGATGAAATGCGGCGGTCCTATTTGGACTACGCAATGAGCGTCATAGTAGGACGCGCACTCCCAGATGCTAGAGATGGATTAAAACCCGTTCATCGCAGGGTGTTATTTGCTATGCATGAGCTCAATAACGACTGGAATAGGGCTTATAAGAAGTCTGCTCGTATTGTGGGTGACGTGATTGGTAAATATCACCCCCACGGTGATACAGCTGTCTACGACACGATTGTTCGTATGGCGCAGGACTTCTCTTTGCGTTATATGTTGGTGGATGGTCAAGGAAACTTTGGATCTGTTGACGGTGATAATGCTGCTGCGATGCGATATACCGAAATTCGTTTAGCAAAGATTGCTCACGAGTTATTAGCTGATATTGAGAAGGAAACCGTCGATTTTGGTCCTAACTACGATGGTAGCGAGCAAGAACCCTTAATTCTCCCGGCAAAAATACCTAATTTATTGATTAATGGCTCTTCTGGTATTGCAGTGGGTATGGCAACGAACATACCACCGCATAATATTGACGAAGTTATTAGTGCATGTATCTTTTTATTAGAAAACCCTGAATGTGACATCGAGGAGCTTATTAACTTAGTTCCTGCTCCAGATTTTCCGACAGGTGGCACGATTTACGGCATTCAAGGAGTTCGCGAGGGTTATAGAACTGGCCGTGGTCGAGTCATTATGCGTGCCAAAACGCATTTTGAAGATATGGAAAAAGGTCAGCGTCAATCGATTATTGTTGATGAATTGCCATATCAGGTTAACAAAAAGAACCTTCTTGAGCGAATTGCCGAGTTGGTGATTGAGAAAAAAGTTGAGGGTATCTCGGATATTCGCGACGAATCTGATAAATCAGGTATGCGTGTAGTGATCGAACTCAAGCGCGGTGAAGTACCTGAAGTTGTGCTGAATAATCTCTATAAAAATACCCAATTACAAGATAATTTTGGTATGAATATGGTGGCTTTGGTCGATAACCAGCCCCGTTTACTCAATTTAAAACAATTATTAGAGTGTTTCTTACGGCATCGTCGTGAAGTCGTCACAAGAAGAACACTATTTGAGTTAAGAAAAGCCCGAGATCGTGGCCATGTCCTGGAAGGTTTGGCAGTTGCTTTAGCGAATATTGATGAATTTATCGCACTTATTAAAGCTGCCCCAACACCGCCAGAAGCGAAAAAAGAGTTGCTTTTAAGAACTTGGGACTCAAGTGTTGTGCGGGAAATGTTAACCCGTGCGGCGATGGAAACACAGGGCGGCACTGCTGCATACCGACCAGATCGTTTGCCGGCTAATTTAGGCTTACAAGCGGATGGTTTATATCGTTTATCAGAAGATCAAGCTCAAGAAATCTTGCAAATGCGCTTACAGCGCTTAACAGGTCTTGAGCAAGACAAGATTGTCGACGAATACAAAGAAGTTATGGCAGAGATTTCTGACTTACTTGATTTGTTAGCCAGGCCTGATCGTGTTACTGAAGTGATTCGTTCCGAGTTATTGGATTCGAAAAAAGAGTTTGGCCAAGAAGGTTCTGATAATGGACGTCGTTCGATCATTGAGATGAATGCGACGGAACTCTTTACAGAAGATCTTATAACGCCGCAAGATCTCGTGGTGACCTTATCAAATACAGGTTACATGAAGAGCCAGCCGTTAACGGAATACAAAGCACAAAAACGGGGTGGTCGAGGAAAATCAGCAACGACGACCAAAGATGAAGATTGGATATCAACGCTCTTCGTCGCCAATACTCACGACACAATCCTTTGTTTCTCAGATCGAGGACGTTTGTATTGGTTAAAAGTATGGGAAGTACCTGCTGGAAGTCGTACTTCAAGAGGTAAACCGATTATTAATATGTTCCCCCTTGAGCCGAATGAAAAAATTACAACGATTTTGCCTATAAAAGGTTATGTTGAGAATCAATATGTCTTTATGGCGACACGTTTTGGCGTAGTTAAAAAATCCCGCTTAAGTGATTTCTCTAATCCACGTAAAGCTGGAATCATCGCGGTTGATTTAGATGAAGGCGATATTTTGGTAGGAGCCGCCATTACCCATGGTAATGAAGATGTGATGTTATTTTCTGATGCAGGTAAAGCGGTACGCTTTGATGAAAACGATGTCAGACCAATGGGTAGGACTGCAAGAGGTGTGCGCGGTATGAACTTAGCGCCAGGACAAGAAGTCATTGCTATGTTGGTTGCACCGAATGAAGCTGAAGCTGAGATTTTGGCGCAAGCCGGAACTTTACCAAGTGTATTAACCGCTACTGAAAATGGTTATGGTAAACGAACTTCTTTATCTGAGTACACCCGCCATGGTCGTGGAACGAAAGGTATGATTGCCATTCAAACCACCGAACGGAATGGCAAGTTAGTTGCCGCCTCACTCGTGACAGAAGTTGATCAGATCATGTTAATCACGACTGGCGGTATTTTAGTCAGGACGAGAGTTTCTGAGATTCGAGAAATGGGTAGATCCACACAAGGCGTCACCCTCATTAATGTAGATTCAGGTACAGTGTTATCTGGATTACAACGAATTGCCGAAAGTGAAGATGACGACATTGACGACGAAGACTCTGCTGGTGACGAAGTACCAACAGTTAGTGAATAATTTGATAACTCGCTAACACTTGCTGGGTCATATTTATGCCATTCGAACATCGTATATACAACTTCGCACCAGGTCCTGCAACTCTTCCTGAGGAAGTGCTAGAAGCTGCGGGCAAAGATATGTTGTTATGGCAAGGCTTGGGAGCTGGGGTGATGGAGGTCAGTCACCGCAGCCAGGCGTTCATGAATTGCTATCAAGACGCTTTGCAAAATCTTACGGATTTAATGCAGATACCCTCAAACTACAAAGTATTGTTTTTGCAAGGTGGAGCGATTGGTCAAAATGCCGCGATTCCAATGAATCTGATGAAGCTTGCCAAATCAGGACCACAGGCCGATTTTATTGTTTCTGGTGTCTGGACCCAAAAATCTGTTGTAGAAGCGAGCAAATACGGCACTGCCCGAATTGCAGCAACCAGTAAAGAGCAACATTTTTATTGTGTCCCGCCAAGATCCTCTTGGGATTTATCACCAGATTCTGCCTATGTGCACATTTGTGAGAACGAGACCGTTGGTGGAGTTGAGTTTCCTCAAACTCCGGATGTTGGAAACATTCCCTTAGTCGCAGACATTTCTAGCAACATACTTTCCCGAGAAATTGATGTGAGTCGTTATGGTGTCTTGTTTGCTGGAGCACAGAAGAATATTGGACCGGCAGGTGTCACGATTGTGATTGTGCGAGAAGATCTGATAGGTCATGCCATGCCAATTACCCCCACGATTTGGGATTGGCAAATTCAAGCTAAAAATGATTCCATGATTAATACTCCAGCCACATTTGCCATTTACATGGCAGGTGAAGTATTTAAATGGTTAAAAAAATCTGGTGGCGTTGCTCAGATGGAAAAACTCAATCAACAAAAATCACAGCTTTTATATGAAGTACTTGATCAAAGCTCTCTGTATGAAGGACGTGTTCATAAAGATTCACGATCAAGGATGAACGTCACCTTTTATTTGCGAGATGAATCCTTATTTGATGCCTTCTTAAAGCAGGCAAGTGATGCAGGCATGACTGGTTTAAAAGGGCATAAGAGTGTTGGCGGCATGCGCGCAAGTATTTACAATGCCATGCCACTAGAAGGTGTGCAGCGCTTAGCGCAGTTTATGCGTGAATTCGAGAGGAAGGCGTAATGTCTGATGAAGCAAAACGTCTAGAACCATTACGCCAGAAAATTGACGAAGTGGATCGTGCTCTTTTGGATTTACTTGCCAAACGCGCGCAGCTTGCTTTAGATGTAGGGCATGTCAAACAAGAATTTGGTTCAGTTGTGTACCGACCTGAGCGTGAACAACAGGTTTTAGATAAAGTCGCCACCAATAATCCAGGGCCTCTCAAGAGCGAAGGTGTGCAAGCTATTTGGCGCGAGATTATGTCGGCCTGTCGTGCTATCGAAGGTGATATGAAAATTGCTTATTTGGGACCTGCTGGCACATTTTCTGAAGCCGCTACCCTGCAATTTTTTGGTCACTCCGTAGAGTTGCAACCATTGGCTACTTTAGACCAAGTTTTTCGTTCAGTTGAGACAGGTCAAAGTCAGTATGGTGTGGTGCCAATTGAAAATTCCTCAGAGGGTGCTATCTCAAGAACCTTAGATTTATTACTTGAATCTTCTCTCTTGATAACTGGTGAGATATCGATTCCGATTACGCATACCCTGATGAGTCATTCAGGTCATTTAGAAGGTGTGACGCACGTTTTAGCGCACCCTCAAGCTTTGGCACAATGCCAACACTGGTTAACGCAACATGCACCAAGTTTACATCGTGAAGCTATCAGTAGTAACGCTCAGGCGGCTGTGGACGCATCGAAGAATCCCCAATATGCAGCCATAGCGAGCGCTACTGCAGCCAATACCTATGGTTTAAAAATTATCCAAGAAGGTATTCAGGATGATGCGCATAACCGCACTCGATTTGTAGTGATTGGTCATCACATGGCGAGTAAAACGAACAGCGATCAAACATCCTTGATTCTTTCAGTAAAAAATGAAGCGGGTGCTGTTTATAAATTACTTGAGCCATTTGCAAAGCATGGCGTATCGATGACGCGATTTGAGTCTAGACCTGCTAGAAAAGGTACTTGGGAATATCATTTTTATATCGATATAGAAGGACATCAAGAAGATGCGAATGTGTCTGCAGCGCTGCAGACATTGAAAAGCATTACCGCTTTTTATAAATGTTTAGGATCATATCCAAGAAGTCGTCATCAATGAATACAAAGAAAACAAGTCAATTTGGGCTAGAGCAAGTCAAGAATATTGCGCCCTATGTTGGTGGCAGGCCCATTAGTGAAGTGGCACGTCAATTTGGTTTAGTAGAGGACCAGATTGTGAAGTTGGCCTCGAATGAAAACCCCCTTGGCATCCCCGAATCGGCTAAAGCAGCCATGATGGCCGTCATGCATGATTTAGGACGTTATCCCGACTCCAATGGCTTTGAGCTCAAACAAGTTTTAGCGAAAAAGAATCAAGTGCCTGACAATTGGATTACGCTTGGCAATGGCAGTAATGATATTTTAGAACTTGCAACACGGTCTGTTGCGCAAATGGGCAGTGAAATTATTTTCTCTAAGCATGCGTTTGCCGTATATCCACTAGCAACTCAAGCGGTTGGTGCAAAAGCGATTGTGATTGATCCAACACCCGAAGATTTAGGCCATGACTTGGTAGCCATGCTCGCAGCGATTACAGAAAATACTAAACTTATATTTGTAGCGAATCCGAATAATCCGACAGGGAGTTTTATACCTGGCCAAAAAATTGAACAATTCCTCAGTCAAGTACCGAGTCACATTGTCGTAGTTTTGGATGAAGCATATAACGAATACCTTAAGCCAGAGCAACAGTATGATGCCATTGCGATGGTACGAAATTATCCTAATTTAATTGTTTCGCGCAGTTTTTCTAAAGCATATGGATTGGCTGGGTTGCGATTGGGATATGCAGTTTCTCAAGAAGAATTAACTGATTTAATGAATCGTATTCGCCAGCCCTTTAACGTCAATTCTCTAGCTCAAGCAGCAGCGATTGCAGCGCTTCAAGATACTGAATTTTTGGAGCGAGGTGCCAAGTTAAATCAGGCAGGTTATGAACAACTAACGCAAGCATTCGAGCAAATGCATTTGCATTATTTGCCATCGGCAGGCAATTTTATTCTTGTACAAGTTGGCGAAGATGATCAAGCAGGAACAAGAGTTAATCTCGAGTTACTCAAACAAGGGGTGATTGTTCGCCCGGTAGATAACTATGGGTTGCCTAAGTTTTTGCGTGTATCGATTGGGTTGCCACAGGAGAATGCCGCATTCTTAGTAGCTCTCAAAAAAGCTCTTCATCAATAAACCACTGAGAGGCCAGCTTTGAATACCTCCTTAACTGCTTCTATTTTTCCGACTGTTGGTATCGTTGGAGTAGGGCTGATTGGTGGTTCATTAGGCCTTGCCTTAAAAAAAGCAGGATTGACTAACAAGGTTCTTGGTGTTGGAAGAACAAAGTCCAATCTTGAAGTCGCCAAAGAGCTTGGACAAATTGACGCGATTGTGGACTTGCCAACACTTGCAAAAGAAAGCGATTTAATTATTCTTTGCGTTCCCGTTGCGCAGACCAAAGAAGTCTTAACAGCAATTCATCCCCATTTAAATAAAGATAAATTAGTCATTGATGTCGGAAGTACAAAAATGGATGTTGTTGCTTGCGCAAAAGAAGTTTTAGGTGAGCAGGTTGCGCAGTTTATTCCTTGTCATCCGATTGCGGGTGGAGCACAGCATGGCGCGGTTGCGGCCAAAGTTGATTTATTTGCCAATAAACAAATCATGATTTGTCCACTCCTTGAGAATCAACCCGCCGATGTCCTGCGTATCCAAGATACTTGGCAGGCGATTGGGGCTCAGGTATATAAAATGTCTGCTCTAGAACATGATCATATTTTTGCAGCGGTTTCGCATTTGCCGCATGTTCTTTCTTATGCACTGATGTTACAGATTGCTAATGCAGAAGATGCACAAAAGAAATTTGTGCATGCAGGAGCTGGATTTCGGGACTTCACACGCATTGCAGGATCGAGTCCTGAAATGTGGACAGATATTTCACTAGCGAATAAAGATGCGATTCTCAAAGAGTTAGATGCCTATCTTTTAATTCTAGGCAGAATGAAAATTGCCATGCAAAATAACGATGCAGCAGCACTACAAAAAATGTTTCAAATTGCGAGCGACTCACGCAATGAGTGGCAAGGCTAATATGTCTTCCAAAGCCTTACTGATTTCCCCAACGGTATCTGCTAAAGGCGAGATTCAATTACCTGGATCGAAAAGTATTTCAAATCGCGTTTTACTCTTGAGTGCTTTAGCTAAAGGGACAACTACATTACAAGGTTTACTCGATGCAGATGATACCCGTGTCATGCGCGATGCTTTGGCTAAGTTGGGTGTGTCGATGAAGACTTACTCAAAAAATAATGAAGAGCTCATTGAAGTCACAGGACAAGATGGCAAGTTTGCGCAGATCAGCGCTGATTTATTTATGGGTAATGCTGGTACAGCCATTCGGCCCTTAACTGCGGCATTAGCCATTTTAGGTGGTGAATATCATCTGCACGGCGTACCTCGGATGCATGAAAGACCCATTGCCGATCTCGTAGAGGGTTTGCTGGGCATTGGTGCCAAAATTGACTATCTTGGTACAACTGGGTATCCCCCGATCCAAATTCATGCGGGACAAATACGCAGTGATCAAGTGGTTCAAGTTCGAGGTGATGTTTCGAGTCAATACTTAACCGCATTACTCATGGCGCTGCCATTACTTCGATCACCTAAGCCCATCAGAATAGAAGTGATTGGTGAGTTGATTTCCAAACCCTATATCGAGATCACAACCAACTTAATGGGTAAATTTGGCGTGCAGGTACATAACG
>Ga0209188_1003913_pt1 | contig 10015 bp, 8 predicted proteins | sample C_130625_EF_Meta_FD_187307 | JGI IMG/M metagenome (GOLD analysis project Ga0209188, IMG submission 187307) | Freshwater microbial communities from Lake Croche, Canada to study carbon cycling - C_130625_EF_MetaG (SPAdes) (version 2) | ecosystem: Environmental > Aquatic > Freshwater > Lake | place...
AGTCGCTCGTCTTGAACAAGCGATTGCAAAAGTAAAAATCAACTAAGAGTTCTCCCCGTGAAACAAACTTCAGTACTCCGCTGGTTTGACGAAAATAAGCGTGATTTACCTTGGCGCAATACATCACCTTGGGGGGTCATGGTGAGTGAATACATGCTTCAACAAACACCTGTGAACCGAGTTCTACCAATTTGGAGTGAGTGGCTCACTCGTTGGCCTACACCGCAAGACTTAGCGGTAGCGAAGAAGAGTGATGTCATCAAAGCATGGGGGCGTTTGGGCTATCCCCGCCGCGCACTTCGGTTACATGAAGCAGCGGGAGTTATTGCAAAGAAGTTTGGGAACCAAGTCCCTAGAGCGATCGAAGATCTTCAATCACTTCCAGGAGTTGGAGATTACACGGCAGCAGCAATTGCTGCTTTTGCATATAACGAGTCATCTCTTGTTTTAGATGTGAACATTCGTAGACTATTTGCTCGAGCAATTGACGGTGATCAATTTGCATCAGCAGCCCCCAGCAAGATCGAACGAAAGCTTCGCTTTGAATTAATCCCGAGTGGTGGTGCTAAATGGGCAGCCGCAACAATGGAATTAGGTGCACTCATCTGCACTGCGCGGAATCCAACCTGCGATAAATGTCCTCTCAAGAAGGAATGCTTATGGCGTGAAAAAGGCTATCCGCAATCAGAGGTGAAAAGAAAGTCACAGGGATGGGTAGGAACTGACCGCCAATGTCGTGGGGTTATTGTGCAGGCCCTTAGAGAGAATCGAAAGCAAACTAAAATTGCACTTAACAAACTTTGGCATGATGAAATACAAGTGGAATTAGCCCTGAAAACACTACTTGCCGATGGCCTCATTGAGGCAACCGGCAAGAGTTATCAATTACCTAATTAGTTAGAAGTTGGTGCGCCTTCTAGATCGCCAGGAGTATCTGGCATCTCAGACTTAACGACACCCTTGAAAGTAAAGGTTTCTGTTTCGCCCTCTACAGCAACATCAACGAGAGTGATTTCACCTGGCTTTACATCGCCAAACAAAATCTTCTCAGAAAGTACATCTTCGATCTCACGTTGGATTGTGCGACGAAGTGGACGCGCTCCTAGTAACGGATCATAACCACGCTTTGCAAGCAGTGCCTTGGCAGCAGATGTGAGCTCAATGCCCATATCTTTCGCACGAAGGCGCTCATCCAAGTTAGCGATCATGAGATCAACAATTTGAACAATTTCATCCTCAGATAGTTGATGGAAGACAACAACTTCATCAATACGGTTAAGGAATTCAGGACGGAAATGATTCTTAAGCTCATCGGCAACCTTTGCCTTCATGCGCTCATAGTTTCCAAGTGCATCATCTGCATTGTGGAACCCAAGACCAAGGCTCTTTGAAATATCACGTGTTCCAAGGTTTGTGGTCATGATGATCACGGTGTTCTTGAAATCAACTACACGTCCTTGGGCGTCGGTTAGACGTCCATCTTCTAGTACTTGAAGAAGTGAGTTGAAAATATCTGGGTGAGCTTTTTCAATTTCATCAAAAAGCACAACAGAGAATGGCTTACGACGCACTTTCTCAGTGAGTTGTCCACCTTCGTCATATCCAACATATCCAGGAGGTGCACCAAAGAGGCGCGAAGCTGTGTGCTTCTCTGAATACTCAGACATATCAAGTTGGATAAGTGCATCTTGATCACCAAATAAGAAGGCAGCTAGTGTGCGAGAAAGTTCAGTCTTTCCAACACCAGAAGGACCGGCAAAAATAAATGATCCACCCGGACGTTTTGGATCTTTAAGGCCAGCGCGTGTACGACGAATTGCTTGAGACAAAGCCTTGATCGCTTGGTTTTGCCCAATAACACGTTTGTGTAATTCATCTTCCATGCGAAGTAGACGTGCTGTCTCTTCTTCGGTCAACTTGAATACTGGAATTCCAGTTGAATGTGAAAGAACTTCAGCAATGAGCTCTTCATCCACTTCAGCGACGACATCTAGATCGCCAGCCTTCCAAGACTTTTCGCGTTCAGCTTTCTCGGTAATCAGCGACTTTTCTTTGTCGCGAAGTGCAGCAGCTTTTTCGAAATCTTGACCATCAATGGCAGATTCCTTCTCTTTGCGGGCAGCAGCAATTTTGTCATCGAATTCGCGAAGCTCAGGAGGCGCAGTCATACGACGAATCCGCAGACGTGAACCTGCTTCATCAATCAGATCGATCGCCTTATCTGGCAAGAAACGATCTGCAACATATCGATCTGCAAGTGTTGCTGCAGAAACTAGCGCTGCATCAGAAATGGAGACTTTATGGTGAGACTCATAACGATCACGAAGTCCCTTAAGAATTTCAATTGTGTGCGGCAATGATGGCTCGGCAACCTGAATAGGTTGGAAACGGCGCTCAAGTGCAGCATCCTTTTCAAGATGCTTGCGATATTCATCGAGAGTAGTTGCGCCAATTGTCTGGAGTTCACCACGAGCGAGCATTGGCTTCAAAATGCTTGCAGCATCGATAGCTCCTTCTGCTGCTCCGGCGCCGACAAGCGTATGGATCTCGTCAATGAATAGAACGATATCTCCGCGCGTACGGATCTCTTTAAGTACTTTCTTTAAACGCTCTTCAAAGTCTCCACGGTAGCGGCTACCTGCGACAAGCGCACCGAGATCAAGTGAGTAAAGCTGCTTGTCACGAAGTGTTTCAGGAATATCGCCCTTAACAATCGCTTGGGCCAAGCCCTCAACAATTGCAGTCTTGCCAACACCAGGTTCTCCAATAAGAACTGGGTTGTTCTTCGTGCGACGTGAAAGAACTTGCATCACACGTTCAATTTCTTTTTCACGGCCAATAACCGGATCAAGCTTTCCCTCACGGGCAGCTTGTGTCAGATTGCGTCCGAATTGATCAAGCACAAGTGAAGTTGAAGGAGTTCCTTCTGCAGGGCCACCAGAAGCAACTGCTTCTTTTCCTTGATAACCAGAGAGCAATTGAATAACTTGTTGGCGCACACGATTGAGATCTGCACCCAACTTAACAAGTACTTGAGCAGCAACACCCTCACCTTCACGGATAAGTCCAAGAAGAATGTGCTCAGTTCCAATGTAATTATGTCCAAGTTGGAGCGCCTCACGAAGTGAAAGCTCTAAAACTTTTTTAGCACGTGGTGTAAATGGGATGTGACCAGAAGGTGCTTGTTGGCCTTGTCCAATGATTTCTTCAACTTGAGAACGTACTGCTTCAAGTGAAATACCTAGAGCTTCGAGTCCCTTTGCGGCAACCCCTTCACCTTCGTGGATGAGTCCAAGAAGAATGTGTTCAGTGCCGATGTAGTTGTGATTGAGCATGCGGGCTTCTTCTTGCGCCAGCACAACAACACGGCGAGCTCGATCAGTAAACCGCTCGAACATCAGGCACCTCTTTCTTGGGCTTTATTCTCTAGGTCTAGCCTACCCATAACGCTTAATGTCCTCTATTTATGCCCATTTATGCCGTAAAAATTGGGTAAATCTAGGGGGATTTAAAGTATCCGCAACATACGGGTATTTCCCAGGGTATTTGGCTTTACCCGCTCTAAATCTAGGAACTCAGCAACACCCTCATCATAAGAGCGCAGTAGCTGTTGATAAACCTCTGGGGAGACGGGAGTTCCCTCTATAACCTCAAAGCCGTTACGGGAAAAGAAATCAATTTCAAAAGTGAGGCAATAAATTCTTGCAACACCAATTTCTTTTGCTTTGTTAACAATTTTTTCAATAATCGCATTTCCAACACCCTGGCCACGCATCTTTTCGAGAACGGCAACCGTACGAACTTCTGCCAAATCTTCCCAGAGAACGTGTAGCGCTCCACACCCAACGATTTCACCATCGAATTCTGCAACGGTAAATTCCTGAACTGTTTCGTAAAGGGTGACCGTTTCCTTCGAAAGCAATCGTCCCCCGCTGACATTTGCATCAACAATTTGTCGGATAGCTTTTATGTCTGAAGTCTTAGCAGGACGGATCAGAACCGTCATGACTCCTCCGGTTTTACTAGGGGGAACAAAATGGTTTCGCGGATTCCAAGACCAGTAAGTGCCATCAGCAAACGGTCAACGCCCATGCCCATTCCACCCATTGGCGGAACTCCGTATTCCATCGCTCTTAAGAAGTCTTCATCAAGATTCATTGCTTCAACATCACCCTTTGCGCCGAGTGCGGCTTGCTCAATTAATCGCTCGCGTTGGATCACCGGATCAATAAGTTCTGAATAACCTGTTGCTAATTCGAACCCTTCAACATAAAGATCCCACTTTTCAACCAATCCAGGAATTGTGCGGTGCCCACGAACTAATGGAGACGTGTCAACTGGGTACCCTTTAACAAAAATTGGTTCGTTTAATTTGCCTTCACATACATGCTCGAAGATTTCTTCTGCGAGTTTGCCTGTAACCCATTTAGGATCGACTTTTATCCCTAGTTTTTCAGCAATTTTCTTCAAATCCGCTAGTGAAGTTTGTGGAGTAACACTCTCCCCAACCCCATCAGAAATAAGATCAAATAAATTTGCCTCACGCCACTTACCGCCAAGGTTTACTTCTCGGCCATCATGATGGCGTACTACATGAGACCCAAACACAGCTTCAGCTGCTTCTTGAATTAAATCTTGTGTGAGTTTGGCGATTGTGTTCCAGTCGCCATACGCCTGATAACTCTCGATCATTGCAAACTCAGGTGAGTGGCTGGAGTCAGCGCCTTCATTACGGAAGTTACGGTTAATCTCAAAAACACGCTCAATTCCACCTACGACGCAACGCTTTAAGAATAGCTCTGGGGCTATTCGGAGGAATAAATCCATGTCATATGCGTTGCTACGAGTTTTAAATGGGCGGGCTGTTGCACCGCCATGCATAACCTGAAGCATAGGAGTTTCAACTTCAATAAAATCTCTTCTAGAAAAAGAATCACGCAAAGACTTCATTACCTGTGGACGAAGTCGCGCATTGCTTCTTGCTTCTGGCCGCACAATGAGGTCCACGTAACGCATGCGAACTCGTGTTTCCTCAGATAGAGGTTTGTGATCAACAGGTAGCGGTCGAAGGGACTTTGCTGCAAGTTTCCATGAGGAAGCTAATATAGATAGCTCTCCGCGCTTTGATGTGATGATCTCGCCTGTAACACTTACTAAATCACCTAAATCAATATCACTCTTCCACAATTCAAGGGATTCTTCTCCAACTTTATCCAGTGAAAACATTGCTTGAAGTTCAGTGCCATCACCTTCACGCAATGTCGCAAAACATAGCTTGCCGGTATCCCGCTTGAAAATAACTCTGCCAGATAAACTTTCTATGACTCCAGTTGCGACATCAATAGCAAGATCCGCGTACTTTTCACGGACTTCTTTGAGACTCGCAGTACGAGCAACTTCTACAGGATATGCCTCATCCCCACGAGCCAGAATTGCTGACCGCTTTTCACGGCGAATTCGCAGCTGCTCGGGTAGGTCATCCTCTGGAATTTGATCGCTCATAATTAGGTAACCCTATCGGCTCGTTATTGCCTATTGCGATCAAAAACCATGGCAAGACCAAGCAAGGTTAGATCTGGTTCGTGTTCATCGATCGTTTCAGCAATACCCATGACCAAGGGAGCTAACCCTCCTGTCGCGATCACTGTTGTTGGTCCTGCATCTGGATAGAGAACTTCGAGTTCCTCGATTATTCGATTTACCAAACCATCTACCTGCCCAGCAAAACCATAGATGGTGCCGGACTGAAGAGCTTCAACAGTGTTCTTACCAATAACTGATTTTGGCTTTACTAACTCAACTTTACGTAGCTGAGCAGCGCGTGCCGCTAGTGCTTCGACCGATATCTCAATTCCAGGAGCAAGAGCTCCACCAAGAAATTCACCTTTGGGGGAAACCACATCAAGATTTGTTGAAGTACCAAAATCAACAACGATGCATGGACCATGAGAGCCAAACAAGGCATGTGCTGCAAGAGTATTAACAATGCGATCTGCGCCAATTTCTTTAGGATTATCGACAAGCAGTGGAACGCCTGTTTTAATTCCGGGTTCAACAATTGTTACTGGAATGTGGTCAAAGTAACTCTTTACCATTTGACGAATTTCCCGCAAAACTGCAGGAACTGTTGAGCAAATCGATAGACCATCAATCTCGTGCCCCTCGATCAAAGATTTGTATTGCAGCCATAACTCATCTGCCGTATCTCTTGGATCAGTTTTTACTCGCCAAGAACGTGTCAGTTTATCCGCATTAAAAAGTCCAAGGACAGTGTTTGTATTTCCTACATCGATTGCTAATAACACCTATAGCTCCATTCTTAGATCTAAACCAATGTCGAGTGCTTGGGCTGAATGAGTAAGTGCTCCCACCGCTAAGTAATCAACTCCAGTTTGTGCATACGCCAACGCATTATCAAGTGAAAGACCACCTGAAGCTTCTAGTTTTGATTTACCTTGAACAATTCCAACCGCTTCTTTGCACTGGGCGACACTCATATTGTCTAACAGAACAAGATCAGGACTTTGGGTGAGAATTAAACTCAATTGATCCAAAGTATCAACCTCGACTTCGATAAGCATGTCTGGATACTGTGCCTTCACAGCTTTAAATGCTTCAAGTACTCCTCCAGCGGCAAGAATGTGATTATCTTTAATGAGCACAGACTCTGATAGAGACATGCGGTGGTTTTCTCCGCCGCCCATTCGGACCGCTTCTTTTTCTAATTCGCGCCATCCAGGGGTCGTCTTGCGAGTGTCTCGAACTATGCAATTTGTTCCAGATATTGCGTCGACCCAACGTCTTGTTAGCGTTGCGATACCGCTCATGTGTGTCAAAAAGTTCAATGCAGTTCGTTCCGCAAGTAGTAGTGAACGAGTGTTGCCCCGTGCTTCCAAAATTACTGTTCCAGAATCTGTTTCATGTGCACAGGTGACTGGTGCATGAATGTTCGTAATTCCCACATACTTTAGAACCTCCATTGCTGCAGGAATTCCAGCGATCACTCCTCTTTGTCTATTCACAAACTGAGCAACAGATTGTTGATTTTCAGGAATAGTTGCGTGGCTTGTGACGTCGATACCACCTGCAAGATCTTCAGCAATTGCTCGTTCAATCAGATATTTCAATCCATCATTCATGATTGGACCACTTCCGTTGTTGTTGACCATGCTCCATCAACATCCAAATGCTGCACAATGCGAGACTGCCAGGTGACTTCAACTTCTGGGAAATCACTGCGCCAATGTGACCCTCGAGATTCCTCGCGAGTTAAGGCAGATCTAACAATCGCAGTTGCAAGAAAATAAAGATTTGAAACTTCCCAAGAATTTATATCTGCAGCTTTAGTCTTCCTCTTACTCAGCTCTTCCAGCGTCAGAAGTGCTCCCGTCAAACTTTTTTCAGAGCGCATAACACCTGCCCCTTCACTCATCGAAAGTTGGAGAGGGATTCGAATAGCAGGATCAAGAAGAATTGTTTTCTCTTTCTCATTTTCATATGGTTCATGCAGCTCTGGCAGATGTTTTGCAATGTGTTCAGCGATACGTGCACCAAAGACTAATCCCTCCAGTAGAGAGTTTGAAGCCAAGCGATTAGCACCATGGGCGCCAGTGCAAGCACTCTCACCACACACATAAAGCCCCTTGATTGTGCTTTGGCCGTTGAGATCAACTAAAACGCCACCTGAAGAATAATGTGAAGCGGGTGCAACTGGAATCAATTGTTTTGTTGGGTCAATTCCATTTTCAAGACAAGAAGCATAAATTGTTGGGAAGCGTTCTTTGAAATCCTTAATAGCTGTTGCATCTAGCCAAACATGTGGAACGTTTGCCTCTTTCATTTGTGTAAATATTTCTTTAGCAACAATATCTCGCGGGGCTAGGTCAGATTGTTCATGTTTGCCCTGCATAAAGCGTTCACCTTTATGGTTGAGGAGGATTGCACCTTCACCACGTACTGCTTCACTAATAAGCGGTTGCTGCCCGCCCAAACTCATATCTCTCCACAAAACAGTTGGATGAAACTGGATGAATTCAACATCTGCAACATCCGCTCCAGCACGAAGCGCCATCGCAACACCATCACCAGTTGAAACTGCAGGATTTGTTGTTTGAGAATAAACCTGACCCAGACCCCCAGTTGCGATTACTACAGCTCTTGCGAGGGCTTGCCCAACTCCATCTCTTGAACCTTCACCAATAACGTGAACAGTCACGCCACAGACTGCGCCTGATTTAGATTTGAGGGCGTCAATAACGAGAGCATGCTCAATAATTTCGATGCCTTCATCATTTTGAACTGCTGCAAGAAGTGCACGAGAAACTTCAGCTCCCGTCGCATCTCCACCTGCGTGCAAAATTCGGTTCCTGTGGTGACCTCCTTCACGCGTAAGCGCAATTTCACCACTTTCTGCTTTATCAAAAACTGCGCCGTGAGCAATTAACTTACGTACTGCTTCTGGTCCTTCAGTTACTAATACGTTTACTGCATCTAAATCACATAAGCCTGCTCCTGCAATCAGAGTGTCACTTTTATGTTGGTCGGGTGTATCGCCCGGACCAAGTGCAGCGGCAATTCCACCTTGTGCCCATTTTGTAGAGCCCTCATCAATATTTGCTTTTGTAACAAGAAGAACTGAAAGATTTGCTGCTCGCGCGTTAAGGGCAGTTGTTAAACCTGCAACACCGGAACCAATAACAATGACATCTGCGCGCACCGTCCAACCAGGTTTACCTGCAAAAAGCTTCATGAAGGGACCGCCATCCCCATATTGTCGAGCAAACGAACCCCATCTATCCAACCGGCGATAATTGCCCTTGGATTAAGCGTGGTCGAGTCAGCAATTTCAAATGTGAATGGGTCAATCACCTCGGCATAATCCAAAGAGAACGCTGGCTCGCCAGCCAAAATCTCTCTCATCGCCTCCTTGGATCCAGAACGTAGTGCCCTAGATATAACAAGAGCCGCTTTTCGCCCCTCAGGAGTCAGAAGGGCATTGCGTGATGACAAAGCAAGACCATCTGCATCTCGAATGGTTCCACCAGTGACGATTTCTACCGGAATATGGCTTTTTAAAACCCAGTTCTTAACAATATGTAGTTGCTGAAAATCTTTTTCACCAAAAACTGCCCATCGTGGATCCACGTGTTTAAAAAGCTGATTAATAACAGTGAGGACTCCATCAAAATGGCCTGGCCTTGTAATCCCCTCAAATTTATTACCAATCTCACCAGCACTAATCTTTTTAACCTCACCGTTCTGTTTCAGATTCTCAGGATAAATTTCATCAACTGTTGGTGCCCAAATTCGGGTTGCTCCTGCTGCAAGAGCTTTCTTACTGTCAGCTTCTAAATCTCTTGGGTACTCTTCCAAATCCTTGGAATTTTCGAACTGAAGGGGGTTGATGAAGATGCTAACGACTACATTTTTAGTGAGCGTACGTGCTTGTTTGATTAATGAAATATGTCCATCATGAAGAGCGCCCATCGTAGGAACGAAGGCGATGTCATTACTGCTTACAGACATTTACTGGCTCCAGTCCTTTCCGGTACCGGGCGTGCATCTAAAAGTTTACCCTGCAATTTGTTTAAGCAACACTCCGATCTTCCCGTAGCCAGGAAGCACTGCTTGCGGATCAATTTCAACCCATGGCTCTAAAACAAAGCTTCTCTCGTGTGCCCTGGGATGAGGCAAAGTGAGTAATTCTTCCTTCATCAGAAGGTCACCATAAATTATGAGATCTAGATCTAAGGTACGCGGACCCCAACGCACTTCCCTTACTCTTCCAGCGCTGTTTTCAATGGACTGTAACTGAGTTAATAATTCAAGGGGTGGCATCTGAGTATCACCTATCAACACAGCATTAAGATAATTTGGCTGCTCTGGACCACCGACTGGAATAGTTTCATAAAACTTGGATATCGATTGGACTTCAACTGATTTGCCAATCTGAATGATTGCATCAGAAAATATCGATTTCGAGTCACCTAGGTTTGACCCAAGAGCAATTACCGTT
>Ga0209188_1003915_pt1 | contig 10014 bp, 11 predicted proteins | sample C_130625_EF_Meta_FD_187307 | JGI IMG/M metagenome (GOLD analysis project Ga0209188, IMG submission 187307) | Freshwater microbial communities from Lake Croche, Canada to study carbon cycling - C_130625_EF_MetaG (SPAdes) (version 2) | ecosystem: Environmental > Aquatic > Freshwater > Lake...
TAGTTGCGGGTCACGGTTTAGAAAGATTACGCACTGCCGGTATTGAAGTGCATTGCGGTTTACTGGAGGCGGATGCACAGGCAATAAATAGAGGCTTTATTTCTAGGATGACAAGAGGTCTTCCTTGGGTGCGTATGAAAATCGCTGCCAGTCTTGATGGAAAAACTGCTTTGCCTGATGGGCGTAGTCAGTGGATTACCGGGCCTCTTGCAAGAGCGGATGGACATCATTGGCGTGCACAAGCTTGCGCAATCGTAACTGGTGTCGGCACTGTCAAAGAAGATGACCCCTCTCTGAATGTGAGAGAAGTCGAAACAGAGCGTCAGCCCTGGAGAATTATTATTGACTCTAAGTTAGAGACTCCCTTAAGCGCCAAGATACTCAATCATTCCGACCAATCAGGCGTCATGATTATTTGTGCCGATCTAGATGCACCAGGAAATCGCGATAAGGCTAGAGCGTTTGAGACCCTCGGCGTTGAATTGATAGCTATGGCCAATTCATTTGGTAAAGTTGATATACCAAAACTCTTTTCTTATCTAGCCAAAGAGCGTGAGATGAATGAGATTCATATTGAGTCGGGCTTTAAGCTCAATGGCTCTATGCTTCGAGAAAATTGTGTAGATGAGTTATTGCTCTATTACGCTCCTTTTTTTATGGGTGAAGGTATTGGTATGGCAAATCTATCCGCTTTATCTACATTAGATATGCCCAAGGACTGGGGAGTGATTGATCAAACTCTCTTTGGCTCTGATTTGAGGCTTCGGCTCATTAAGAACTAAAATCATCTTATGTTTACTGGAATCATTACCGCTGTTGGTCAAATTGCAAGTGCTCAGCTCAAAGGTGATGGCCTACATTTGGTGGTCGAGGTGCCGGCAGGCTACTTAGATGATGTTACCTTGGGCGACAGTATTGCCATTCAGGGTGCTTGCATGACTGCGACACAATTTACAGGCAATACTTTTACTTTGGATATTTCTCGTGAGTCACTTAATAAAACCGTAGGTCTGGACAAAGTGGGTCCAGTCAATCTTGAAAAAGCCATGCGCTTAAATGATCGCTTAGGTGGTCACTTAGTTAGCGGGCATGTCGACGGTGTTGGCAAAGTAGAGCATTTTTCAGCAGTAGCCAATGATGCTTATGGCTCTTGGTTGCTCCGTATCGAGGCTCCAAAACAATTGGCACCATTCTTGGCATACAAAGGATCGATTGTGGTGAATGGTGTTTCGCTAACGGTCAACAAAACAGAAGACTCTGCAAATGCTTGTGTGCTTGACATTAATGTGATCCCGCACACATTAGAAAACACTACGCTAGGTAAGTTACAGCAGGGCGATGCGGTGAATCTTGAGGTGGATTTAATTGCACGCTATGTTGCGCGTATGCTTGAAACCCAAGCAAAATAATTCTCAGACTTAAATTTAATTATTTGTTTTGCGATAGCGAGTCGGATCGCTGACATTGGCCTGCATAAAGCCTGCTTGACGCAAGCGGCAAGACTCACACTCACCACAGGCTTCACCTAAATCATTGGCTTGGTAGCAAGAAACAGTTTGTGAATAGTCCACACCCATCGTGCTGCCCAGCTGGATGATCTCAGCTTTCGTTAAGTTGATGATCGGCGCATGCACCCTAAAACGATTCTCATTATTGATTGCTTCTACGCCTGCCTTAGTGGCTAAATTAGCCATATGCTCAAAAGACGCAACGTACTCAGGACGACAATCAGGATAGCCAGAATAATCCACGGCGTTAGCGCCATAGAACACGTCTAAACCACCGAGTGATTCAGCCCAAGCTAAAGCAAGGGACAGCAAAATTGTGTTGCGGGCGGGCACATAGGTAACTGGTATTTCTTGATCCTTGCCAGGAGCGGTAGGAATAGCAATGGATGAGTCTGTTAAAGCGGAGCCGCCAAAGCGCGTGAGATCGAGATTGACCACCTCGTGACGAACGACACCAATCTGCTTGGCAATATGTTTTGCTGCTGCTAATTCAGAGGAGTGGCGCTGCCCATAGCCTACTGATAGAGCATAAGGCGAGTAGCCTAAATCTTTGGCTAAAGCTAATACCGTTGTCGAGTCTAGACCGCCAGAAAATAAAATGACCGCGGCGGCGCCAGATTTTCGGGGTGCAAGATTCTCAAACGCTGCAGACAACTTTGACATGGGTTACTTTGTGGCTGCGAGTAGCTGCTGTGCATCTTTAGCCGCTTCAGTATCCGGATACTTAGCAACGATCTCGCTAAAGGTTTTCTTGGCAGCAGTTTTATTGCCGCTCTCTAATTGAGCATTGCCCAAAGTGACCATCGCTGCGGGTACTCGAGGATGATCGGGGAATTTCTTAATGAGGCTTTGTAATTGGCTGATTGCAGCAGCGTAATCTTTATTGGCGTATTTGCTATTACCGCTCCAATAAAGCGCTAGCGGTAGGTAAGGACTTTTTGGATATTTAGTAGTAAAAGCCGCAAAACCCTCTTCTGCTTTTTTCAGATTGCCTGCCTGGAATGCTTTTAAGGCATCTTCATACGCTTTTTTCTCACCAGGTTGAACAGTGCCACTGACACCTTCAATCGTAACGGTGCGAGGCTCAAAGTTCCCCAAGCGCGTATCTAAATCCTGATAGTAGGTTTTCTGGCTGGAGTTGATATCTTCACTTTGTTTTTCCAGATCCTCGATCTTGCCACGCAGTTCAGCATTATCTGTCTTGAGCTTATCAATTTGACCCTGCAGCTCAAGCTGTGTAGTCGCAAGTGACTTACGCAGATCCAAAATAGCCTTCCGGGCTTCATCATCTGAAAAGAGGGCCCAGGCACTATTTGAGCTACCCAAACAGATAAGGGCAGCACTTAAACAAAACGCTCGTGAGAGCGTTTGTTTTGTAGAAGTGAAGACTCTCTTCATTTAGTTTGTGATGTATACGATGTCAGCACGACGGTTCTCTGCCCAAGCTGCTTCAGTATCACCTTCAGCCTTAGGTTTTTCTTTACCAAAGCTGACAGCTTCCATCTGGTCATCAGAAACGCCCATCAGATTTAAGGATTTGCGGACTGCATCGGAACGACGTTGACCTAATGCTAAGTTGTATTCAGCGGTACCGCGTTCATCAGTATTGCCTTGAATGATGATCTTTTGTTTTGGATTCGCTTTCAGATAGTTTGCATGAGCAGACAACATTTTTTGATATTTAGTTTGTACAGTGTATTCATCAAATCCGAAGTAAACACTCTTCTCAAACAATGGACTGCTAGGATCATTCCATGGCTGTGAGCCAAATTTTCCACTGCCGCTACTATTGGCGCCATCAACATCATCTAATTTCACACTAGAGCAGGCTGCTAACAACAATGCAGTTACTCCAATGAGGGTACAAGTGACGGCACGGCGCGCGATAGAAATCTTCATGATTTTTCCTTTTCTTACAAGCTAACTCAGTAAATATCTGAACTCATAGCCAATATTATGCCCCTAAGAGTATGAAAAGTGACTATTTCACCCTAAATATGGATGCTCGAGAATAGAGATGGATTTAGGGTCAATTGCCCTCAATCCATAAATGGTCCCCACGAGGGCTGACGAACATCGGAGCCTGGAATACTCAATATTTGCTTGGAGTTTCCATCAACGGAGACAGCGGCCAATACACGTTTACCGTTGACTTTGGTGGAATAGAGTACATAGCGACCATTAGCGGCAAACGAAGGTGACTCATCGCTGCTGCCATCAGTCAATGCCTGTGCATCACCAGTCGCCAAATTGAGAATATACAAACGGTAGGCACCACCGATATTGGCGATATAAGCCAAGTACTTGCCATCTGGTGAGATGCGTGGTGATGTGACAAACCCTTGTTTGTAGGTTACGCGTTTGGCGCCTTCAACTTGTTCGCCCTCAGCGCTCATGCGATAAATTTGTGGATTACCACCGCGATCACTCGTGAAATAAATATAACGACCATCAGGAGAGAACTGTGGCTCAGTATCAATGGTGTAGCCCCGAGTTAGACGATGTAAACCTGTGCCATCTGCATTAATGCCATAGATTTGCGTGTTGCCATCTTTAGATAGTGAGATTGCCAGCTTCTTGCCATCAGGTGACCATGCTGGAGCGCTGTTATTGCCTTTTTGATTAGAGAGAGAAATACGACGACCAGTAGCAAGTTCGTGAACATAAACAACAGGCTTACGATCTTCGAAGGACACATAAGCTACTTTCTTGCCATCAGGTGACCACGATGGAGAAATAATGGGTTCGCCACTATTCATGGCATTGCGAATATTTTGGCCATCCGCATCCGAAATCACTAGCCTATAGCGCTTACCATCCTTGATGACATAAGACAGTCGGGTTGAGAACACGCCACGCTCACCTAATAATTTGAAGATGATGTCATCCGCAATTTTGTGAGCCGCTGCACGCAGATTATCAGCGCTCGAGTCTAGTTTTAGGCCACCTAGACTTTGGGATTTACGAACATCAAATAATTTGTAATAAATTTCAAATTGCGAGTTACCAGTTTGTACAACAGAACCAACTACCAGGGCATCAGCGCCGCGCGCGGCCCAGGATTTGTAATTGGGTGTGCCCTCATCACCTTCCACAGCATTACCGTTTTCAGTATTTTTAAAATAACCACTGCGTGCTAAATCTTGACGAATGATTTCAGTAACGCTAGTCGGTAATTTATTTTCATCTTTAAAGCGCATGACTGCAATCGGATACAGCGATTGACCCACACCTGTAATCTCGATATTCATTTGGGCTAACGCAGGTGTTGTTAGACCAATGAACAGAGCAACTACTGTGCTCAGTAATGAGAATCGCAAAATAATTTCTTTAATCAACTGCAACATGCATTAGTCCTTGGGTTTAAAGGTCAGCTTGACTTCACGTTGAGGAATTTTGCCATTGTCATCTTTCGGCAAACTTTCTGCTCGTGATAAAGCGAGTAAGACAGCGCGATCCCAGCTAGTGTTACCACTGGATGTCAAAATACTTGTACTTAAGATGGCGCCATCCGGAGCTAAGCTCACCTGAATGACTGCCGCGGGGTTACCGCTAACAGATTCCGCGTTAAAGACAATCAGAGGCTTTACCTTTTTAATGACTTTATCGGTCCAGCCAGGCGGTGCGTTACCGCCTCCACCAACACCACTTCCAACCGTGCCGCCGCTACCACCCTCAGCCCCAGCTGCTGCCCGCAGTCTTGCAAGTTGATCGGCCCGCACTTTTTCAGCAGCGGCATTGGCTTTGGCCTCAGCGGGTGAGGGGGCCTTAGGAGCCTCCACTTTTTTAGGAGTCTCTTTTTCTTTGGGCGGTGGAGGCTTAACAGTTTTTGGTGTCTCTTTCACTACTTCTTTTTTAGGAGGCTCTTTTTCTACTTTCGTTTTCTTCACTGCGATATCGGCCGCCGCCTCTTTTATTTCTGTTTTTAGCTCTGGTACAGGTGGAGTATTCACTTGTGGACTGGAATCCCAAAGCTCGACTTCAACTCCAGCAGGCGTACTACTATTCCAACTGATACCAATCACTAGAAAAGCGAGCAAACCTAAGTGTGCGATTAAGGAAAAACTAAAGGCGCGCTTCGTACTCTCTTCTTTCGTGAGTCGACCTCGTTTAAATGGGGAGAGATTGGGTTGAAAGGTTTGCGCGCTGTTCATAGGTAAATGCGAGTACTGATAAGTCGAGTGTCTTATTGACTCTTGACTGCTAAGCCAACGCGCTTGACGCCATTCTCTTTAAGCTTAGACATGACATTCATCACAGTTTCATATTTGATGGACTTGTCAGCTGCTAAAACGATAGGCTGATCAGCAGATTTCTCTGCTTGCGCTCTAGCAAAGGCGCTGAGTTCAAAAGAATTCAGGGTTTGCACAGGTTCGCCATCTTTACGCACAATGACATTCTCATTGGCATCAATTGTCAGAAAGACTGGGGGCAAAGCCTGAACTTTAGCGCCACCCACTGTAGGAAGGTTCACTACGCCAGGGTTGACCATCGGTGCCGTAACCATAAAGATCACGAGTAGCACCAACATCACATCGATGTACGGCACAACATTGATATCGGACATCGCCCGACGTTTGGATTTGCGTAAAGAAGATGCGGCCATAACTAGCGACCTGTAGTTTGACGCTGCAAGATGTTCGTAAATTCTTCAATGAATGTTTCAAAGCGAATCGCAAGACGATCAACATCAGTAGCAGATCGGTTGTAAGCAACTACCGCAGGGATCGCTGCAAATAAACCAATCGCTGTCGCAATCAATGCTTCCGCAATGCCGGGCGCAACTGCAGACAAGGTTGCGTTTTGCACATTCGCTAAACCACGGAAGGAATGCATGATTCCCCAGACTGTGCCAAAGAGGCCAATGTAAGGGGATACAGAGCCTACAGAAGCCAGGAAGGGTAGGTTGGCTTCTAAGATGTCCATTTCCCGTTGGTAGGTGGCTTTCATGGCGCGGCGGGCAGCATCGATTTCACGAACTTTCATGAACTCTTGCATGCCGGCTTCAAAGATGTGTTCTAGGACAGCATCGCTACGGGTATTGCGCTGAGCAGACTCTAAAAGGGTATTGAGGTCGCCACCAGACCAAAAGTCCCGCTCAAAGCGCTCAGTGTCTTGCCTGACCCCCCGTAAAACAGCAGTTTTCTTAAAAATGATGGTCCAAGAGGCAATGGACATGCCTAGCAATAACAACATCACCAACTGTACTAATAGGCTGGCATTAAGAACTAGGGAGAGGAAGGAGAGGTCTTGTGTCGTGGTCATGGTGGATTTTTGTATGATGTAGGTAGATTTTACTAAGTTAATTCATTCAACAATCCAACTTCATCAGGATTATCACCATGTTTGACCGTCAAAACACCTTATCCAAAACCGATCCCCAGTTATGGGAAGCCATTCAGAACGAAAACAAGCGCCAGGAAGACCATATTGAGCTGATTGCTTCTGAAAACTACGCCTCACCAGCGGTAATGCAGGCGCAGGGCTCTCAGTTGACCAATAAGTATGCTGAGGGTTACCCTGGCAAGCGTTATTACGGTGGTTGTGAGTTTGTGGATGTTGCTGAGCAACTGGCGATTGATCGTGTCAAAGCGCTTTATGGCGCTGAGGCGGCTAATGTGCAACCGCATTGCGGCGCATCTGCCAATCAAGCAGTCTTCTTAGCATTCTTAAAGCCAGGCGATACCTTTATGGGTATGAGTTTGGCTGAGGGCGGTCACTTAACTCACGGTATGGCTCTGAATATGAGCGGTAAGTGGTTTAACCCCATTTCCTATGGTCTTGATAAAAACGAAGCAATTGACTATGAGCAAATGGAGCGCTTGGCACGTGAGCACAAACCCAAATTGATTATTGCGGGTGCATCCGCCTATTCTCTCGTGATCGATTGGGAGCGTATTGGTAAGTTGGCAAAAGAAGTAGGTGCAATTTTTATGGTGGATATGGCGCATTACTCTGGTCTGATTGCTGCTGGCGTTTATCCAAACCCAGTACCGCATGCTGACATTGTGACTTCTACCACTCACAAGAGTTTACGTGGCCCCCGTGGCGGCATCATTTTGATGAAGGCTGAGCATGAGAAGGCAATTAATTCTGCGGTCTTTCCGGGCTTGCAAGGCGGCCCTTTGATGCATGTTATTGCTGCTAAGGCTGCGGCATTTAAAGAGGCGCAAGAGCCTAGCTTTGTGGATTACCAAAAACAAGTGATTGCCAATGCCAGAGCTTTGGCAGAGACCTTAATCTCTCGAGGCCTACGCATTGTTTCTGGCGGCACAGACTCACATGTGATGTTGGTGGATTTACGCGCTAAGAAAATGACGGGTAAAGAAGCAGAGCGTATTTTGGGTGAGGCACACATCACTTGTAACAAAAATGGTATTCCGAACGATCCAGAAAAACCAATGGTGACTAGTGGTATCCGTTTAGGTTCACCAGCAATGACAACGCGTGGCTTCAAAGAGGCTGAAGCAAGGCAAGTTGGTAATTTTATTGCAGACGTTTTAGATCATCCAAATGATCCAGAAAACATTGCTAAAGTTCGAGCACAGGTTTCTGAGCTTACTAAGCGTTTTCCGGTTTACGGTTAAGTACAGCAAAGAAAAGAGCCCTCATTGCGCTGCCCCTTTTGCCACAACGACGATACCCAGGTTTTAGATACCAGGGTATCTGACGAAGGCGATACTATCCGTCGCCGTCGCCGTTGTGCTAAATGCGATAAGCGCTTTACTACTTATGAGCGGGTTGAGTTGGCTTTGCCGGCCATTGTTAAAAAGAATGGCAGCCGGGTTGAGTACAGTCACGATAAGCTCGTTGGCTCAATCAAGTTAGCCCTGAGAAAACGACCAGTCTCTTCCGATTCAGTAGATGAAGCCATTGCGCGGATTGAGGAAAAGCTTCTAAGTCTTGGCGAGAAAGAGATCCCCAGTGAGCGTGTAGGTGAGTTGGTAATGCGCGAACTTAAGCGCTTAGATAAAGTAGCCTATATCCGCTTTGCTTCTGTCTATCGTAGCTTTGCAGATATTGAATCTTTTGAGAGCGCACTTAAAGAGTTGAAGTAATTTAAGCAGTACTTTCAAAGAACAACTTCTAAACCCTTCCTCTCAATCAATGAGAGTAATTTTAAAGAGGGCCCGCTAGGCTTTTTGTCTCCTGCTTCCCACTTCTGAATTGTCGATAAACTGGTATTAATAGCTACTGCAAAAACTGCTTGGCTTAAGTGAGTTTTTGCCCTTAAGTGCTTGATACGGGTGGGGGTCATTGGTTTTATATCAAGATTTTTCAGAGCCTCAAACTCATCCATGCTTTTCTTTGTAATAACACCAGCCTCATGCAAGCCAAATACAGTCTCTTGCATTTCTTGAATAATTCGACTTTTCTTATTATTTTTCATCGATCTTTAGTTCCTCTAATTTATCTGCTCTCATGGAGATATCTATTTCATGATCGCTTAAATTTAATAGCCTTTTTGCCGTTTCTTGGAAATAGAGTAATTCATCATTGCTGATATTAGATTTATCGTTCTTACTAAAGCCAAATATGAAAAACCAGCGCTTCAAAAGCTTAGTAGCCACAATTACTCTAGCTCCCCCTCTTTTACCTATGCCCTGGAGCCTCACTCGTTTTTTATAAACATTGCAACCCAAGTCGGCATCAATAAGTCCCTTTTCTATCTCCTAAATTGCATCGAGTAAACCAAAGTCACTTAAACCATTTTTTCTTACCCAACGCGCAAAGGGTTTTGTTTTAAAGATACGTTTTTTGAGCATTTAAAACTATACCACTTAGTGGTATGGATACATATTACCTGATAACTTGACAATGCAATAGGGGCTGCAACATGCAGCCCCTATTAAGATGAGATATGAGGGATTACTTCAACACAGCAAAGATTGAAGTAGTAATGTCATCAACGTTACCCGTGCCGCTGACCTTACGATATGCAGGAGCCTTGACTTTGTCTGCAGGGCTAGCTTCAGAAGCCCAAGATGAGTAGTAGTCAACGAGTGGACGAGTTTGATCGTCATATACCTGTAAACGCTTCCGTACAGTTTCTTCTTTGTCATCATCACGCTGAATTAAATCGTCGCCGGTGACATCATCTTTACCGGTCACTTTTGGCGGGTTGAACTTGACGTGATAAGTGCGGCCTGAGGCTGGATGAACGCGACGACCACTCATGCGATCAATGATGGCATCAAATGGTACGTCGATTTCTAAAACGTAGTCGATGGGCACGCCAGCATCTTTCATGGCTTGCGCTTGAGGAATCGTTCTTGGGAATCCATCGAACAAATAACCTTTACTGCAATCAGGTTGAGTAAGGCGATCTTTTACCAGGCCAATGATGATGTCATCAGAAACTAAACCACCAGCATCCATAATCTTTTTAGCTGCAATACCGAGTTCAGTGCCTGCCTTAACAGCTGCGCGCAACATATCGCCTGTAGAAATTTGTGGAATTGCAAATTTTTCACAAATGAATTGAGCTTGAGTACCTTTTCCGGCA